>ERZ857951.1550-NODE-1550-length-23520-cov-6.047262_pt1 | contig 23520 bp, 22 predicted proteins | sample MGYA00519759_ERZ857951 | MGnify/ENA primary metagenome ERZ857951 (study PRJEB31778, sample SAMEA3449377) | human gut metagenome | biome: human gut; feature: human-associated habitat; material: faeces | place: United Kingdom | collected 2010/2012 ...
GTTTACAGAATCAGTTATCCCCAAAATTATTGTGGATAACCTCTACATCCTGTGGATAACCTGTCTGAACTGTGGAAAAAAGGAGAAATTTTATGAACCATATCACAAAATTGCAGGAAAACCTGCTGACAGCTGTGCAGGCCTCGCCCTATCGGGAAAAGACCATCGTCTTTGGTGAGGGTGCCGAAGCCCCTCTGCTGATGATGATTGGCGAAGCCCCCGGCGGCGACGAGGAAAAGCAGGGCCGCCCCTTCGTCGGCAAGGCAGGGAAGAACCTTTCCGCCTTTCTGGAGGTGGTCGGTCTGAAACGAGAGGAAATTTATATTTCCAATGTGGTCAAGCTGCGCCCTACAAAGGAAAGCCCCAAAACGGGCAAGGCGGTGAATCGTCCCCCCTCTGCGGAGGAAATCGCGTTTTTCCTGCCCTTTTTGCAGGCGGAAATCCAAACGATTGCGCCAAAGGTGCTTGTGACACTGGGGAATGTCCCCCTCAAGGCGGTCACAGGGGAGAAAAAAGCCGTTATTGGGGACTATCATGGCAGACCTGTGGCATTGGCGGACGGAAGGACTTTGTTTGCCCTTTATCATCCGGCGGCAGTCATTTATAACCGTAGCTTGCAGGCGGTATATGATGCGGATTTGCTGGAGCTGAAGGCGTTTTTGCAGCGTGAGGTCGAGGAGCTTGCGCCGCTGGCCAACATCCACGACCTGCGCATTGTGCCCGGCCCGACACATACAAACGTGATTTTTGACGTTGTTATCCCGCACGAATACGAGAAGCGCACGGACGAACTGAAAAAACTGATAAATCAGACGCTTAAAAACGATAAAATTAAATATTTTGCCGTTGTCACTTTTGATTCCGAATCTTTCAACGACAGGCACGTTACATAAAACCGAACATGCCCTACTCGTCAAAAAAGTCAATTTGGAACGAAAAAATAAAAAAGTTCAAAAAAATTGAACTTTACTATTGACACAATGCGCCCCATGTGATATTATAATTCTCGCAGCATGTTCCCAGACAACAGGAACTGACCCGTGCGCGCCCGTAGCTCAGGTGGATAGAGCAACTGCCTTCTAAGCAGTGGGCCAGGGGTTCAAGTCCCTTCGGGCGCATTCTATGGTGCCTATGGCGCAGTTGGTTAGCGCGCCAGATTGTGGCTCTGGAGGCCGAGAGTTCGAATCTCTCTAGGCACCCCACCAAAGACCGCACAGTGATTATGCTGCGCGGTCTTTTCTTTTGCTGGGCCGTCGCCAAGCGGTAAGGCAGAGGACTTTGACTCCTCCATTGCGTCGGTTCAAATCCGGCCGGCCCAACCAACGCTTCGCGGAATTCAACGTATTATCGTTGCGTTCTGCGGGGCGCTTTTCCTTTTTTCGTGAAAAATAATACCCTGTAAAACACCTTGATTTGCCCTACTTTCAGCTCAATTAGTGAGTTGTTTAGTGAGTTAGAAAGGACTTGCGATATGGCGAAAAGACGGCGCGGAAACGGGGAAGGTGCATTTTTCAGAACGGGTGATAAAATCTGGCATTACCGATTATTGATTGGAACTTACCCAAATGGAAAGAACAGGTATAAAGAGTTTCAGGGACAGCAGAAAAAAGATGTTGCGGCAAGGGTGGAAGCATACAAGCAAAAATATGGGAACAGGTTGCCGGATGACAATGCAAACTCAGCTTTTGCAGATTATATTTTGAATTGGGCAAAAACAGTAAAAAGTAATGAAGTCAAAGAAACATCATATAACCGCTTAATGAGCACAATCCAGGTGCATATTTGCCCGACCATAGGAATGATTCGACTGAAGGAACTAACCAGCACACAAATTCAAAACTGCCTGATAAACAGTATGCGTGACAAAATATGCCCCCAGACAGGCAAAAAGTATTCGTTATCAAGCATTAAGAAAGCATTCGTTTACACAAAGGCGTGTCTGGAATATGCGGCTCAGGCAGGGGTAATTGAAAAAAATCCATGTGGTGGAGTAACACTCCCGGCAAAAGCTCAACGGCCACCGAAGAGTTGCCGCTTTTTTAATGATAATGAAGCGGAGAGATTTGTCCGAGCATGCAGAGATAGCACCTGTAGTACATCATGGGCGATTGAAGCAGCATTATATACTGGCGTGCGAGAAGGGGAACTGTGCGCATTGCGCCCGGCGGATATCGACCTTATAAGAAAGAAAATATACATACACGCAACAATTATTAAGCACAAGAAAGATGAAAAGAATTCGGGTTGTGAATTTCAATACCAACCGGAAACGAAAAACGGAAAAAGTCGTGTTGTCCCGCTAAATAGAAGGGCGACCGAACTATTCAGCGCACGAATAAAGCAGTGTTCAAGCGACCAGGTATATTTGATGACATTATCAAGCAAAGTTTTTAATATGCCAACACTGCATAAGCAATATAAGAAAATATGCGCGGGAGCAGGGCTTGAAAGCATTAAAGGACTCCATGACTTACGACATACATTTGCCAGCAAGCTGATAAGACAAGGAACTGACATTAAAATAGTATCGGAGCTGCTAGGCCATTCAAGTGTGGCGTTTACTTATAACACTTATGTGCATTTACTGGATGACCAAAAAGAAAATGCTGTGCTACAGGTTGAATGGTAGAAAAAATATTCGAAAGTATACTTTTGACGAATATTCGAAAAAAACGCTTTACATATAGTACGAAAAATGGTATACTGTTTATAAGCACGAGGGAGAATCCCGACGTCCAGCACCTTGAAAACAAAATAACAAGATTAGAAGTGAACTTTTAAAATTTTTTATATGGACAGGGAAAGAACCCATTGATTTAAGAACGGATATATTTTTACAGGTATTTTTTGAGGTAATCGTTGCCAGAAAATTTTACGGTGAAAGTGTATCATGTAGTTAAATCAGTGGGTTCTTTTTTATTCACAGTATAAACCGATAAAACCAAAGCCCATACCGGAGAGGGCAAAACCGCCGGGCAACTAACAAACACATAGGAGGCTATAAACTAATGAAAACAAGAACAGAATATCCGCCGCGTGATATTATCGTGGTGTATTCGCAGCGCATGGCAGGCTACTTGATGCTGCGGGGCTTTTACCTTGTGGGGGTACAGCCAAACCTGAAACGTTCCGGCAAAAACTGCTTTTCTTTCTTTGATTCGCCCATGCTGAAAGATGCGATGGAAGATTATTTGAACAGTAAAGTAGAAAGTTAATCGAGGGCGCGTATGGTTAATAACACAGAAAAGAACGAACAGCAGGCGATTCATTATCCGTTTAGTGGTTTTTATAGGAAACTGCTGCCAACAGCGGAAACCGACACTACAGAGGAACAAACAGCGCAGGTAGCACCGATGCCAGCCCCGGCGGATGATACGCCACAGAACGCCACAGGGGCCACAGAGCGCGCCCCTAGATGGGTGGCCGATGTGATCGGGGAGGATTATAAAACATGGGGCAAAGGAAAAGTAGTGATTGAAGCAACGACCGGAACAGGTAAAACATCATTCGTGATGGGGCCACTTATGGATTGGGCATTGGCGGAAACACTGCGGATGAATTTTCCAAGACAGATGCTGATTCTATGCAACAGGCGAGCATTAAAAGCCGATATAATGGCAAAGTTTGAAGCGAGATGTGAACCGCATATCTTCATGAATGAGTTTGGAGAGCCGGACTGTTTGGAATATGATATCGTTACCATCGCAACCTATCAACACTTTGAGAAAAGACTGAAATATACCAAAGACAAAGGACGAGCGCTAGGCAGCTATAAAATCATTGTTCTGGATGAATGTCACTACTTCTTTGATGATTCAAGCTTTAATGAGAACACAGCAGCATTGTACCAGACTCTAAAAGAACAGGAGGAAAACGGGCTGGTTGTTTGGATGACAGCTACACCAGAAAACATGTACAGCGTATGGAAGAGACGGGGACAGCTGGCACAGGAACATTATTACACGCTGATACGAAAAGCGGAGCACATAACAAAGGCATGGATATACTACAAAGATGCAGAACTGATAGATATTATTAAGCGGGCGCTGGTGCGTAATGAAAAGGTCTTAGTCATGGTAACAAAGCGCGACAAGCTGGATTCAATGCGGGCACTGTACGGCGATAAGGCAGCCTATTACTGTTCAGCCAATAACCTAAAAGGGCCAATGGATGAGCTGGAAGATTGCGTTCGGAATGGAAAACTGCAAAAGCCAATCCTGTTTGCAACCGAAGCGCTGTATAACGGTGTTGACATTAAGGATGAAACATTGAAACACATCGTAATTGAAAGCTGGGTACCGCTAAAAATCATGCAGATGCAGGGCAGAAAGCGCCCGATTAACGCAGATGATACCTGCACGGTATATTATCGCGGCCTTGGTGCTAAGCAGATAGAAGGGCTGTGGCGAGCAGCGGAGCATAAACGCGAACCAGTTGAAGCATACCTGCAAAAGCAAAAAGGAAACCCGGCGGAATGGGATGCGCTGGTAAACCAGGATGATGCAAAAGAAAGAATCAAGAACTGCCCGGCCATGGAGTACAACCCGAAAACAGGGGAGTATGATATTAACCCGATGCTGACGGAAAATCTGCGGCAGAGGGCGCGTGTGTTAAAACAAATGAAAGAAAAAGGCTATGAACGAGCAATGGATGAGTTAGTTTGGAGTAAGATTCTTACAATCAAGCCGGAACATTACATGATAGAGGGACAGGAAGAGTACATTCGAGAACATATCGGGGTAAGGATGCAGAAAGAGGAACTGCGGGAAGCATTGTTGGATATAGGGCTGTATACGCCAACGAAAGAACCGGCAGGAATGACAACGCTCAACAGAGCACTGGCAAAATACCATGTTAAGATACAGTCAGAACATAAAAGAGTACGAGAAGGAAAGTCAGGAAAAACGCTGACATACTGGTACATGGAAAGACTGTAGTAATTTTCCGGGCTTTGTCCATATATAACAAATCTCAAATTCTTACTACACGACCCCACCGCCCACAGGGTTATGTACGGTCGATTCGTTTCCTTTTGGTCTTATCCGCCGATATGGCTTGACTTTGTGCCGACAGGCGCGAAGGAAAGACAGGGCGAAGGAACTTTTGCACGCGATCAGCGGGTAAAATTCCAAGCCCCCTCTATAACTGCGGGTGGTGGTTTGGAACATAGGAAGAGTTGCAAGAGCACCGTTCAATCTGCCGCTGCCCCTTAAACGTGGTTTAGACCGCCGGGGTAAAGGGAGTAACTAAATTTTACCTCATTAGGTACATGACAGCATTAAAGTATTTGTTTCGGCATAGGGGTCATCGAAACAGTTACCCCTTGGCAGCATGGTAGAATTAAAACGTTTACTTCAAAAATAAACAAGTGTGTGGGCAGTGCGTGGGCGGCGCAGTGGTGGGCATGTATGGGGCTTAGTGGTGGCTTTCCGTCTGGCCTGTTTCCTTTAAGTGTGTGAGGAGTGGTTACATATTGGTAAATTTCGCCTTTTGCTATTCCCAGCGGATGGATTGCACCGAACAAAAAATATGGTGGCGCAGTTTATGCGTGGGTGGGTAAGGGGAAATCAGTAGTGTTCAATGTTAATATTGTACGTTGAAACGATATTTAATTGTGTGACGCAGGGAAACTCATAACAGCAGGAAAATTTTTCTTGGCCTTATACGCGGTATAGGAATATGCACTAACACGATGAAACGTGTCAAAATCAACAAAATTTAACGTGAAAAACAGTCATAATGACGAAAAACGCTGCGAGAAAATGTGCAAAAGCACCAAGGAAACAAAGGGGCGTAATTAGAATACGAACCTTCACCAGAGCGGCTAGAAGCAGCTATAACGGTACAGATAGAACGATTCGTTCAGCCAGCCCTTGCGCTATGGCTCCTACACGCAGCTGTGAGGACTTTACTTTTAGAGAGTATCACTCCATGTCTTACGTTGTAAAACACTTGCAAAGCGCTGTATAGGGCTGTGAGATGGTGTGTCCAGTCAGACCGGCATCCATGGGAAGAAGCGTTCAATACACAAGGACGGGAAACAAAAATGTCTTTCCGTGGCACTATACACAAGGGGCCCTGATATGGGCTGACCCTTTACTATTCCCGGCGGAGCGATACCATGTCATAGGAACGCGAGAGAGCGCATTAGAGCAAGAAAAAAGAATAACGGCTTGTTTCTTCATTACCAGCGCAAAAAAAACACCACAGGAAGCGCTATAAGGGGCATGAGAGCAAGAGCTTTACCAGCGCCATAAGAACAACCACAAACCAGCACCATAACAACCACAAAAACCGTACCCCTTCCAAGTGCCGGACGAACCGCCCACTTATATATTTAATTTATTTTTCTATATAAACGCTATTGACGCGCTGTTTTCAGCCCGATTTTGAACCTCCATAGGCGCAGTGACACGCAGTTTTTAGCCCGATTTAGAACATCGGGTTTATTTTCCCGCTTGTGTACTGGGTTAATGTAGGCAAAATCGTGCGTATTTTGCACTTGTTGCTGTGGCTGTTTCGGCGTGGTTTCAACCGGCAGTGTGATTTAACCATAGCAGGCGGTAGCGGTGTAAGGTGACAGGAATAGTTTTATAACTCGCCGGGGATGGGGTGAGTTAGATACACCTCATGGTAGAATAATATTTTAGGATGAGATCGGCCAGGCCTACCTCCCCTGTGTTTGATTCGCGGAAGAAATGGTAGGTCTGCTACAGAGGCGGTATTCAGTTACCCTCAGTTTGAGGGTAACTAAAAATAGTGGGGTAATAATTCTTAGCTCAATCTAGCAAAAAGCCTAAATGAACATAGTAAGAATGGTTACAGTTGAAATGAATAAAATAACGTTGATGCGTTACAGCGTGGCAAACGCTCCTCATTTTAATATGGGGTGGAGGTGTGAATAATTGACCTCGGCAGTTAATCTGGCGAATGTGCGATGAGGTAGTATCGAATCACGGCTGTCTTGTGGTTGGGAAAGAGGGAAAAAGGGGAGATTTCCTCAGCACTACGGAGACGAATAAGAAGTAACTCCGCATTGAGTGGTGGAATATTTCTCCAACACTGCTCAGTTTGAACGATGTTGAAAGCAGTGGAAAGTTGATTTTAATTCTGTTAATGAATCAGACAAATTGCGAGGTTAAAATACTTGCAATTCGACTGTGTGACGATCAATTTTAGAGCTGCGTGATATTCACTAGTATATTGGATGAGAAAGGGAGACAAATCCGCTTAATAGGGGAGACTCATTTTGTATACACCTTGAAAAGAATTTGGCGATTCATCATAAAAACTTTGTGATCTAAATTGGATATCTAACTATTTCAAATTTGGCTAAATTGGTATATAATGTATATAGTAATCTTGTTGAATTTGGAAAAGAAACAGCTTTATACAGTGCCAATAAAGCCCTTTAACGAAGTAGTGGGGATAGAAATGCGTGTGTTGTACTCAAAAAATATATATTCTAAAAAAGCGCTCCTGAAGGCTGCCTACCATTTTACAGATCGATACTATGTTTATTTAGGGGTGGAAGGAGATTCATTTTTTGTGGATTTCACTTCAAAGAGTGGTGATATCATCGATGGTGAAAGATTACAGAACCAATTCAAAAATGAGATTCTTGCACAAGTAATACACCTAGTCGTTGCAAATGAAACATCTGACCTGCGCAAATTAGTTGTTGCGCGTGCACTTTCTTCTACTATGATTGATGAAGAAAGAAATAACGATGAAACAAATAATAGGCCTACAAATATTGATGAGATATCGTTAAACGAATTATCTGCGATTGCAAGGGATTGGTACGATGGAAAATAATATCTTGAAAGTTAGTCTGGATTTATTTTCTCTGAATACAATCCGAACAGCTATTTCTATTTATGACGGACTGGCTAAAATCCGTATTGCTGCACTAAAAGAAAACAGTGCATACTTGCAATTTGAAAATTGTGAGTTTGGCTGTGATCGAACTCAAAAAGAATTTATGAATTATATCATCAATATTGAAAGCACGAGAATATGATGATTTTAGAAGTTATTATGATTAGTTTGGCGGTGGCATTATGTATTCAGAGTGCATGGACAGACTTCTATACGGGCCAAGTCCTAAATAAACATCTTATCTGTTATATAATTATTGGTACTATTGCAAATGCTATTTACTACGGCTTCTTCTGCCAAGACGTATGGCTCCGTACCATGTTGAACCTTCTTGTGATCGCAGCGATATCAATTGGCTTTTACGCTCTACATGTGTGGAGCGCAGGGGATAGCAAGCTTTTACTCACTATTGTGTACCTATTACCTGGTCGAATATTCTGGACTCACTCAGATACAATTGTTCCATCTGTTTACATTTTTATGGCAGTATTCGTGCTGGGGTATCTGTATTTGATAGGAGAGGCAATCTATCTTGATATTAGAGATCACAAAATTCAGAAGCTACTAGTAACTAAGGTTGGCATAATTCAGACTGCAATATCATTCATTCGGGGCTTTGCGTTTCTGTATGCATGGAACGTTTTGTTGGAAACGGCATTTCCGGAGTTTGTAGAGCAGAATGCTATGCTAGTATCACTAATCAGTTATTTCCTTATCACTATTGTCCGTGAATATCAATTTTATAGCACTACATGGTTCTTGTGGCTATGTATTGTTTTAGACAGTGCTCTAATCATTCTGGAAAAACAGGTGCCTAGTTTAGGAAGCATACTTTATGTGATTCGCTCGTATGCGCTGGTACTTATCGTAATGCTTGCAACATGGATTGCTAGTAAATATAGCTATGAATCTATTCCTACTGCAGAGGTAAAACCTGGAATGGTTTTATCCAAAAGTACTGTTATCTTATTCGAACCATCTCGTGTACAAGGTCTGCCTCAAAATAGTTTTGAAGATCTCAGAAGCCGTTTAACGGAAAGTGAGGCGGCCGCCGTGTGTCGTTGGGCGTCTTCCAAATATGGGAAAGCTTCTGTTGTCATCGTACGAAAAATCCCGTTTGCTACATTTATTGCCCTTGGCACGGGCATTATGATCGTATACAATGTTGCTAATTATTTCTCCGTATGACGGAAGGAAGGTCACCGTATGACTCTTTTCTTATCATCTTATAAGAAAACTCCGATATACGACTATTTCCTCGCTCGTATACGTTTTTCTGAAGACAATATTCAAGGTGATTTGGATTGTGGTTTAAACATTGCTGTCATCAACAGGAAAAAGCATGCCGTGACATTCTATCCTTGGAATAAAGAGTATCCTATCACTGATTCAGAATGGGTGAAATGGAGCACACTGCATGAGTGTGATGCAATTAGCATTGCAAAATCGGGTATCAACTATTGCTTTTATGAGTCTCAAGCTAATGAGGCTGTAATTGTCACAGGGCTTGCTTGTAACACAAACTGCATCATGTGTCCAGTTAGTGAGCAGGCCCGTAATCATACTTTAACCGCAACGAAAGAGGATATCATTAGCCAAGTGAAGTACTATGGGTCAGAAATCAACCATGTTACCATCACTGGCGGCGAACCTACTCTTATGATGCTGGATCTTCCTGAAGTAATAAAGGCAGTCCAATGTCAGTGCCCGAACGCTGCAATTTTGATTTTGACTAATGGACGAACTTTTTCGGTCGATGTTTACGCCAGGCTGTTCAATGATTTGATGCATAAAGAAGACCAAATAGCTATTCCGATTCACGGATCAACAGCGGAATCACATGATGCTATTACGCAAGCTCCGGGTTCATTCTTTCAAACCAAGCATGGGTTAGAGAATCTTGCTCAAGGAGCAATGCGGATTGAAATTCGAATTGTAGTCTCTAAATTGAACTATCATGACGTGTCCACGATCGTTGATTTTATTCTTGGTCTCCCTAGAGTATCTGTTGTCAACTTCATTGCGCTGGAAATGTGTGGCAGTGCTATCGTGAATAAGAGTCGTGTCTGGATAGAGTATCCAGATGCTGCTCAAGCATGCGAAGATGGAATAGAAAAACTGATCCATGCAGGTATCGATACGGGATTGTACAATTTTCCGCGCTGTGTTGTTGATCATAAGTACTGGGCAATATGCAAGGACAGCATTTCGGATTATAAGATTCGTTTTACGCCTGAATGTAATAACTGCAAAGTAAGATCAATCTGTGGTGGAGTATTTAATAGCACTTTAAGCACAGGATGTTTTAAAGCTCGTCCAATTTTGGAGTAATACTGTGAAATACAACTATTTCAATTTTAAAAAGTGGGATGCTGACGCGGTTCTTTTAACGAATGATTTTGGAGAATGGGTATTCGTTACTTATGATACCTTTCAGCAACTTTTAAATCATACACTAACTGCTCAAGATACAAACCATCAACTTCTGAGCAGCAAAGGATTCATCTTCGAGACCGCTCCCGAAGTTTATATCGAAAAATATCGAGATAAGCTGCAGACTAGTAAAACTTACCTTTTTGATGCCACTAGCTTACATATTTTTGTTATGACAAATGAGTGCAATGCCCGTTGCGTCTATTGTCAGGCACAATCTGATTGTAGCCATAAAAAGGGAATGATGACTTCCGATATTGCAGACGCAGCGCTTGACATCATGTTCCGGTCTCCCAGTCCTTATTTATCGTTGGAATTTCAGGGTGGTGAACCTCTTCTGAACTATCCGGTTATCCAACATGTTACGCTCCACGCTGAAGAATTGGCCCGAAAGAAAAGAAAGCATTTGCAGGTATCATTAGTCAGCAATCTAACATTGCTGACAGACGAAATGATTACCTTTTTTAGAGAGCATAATATTAGTATATCAACATCTATTGATGGCCCCGAAGCACTACAATTTTTAAATCGACCTCTTCGAAATGGAAAAAACACATATCCAGAAACCATACATGGCCTTTATCACTTACGTGAACAAGGCGTGATGGCAGGAGCCATTGAAACTACAACTCGATATAGCCTTGGCCGGTGGAAGGAAATTGTTGACACATATAAAGAACTTGACCTCCATAGCATCTTCCTTCGACCATTAACTCCACTTGGACTTGCTAATGAAGACTGGAATCGAATTGGCTATACTGCAGAAGAGTTTATTGAATTCTACCGTCATGCGCTGTATTACATTATTGATCTTAATAAGCAGGGCTATTACATGAGCGAAGGACATGCATCCACTTTTGTTACAAAAATACTTGGTGGTTTTGGTATCAATTATATGGAATTGCGTTCTCCTTGTGGAGCTGCTGTTGGACAGATGGCCTACTATTACGATGGAAATATTTTTACCTGCGATGAAGGTCGCATGCTTTCGGAAATGGGAGACAATGCTTTTAAACTTGGAAATATCCAGAACAGTTATGATGAACTTATGAATAGTGGTGCCTGCAAAGCGTGCGGAGTTGCATCGTGTCTCGAATCTGCTCCTACATGTCATGACTGTGTATATCAACCCTATTGTGGAACCTGCCCCGTTGTCAATTATGCTTTAGACGGTGATATATTCCCCAAGGAACAAAACTCCTATCGTTGTGTAGTTTATAAAGGAATGATAGAGACGATTTTTACACTACTGCACGAAAATGATCCGGAAAATATTCGAATTTTGAATTCTTGGAAAAAGTGCGAGGAAAAGCCAAATGAGTAAAACAAAAAAAGATGATGAGACTCAGACGCTCACAGTTATTGAACGGGAACAACAGCTTGTGGACAGAGCTGAGAGTGCCCTCCAAGCAATGGGGGGTGGCAAGAAAAAGGAAAAAGTGTCTACTATTCTTTTTAAACGCGGAGCGATTACTTTTGCTGGAATTATTGCGCTTATTGGCTGTAGTGCTGTCATTACTGACTATAGTATTCCCACGGTAGATATTCCGCAGCCTGCGTTTTCTGGCGAAATGGCGGAGACAAATACGGATGGAACCTATACGGGCTATTTTATAGATGGTCGTTATAACGGTTTTGGCACTTACGAATTTCTGACAGGTGAAACCTATTCTGGTAATTGGGAAAACGACCAATATTCAGGTTCCGGCAAAATGGTTTATCCTGACATCGGCACATATGACGGAAACTATACAGACGGCCTTCGCAGTGGCAATGGTATTTTTACCTGGGTAGACGGCACAACATATACTGGCTCGTGGGCCAATGACAAGATGAACGGAGAAGGAACACTTATCTACGTTGATGGGTCAACCATCACGGGTTCCTTTATAGATAACACACTGTCGGATTACACATTGGAAATTAACAACGATGATATGACCGGAACAATAAATGCTGTCAGTGGTATTGTGACTGCAAATGTATCCTGCAATAATATTCAATATTCCATCATTGTTTCTGATGATGGAACTTTAACTGGAAGTGGTACTATCAGTTACACAAATGGTGATACTTATAGCGGCGACTGTACAAATGGACAAAAATCTTATGGTACTTACATATTTGCTAATGGAGACACCTTCTCTGGAACATATATCAATGACAGTGCTGGTAATGGCACGTATAAGTTTGTTAATGGCAATACCTTGTTTGGCGATTTTTCTGATATGTCCGATTGTCAGCTTACATATACCGTTGATGGAAAGAAATATCTAACGCAATGGAAAAATGGCCGTTGCAGCAGTATTACAAAGAAGTGAAAGAGGAGGAAAAGAAAGTGGCAGATTTTCCCGATTTCAAAAAATCTATTGAGGATTACTTATATGAAGAAGAGGGGAACATCACCCGCAATAAACTCCTTATGGTTGGTTCTCTTGCACTTATTATGAGTTGCCTATTTGCTTTGGATGTAAGTGCAGGCCACAGTTCCCATCGTTCTCACAGTTCCCATTCATCCCACCGTTCTGGTAGCAGCGGACATTACAGCCATTCCAGTCATGAAAGTCACCAGAGTGGCACATCCCATTCCAGTCATTCGAGTGCTGCTCATTCCAACTACTCGGAAAATTCCAATGTAGCTCCGGCAGTAACGCCTGCTCCAACTCCAGTTCCGACTCCTACGCCTGAGCCTATGCCATATGTACAAACTCCGAAACAGATGGTCTCAGCTAGTGAAGTTCCACCTGTGTCACTACCTATAATTCCCACGGTGCCAGAAACTATTGTGCCAGCGGTTGAGCATGTAGCTCTTGTCGATGCTGCAGTCACAACAGAAGCAAATAAGTAAATGTCAATTAGCCGCGTGAGGAGAGATTTATCATGGATCTTATCACCAACAAGCAAAAGCTCTTCACTCTGTTCTCGGCCTGCTTGCCAGCAGACGAAACGGTTCAACGAGAACTCCTGATAGAATCAATCATTTCAATGCCAGAGTATTCTTCCACCATGGCTACCCCAAGCTGGAAATACTTATCGAAGGTGTATTCTATTGACGCGTTAAAAAAGTACAATATGGCTACCCTCAAAAGAATCCCTTCTGCCATCAAGGCTGTTCCCAATACACTTCTTTATTTGGAATCCTGTATACAGAGCGGCGATGCATGGAGGCTAACAGCATCTGATATGCCAGATTGGACGTCGGCGATTTCCATTACTAAATTTCGTGAGAAGTTGCATTACTCTCAAGATGAACCTAATGTTACTAACCTTACACAGGAGAAGATTCTTCTTGTTTTTCTTGATTCAGTTGTCCGAAGCCCGCTAGAGGTCCTTAACAATTGGACAGTACAAGACTGTCAAAATATCGAGCTAGGTGTTCAAAAGGCTCTGAATGGTAAACTATATTGTATCCCTAGAGCAGAATTCGAACGTCAAAATGTTTTAATCGCGGAGTCGGATACTCTCATTACGGAAATCCAAAATTATAAGAAAGAAGTTAAGTACGTAACTTTAACAAAGAAGGCTTGTACTTTCCTTGCGGGGATGCTTCTTTCTTTGTTTGCACCAATAGCTCTCAACATGCCCAGCGAGGGAGTTGGCCTTTTTTATTTGCTTGCTTTCATTATCTCGATTGTATATGCAGTAAAGGGGTGATTTCAAAATGGCGCAAGACAATAATAAGGACACTTCGCTAACTGTCTTAGAACATTTGGATAAACAAGCGGTATGCTTGGAAGCGCTGATACCATCCAATGGAAAAGGCAAAAGTACTCTTATCTACATTGCGGCTCTAATGGTTGCATTTGTTGGGTGCTATGGTTGTTCGAATATTGCACATTCTATAAAAATTAAGCAGAATGCAAATCCTGATGTTACAGTTCATGTTTCGGATGCAGACGATCTGATTTATGAGAACGCATACCAAAATTATCAACGGACTTCTCTTGGCAACGACATAAGCTCTTCCAAGAATGGGGGATATACGCTCTCAATCAACGAATATACTGCTGTTCCAAATGCAGATAACACTGCTACCATAGTGACTAGCGCCTTTGGCTCATATCAAATAATAGGAAACAAAATTACAGGGCTAAATGCCGCTAACGATATGCTCTACTATGTACTTGAGGATGGATTGATTCATTGTTGCAATGCGCTGGATGGCACCAATGATATGGTTCTTGCTGGCAATTGTAAAGCCTCTCACCTAATTGTAGCTGAGGGATATTTATTTTATATCGATTCACACAACGGTAATTGCTTGACCCGCTGTGCTATAGATGGATCTGATCTCAAAGTTGTGTCTCACCAAAAAATTAAGTCGTATGTAATTGTAGGCGGCGATGCGATTTATCTGACAGAAAACGAGAAACTCTATCGATCTTCTAATGTGATGGGCGATGTGTTTCCCGATGGTGAACTTATCGCAGAGAATATTTCTGATTTTCAGTATAATGGTGATATTATCGCGTTGAATGCGGGCAATTTGATATCTTTTGAAGTAGATAAAACTGATTACAAAGAGCTTATCATGGATCAAACCGTAACGAGTCTCGCAGGTGCGGCATATCAGCATGTTTATTATACAGAAAACGGTGCACTGTACGATTTGAATACGGATGACCTAACTTCTACACAAATTACAGACAATATCGGAGTTGTGTTGTCAATAGACAATATAGATAATCGTATTTTTGCAACAAGAAAAGTTCGTAATGGTGACTACTACACTTATGACAACCAATATTTAAACTAAGGAACGTTGATTATGCAGGTGGGAAAATGGCATCAGGAACTTGATATGTTCCTCAACATCAAGACAACTTTCATACTGGAAGGCAATGTCTATGATATGTATTCCTATCCGACAAAACAGGAAGACGGTAGTGAGAGATGGGATATGGTCATGCTTGACAAGTATCTGAATAGTTACTTTCATGATCATGGCTACGAAAATATCATCTATTTCAATCACATTGATGGATTCTACGACCCATTCAAAGGTCAAAAGGCACGTACAGGTGATTTGTTTACCTCGGATGATATCACAATCCGTGAGGGAATGGGGCGTCAAAATCTGACGGAAGCAGGTACGGCAATTCGAGCTGTGTTAGAAAATAGAGGAAAACCTGCCGTGATTATCATGATGCAGGCTTCCCGCTATGTGCTTTCCGCAGATAATGTTAGTGAAAATGAGCGAGATTTTTATTCTAAACTCATGCTAGCGTCGCTAAAAAAGACACAAGCTCGAAATGGAGATAAGGGATTTCTCAACAATTTGTTGGTATTGGTAACGGAAAAGGCCAATGATGTTCCAGCATGGTTCTATCTTGATAATCCTTTAGAGAAGACCATGATGCTGAATAAACCGGACAAATCTGCCCGCAGGATGTTTATTGATACTCAGATTCAATATTTTCTAAAGCCAAAGGAAAATTATTCAGAAGAGAAAATCGAAAACATGAAGGAGACCTTCTGCGATTTGACAGAAGGAATGCGTAATCTTGATTTAAATGCTCTTCGTATCTTTTGCGCGAATGAAGGATTGGATTTAAGTGATATTAGACGGGCTATTGATATGTTCAAGTATGGTGTCAAATCCAATCCTTGGGAGGAAATACCAGAAGATAGACTCGAACATGCGGAAGAGTTTATTCGGCACCGTGTTAAAGGACAAAATGCCGCTGTTTCGCAGGCGGTTGATGTTATCAAGCGTGCCGCATGCAACATGGCTGGAATTCAGCATTCCAGTGGATCTAAGCCCAAAGGAATCCTTTTCTTCGCTGGACCGACTGGTACAGGAAAAACAGAACTAGCAAAAACACTTGCGGAACTTCTTTTTTCCGACGAAAATGCCTGCATCCGTTTTGATATGAGTGAGTATCAGCAGCCACAAGCTGACCAGAAACTTCTCGGCGCCCCTCCGGGATATGTTGGCTATGAGGCTGGTGGTCAACTCACCAATGCGATTCGTGAACATCCGTTTTCCATTCTTCTGTTTGATGAAATTGAGAAAGCGCATCCATCCATTTTTGATAAGTTTCTTCAAATCCTTGAAGATGGCCGCATGACAGATGGAAAAGGGGAGACGGTCTATTTTAGTGAGTCAATCATTATCTTTACCAGCAATCTTGGTATTTATACTACAGATTCCTTAGGCCAGCGACACTTAAATGTTGATCAGAATATGCCGTATGAAGAGATGAAAGAGCATCTGATTACTTCGATCAAAGATTATTTCAAGTTGGAGCTTGGACGCCCAGAAATCTTGAACAGAATCGGAGATAATTTTGTGGTCTTTGATTTCATTCGCCAGGATGTTGCGAAAGAGATTATGGATGCCCAAATTTCTAAAATTATCCGCAATGTCAAAGAACAGAAGCATATTGATTTGGGGGTATCTGATGAGACACATGATTTCTTGCAAGAAAAAGCTTTTGGCAATCTCGAAAACGGTGGACGTGGTATAGGAAATGTCATGGAAAAGTACTTCATCAATCCGCTTGCTCGCTATATCTATGACCATCACATGAATGATGGCAGCATTCGAGTAAATAAGATTGTTGTAGAGAATGATATTGTTAATATCATATGTGGTAATTGATATGTTTATTTGTGGAGTGACAGATAAGGGAAGTATCCGAGCGGTTAACCAAGATGGAATTTTTCTGAATGGTTTTGTTGGTATAGGTATACATTCTGAAATTAAAGCAGAATCATCTTACCCTGCGCTAATATACGTGGCTGATGGAGTAGGTGGCGCACAAGATGGAGCTGCCGCTGTTAACGCCATGATGGCCTACTCACGAAGTCATCCGTATCCTAGTAGCCATGCGGAACTTCGGGATTATCTGTTTTCTATGAATTCTTATGTCTGTCAGTGTGCGGCCGATGCTTTTGTTGATACTGCTTCTACCATTGCGGGTGTATTGGTTACAAAAAATGAGACTCTATCTTTTAATATCGGAGACAGCAAAGTTTATAATGTCAACAATGGTTATTTACAGCAGGTAAGTACAGATGATACCGTATTCGGTCTTATTAAAGAAGAACCGGATAGTACGAAAGCCATTAAGCCGCCTTTGCTTCAGTATATTGGTAAGAGCAATCTTGAAACCAACTGTCATATCAAGGCTCTTTCTAATGTGAAAGAACTTATGATTTGCAGTGATGGATTGACGGATTTAGTTGAAACTGATGATATTGAGGAAATTTTAGAAAAGTATACGGTACCGATGGAGATGGTTCATATGCTTTACAATAAAGCAATGGAAAATGGCGGTTATGACAATATCTCTATAGTTTATATTCAGCTGGAGAATGACAAATGAGTACAAATCAAGATCCACAGCGCACAACTATACTTTTGGACAGTAAGTCGGCAGATTCTTCAAGAACCACACAAATTCTTAATAGCCCTACGCGAGAAACATCCGTAATGCCTAGTCATGATCCTGGCCGGACTACAAGTGTAATGCTGGGAAAAGCTACCGAACAGGTTGCTTGTTTACTCACAGAAGAAACTATTATTGATGGTTACAGCGTTGAACGTACTATTACCGAGAATACTGGTGAAGCAACTCTTTTACAAGCTGAAAAGGACGGAACTCAATATGCTTTAAAGATGTATCACAAGGGCATCCAACCGAAGCAAGAACTTCGTGATAGGCTAAAAGCTCTCAACGATCCGCATGTCATGCCGATTTTAGGTAGTGGGACATGGAACAATCGCTATTATGAGGTTCTTCCCTATTATACAGAGGGGGATGTGGGTTCCTGCCAGGACATTGACTCAAAAACATTACGAGAAGTAATCATACCGGGAGTAAAGGATGGGTTACATGCACTCCATTCAAAAGGCATCGTTCATAGAGACATTAAACCGAGCAATATTTTCTTTACCAACAAGCATACATCTGTTGTAGTTGGCGACTTTGGTATTAGTTCGGTCTTGAATACCAATATGAGTGTTCGGGCTACAGGTATGGCCCGGACATTGGGGTATGCTGCTCCTGAGACGAGCACAGGCTACATTTCCAAAGAATCGGATTATTACTCCTTTGGCATAACACTTTTACATATAGTTCTGGGTAAAGATCCGTTTGATGGCATGACTGACATGCAGATTCTGTTCCAAACAGTTAATGAGGGGGTCAATATTCCTTCGTCTGTTGATCCAGACATTGCAACACTTATCAAAGGCTTAACGATTAAAGATCGAACTCTACGTTGGGGTTACAATGAAGTTATTGCATGGATGGGGGGCTCTGCGCCTGCTTTGCCGGAAAAGGGAGAGGTTCGCAAAACTCTTTCGGGGAAAACGGCTCGTCCATACCGTTTTGCTAATCAGTACTATACCTCGCTATCTGAACTTGAAAGAGCTTTTGCAAGAGATTGGACTAACGCCAAGAAACATCTCTATCGCGGCCTAATTGAAAACTATCTCAAATTATATGGAGAAGATCTTGCCTCCGATTGTATGGACTTGAGGGAAATGACAGACAAAGATGCTGCAGTTTTCAGACTTCTGTACCTTCTTGATCCTAATGCACCGTTAAATTGGAAAGGCATAGACTTTGTTACGGTCCAAAACTTAAGCCGATATATCTTCAATGGATATCCAGACTCGTTTAAAGTCGTTGCTCAAATGATTACAAACGGAAGCTTGCGGTATTATCTAAAAATGCACCAGCAGCTTTCACCGGATCTCGAAGTTCTACTATCTCGTTGCGAAAGCAGCGATAATGTTCCAGCGGGTACATCCTTAACAATTGCCTACATTCTTGATCCCATGGAGGGATACAAATTCCTTGATAAAGAGTATCATACACTCGAAGAACTTGTTTCTTTCCTTGTTTCTTTAAATGCAACTGACTGCGAAGCTGACTGTGGTCTACTTATGAAAGATATATTCTTCAAAGCATGGATCCGCAGTCTGGGCTATGAGATACAACTTGCTTCTTGGGAAGTTATGCTCCGCAAAGGTGGGTGGAACACATGAGTGGTCCTAAATACAGCCGCGCTATTCTTGAACTTGCAAGAGTTCAGCGCATTTTGGAACAGGCACGAATTGCGCTTGAAAAAGAAAAACAGCGCCAGCTCACAGCAGAAATTCAAAAGCTAAACAAAGAGATTCTGTCTTGCCCTTGTACGGCGTTAATGGATCAGTGTTCTAACCGGCTTTCTGCACTTGCCTCGGTTGGTGTTGAGGATCTTGCTCTTATTGAATACAAAGCAATCATCGGAAAAATCTCTGAAATTAAGGCAATTGACTATGCTTCCAATCTGGACTCTGCCGCACTTTCGGAGAAAGTCAATGCAGCTAGAATAATGAATCAAGAGGCCAAGCGGCTTTCCGAGATTGTAAAACAGCTGGATGTAAAGTACGCATCGGTATTCGAAGAGGCTAAGCTTAAACAAAAGCAACAGGCTTTCAGAAACACAGATTGGACGAAAGCTGCGGTTGCTAATTATTGTACGATCCCCATTGCCTTGCAAGAGGAATACGAACGTGCGGTAGTCGCTGCTACCGAAAGCGATAACGCAGAAGAAAATTTGACTTCGATTCGTTCTATATACAAGAATGAGAAGACTGACAATGACTATAAGTTACGGGAACTTCGGATGCGTCGACAAGCTATTGCGACGGCGCAATCTGTTACGCAATTGGGCGATTTGTGTGCCAAACAGGCGGAATATCTTTCTCTTTACACTTTGGTTGGGAAAGAAGCAGCAGATATTCCTCAGACTCTCGACGTACTTAATGCGCGTATAGCAGTGCTTAAAGAAGAGTACAAGCAAAAGTCTATGGCCGAATATATCAGTTCAGCCTTGGCTGATAGCATGAAAGAACTCGGATACGCTATAGAAAGTAGCGAGGTGCTTCGGTCAAAAGTACGAACTATAGATAAGAATATATATAATGTTTCCGAGAAGTCGCACCTAAATGTATCGTCTGGTAGTGACGGTGCTGTCATGTTTGAAGTTGTTGGGAAAGCGACAACGCAAGATAAGAATTCGGTTAAACACGATATGGAGCGTTTTTGCCCAGACTATCAGCGAATTAAAGCTCATCTAAAAGAAAAAGGTGTAGAATTAACCAATGAAAAGCTTTATCCGCCTTCTGAAGAATATGTTCGTTTTGAAAGCGCATCTACAACTTCCGGCGATAGGCGCGCTCAGCCAACGAGCCAGAAAAGAGTGTGCCTAAATAATGACTGAAGTAAGAATTTGTGAGTTTTGTGGACATCATAATCCTATGTCTATCATGGCATGTGAGGAGTGCGGTGCTGATTTAGCATTTGTTCAACCAACTGAGATAAGCGAGGATTCTGATAGAGCCTGGTCGCTAGTATCTAAAAAGACCGGTCAGGTATTTCCTATCACTACGTCTGTTGAAGTTGGTCGTATGAGTTCCGATTTAGCATTTCTCTTAAATGAAAGCAACTATACAAGTCGACATCATGCTAATTTGGAAGTGACCGCTGAGGGGCTCTTTGTTACCGATAAAAGCTCCAACGGTACAAGAATCAATGGCAGCAAGATTGAAAAAAGCACAAAATGTGAATTACATAATGGTGATGAACTATCATTTGCTGATGTAGCTTTTGTGGTAAAATGCGATGCAGATGCAAATTGATCGGATGTATTACCCGGTAAAAACGTTAGGATATGGTACTCGGTTCGGGATTTGGACGATAGGTTGTCATCGTTGCTGCCCTAACTGCTCAAACCCTGAGTTACGAGAAGCTAACATAGATAAAAGCGTTGAAATTTCTTCGGTTTTGCATTTGATAGACCAGTACAAAGGTAAGATTGATGGTGTTACGATTACCGGTGGCGATCCATTCATACAGTCCGGTGCTTTAGTTGAACTCTTAGTCGGTATTGAGAAACTTCAGATTTATGATACACTGGTCTATACGGGCTATACCATAGATGAAATTAAATCTGATTCTATAATGCGACAAGCGCTTACCCATATCGGAATACTGATAGATGGTCCCTACATAGATGCCCTTAACGATAATAAGAGTATTCGCGGATCCTCCAATCAGCATATTATGGTACTTCGAAAACCACTTGCTGATCGATACAAAGATGTAGATGAGTGGGAGCGTAAGAGCCAAACGGTATACACTGACAACTGTCTTTATTCGATTGGAATCCCGCATAATGTAAAATAGCAATGAGAAAATCATAAACCAGAATCGCGACGATTGCTGAAGTTATCATGTTCAGAAATCAACGAAAGAATTTATCTTTTATCGGGGTAGCCTAACAACCAGTCCACAGACACATGGAAGCACTTAGCCAGGGCCAGCAGAGATACAGCGTTTGGTATACGTGTGCCGTGTTCCCAGTGCTTGATGGCACGGGACGATACACCAATACAGGCAGCCAGCTGTTCTTGTGTAAGGTCGGCTTGCAGGCGCAGTTGTTTTAGCTTTTGGGCAAGTGACATAGTAGTACCTCTTTTTCCATGTGCACTTTTAATTTTTGGCCTACTCTCACTCAGCCCGTTCCTCTCTGTCTGGCGGTAGTTAATCCGCCGGGATAAAGCTCATGCTGCAATCAGCGCAGATCACACGCACTTCTTTGGTTGAACGGATGATGGTTCCGCACTTGGGGCATATCCACCGCCGGGTGCTGCTGGGGCGTTTGGGCGGCTTGACTGACCCGCCATTGGCTGCACCAGGTGTGCGGCTTCCTGTGCCTGTTCCTAGCATATCCTGCCAGCTCTGCCCCTCTGTCATCTGGATGGCTTGCCAGCCTTGCAGCTCGATGAAGTCCAGCAGCTCAAGACTGGGGCTTGTAACGGTCCAGCCATACTTTGCGTGGTGCTCAATGATAAGGCCGTGGGATTCTGCCGTTTCCTTGAAGCGTTTGTTGTGGTAGGCGTTGGCACTGCCGCTGGTATCTTTTATGCCGTTGACCATGTTGTACAGGTGGCACATCTCGTGCAGCAGTGTGGCCGTTGTTTCCTCTATGGGGCGGTCAAGCGTGGCCGTTGAAATGTTTATCTCGTGGCGTTGCTCTGTGCCTGCTGTCCACGTTTTGCCGCAAGTGATATGACCATAGGCACCGGGTGTTTTCTTGAGAGTAATAACCGGCTCTGGTAACTTGCCGTCAAAGAAACGGGTGTTGAGGGCACGGAACATTTTTTCTAACTGCCCGGCGGCACGGCTGGTTTTAACTGTCTGCTTCATGAAAAACACCTCCATCAGCTAATACTCAAACGCTGTACGGTGAACGTCTTGGAATACTGCTCAAACAAAGCCGGTGCAACGGCCTTGATAGCTTTACTGTCCAGACGGGTACTGGTAAAGTCGGACAGTTTGACCTTGTGGCAGCCTACCTGCAAGGTATCCGTACTACGTGCGGCAAGTTCTGCCTTGATTTGTGCCTTGATAAGTTCCTGCTCTGCCTGTGCTGCTTCAATCAGCTGTGCAGCTTCTTTGTATTGGTTGACCAGTTCCAACATGCTGTTAATGCTCATAATGTTTACGACCTTCCTTTGTTGTGTTTGTGGGGAACATATGTTCACGTTTTGCCGTGAGCCTTGCCTGAGGGGCTGTTGCTTTCGACACTTACATAATAGCAAAGTTGGATTTCAGGTCAGTTTTTGGCCCTATGCTTCCCTGCTTGTTTGGCTGGCATATAAAGGAAGGCGGCAAAAAAAAGCGGCATGTAAAGCCAGCATTTCCAGAAGCAACTGTACAGCGCGGATATTTTCTTGTTGCCGGGGGATGGTTAAAAAGAAAAAGTAATGATTCTATGGCAAAAGGCAGTTGGTTGATACTTTTCACTCCAGGCTCTTTCCAAGTCCTCTCCAGCGCGTCAGAGAGGCCCAATTAAGACCTGTAGTGCATTAGGAAAGCAACAGGCATTTCCGCAGTCAGCAGTCCCCACAACGCCGTTTTCGAGGGCTCATAGCCGTTTATCAGCGGTGTTTGCCTGTTTGGTTGAATACTTTTTTGCAAACAAAAAGCCCCAAGTAACTACTGGGGGCGTGTTAATGATGTAGACGTGACTATTGACAAGAGAACGGAACGCTGATAATATTTAGTGGTACGAAAGGCTCACAAGGGAAAGACTAGTGAGTTAATTAGTGAGTTGAGAGTGGCAAACGACGATAAAAAGTTGAAAATAGCGGTAAGGCAGAGGACTTTGACTCCTCCATTGCGTCGGTTCAAATCCGGCCGG
>ERZ857951.1555-NODE-1555-length-23470-cov-5.703267_pt1 | contig 23470 bp, 22 predicted proteins | sample MGYA00519759_ERZ857951 | MGnify/ENA primary metagenome ERZ857951 (study PRJEB31778, sample SAMEA3449377) | human gut metagenome | biome: human gut; feature: human-associated habitat; material: faeces | place: United Kingdom | collected 2010/2012 ...
AACCAATACTAGCAATTTCTGCTCGATGAGTGATGATTGCCCAATACGAGAAGGATATAGTTTTACAGGCTGGTACAGAGCTTACTGGAAGCAAGATGGAACAATTGACCATTTGGAGCAAATATATGATAGTGCAGGCAATGCTATTAACGGCACGTCCTTGTGGGGATACTGGGATAATAGCTGGCACTGGCTTTATGAGGGTGATATGACGTTATGGGCTGGCTGGACTAGAAACAGCTATATATTAGACTTAAACGCTACATATAATCATAGCACTAATTTAGGTGGCTTGAAAGACGGAGGCTTAGACCTTGGTACTTGTGATGTATATATTTATGATGATGATGGTAATGTCTGGGATAAGGCAACAGGTGTAACAGATTATTACAAGCAAGTACCTTACGGATATACTTATGAAGTTAAGAATTTTAGTAAAAATGCTGGATATATTTTCTGTGATAATAATACCTTAAAAGGAAATATAAAAGCAGAGAATAACGAAGCACGAATTTATGTTTATAATGGCTATGCACTTGCATATTATGACGGCAATGGTGCTACAGGTGGACAGTATGAAGCCGGTAATGGTAGTGACTATTTTGTAAGCTACAATATAAGAGAAGCTTACGAAAAGTATAATGCTAATGCTTCCGCAATAAATAATAAGTTCACAAAAAATAATTATGCCTTTGTAAATTACAAAACTGAAAACGGAACATTCAGAAAAGCAGGAGAGAATATAGACCCTTCAGATAACAATAATGCTAAAGCCGTTATTAAGAGTGCATATAATAACGATTTAGTATTTAATATTGCAGGAAATATCTATGCAGATGGAACAAATATCTGTTTGTGGTGGAATGATTGTTACAACGAAAGCAACTATTGGAGTTTTCTTCCCTCAGAAGACGGATACTTCTTTATAGTTAATAATTACTCTGGAATGTTTTTAGACTTGGTTGACGGAAATGCTTATGACCTTGCAAATGTACAATTATGTCATTTAAACTGGTCTTATTCTCAACAGTGGAAGCTTATTTCTGCCGGTGACGGATATTACTATATAGCTTCAAGATGTAATGAAAATTACAGGCTTGATGCCCAGGGAGGAAGTCAAAATAGTAATGCTGGTCAGAATGTATGCGTATATCACGCAGCTGATTATGATGGTCAGAAATGGAAAATAGACTTCCTTAACAGAGAAGATTATTTCCAGGTGCAGTGGACACCAGCAATAAGACTTACAGAATATTATGGCAATGGGGATAATGATAACTTCTCATACTTCAAATCATTACAGGCTACAGATGACAACATTGCAGATATAAACAGATTTAAGAGAATAGGTTATACATTTACCGGATATAATACATTTGCTGATGGTTCAGGAAGATCTTATAAAGAAAATGATGTTATTGATAAAACAGACTGTCAGGGCATTACGCTTATTAGAAATCATACAGACTATAATATTGCAGTTAAGCAGAACAACAGTACATTGTATGCACAGCAAGCAGATTATGAAATGGCACAATGGTGGTCTTTTATTAAGGCTGATAATGCACAGGCTTATTACATAATGAATATGTCAACCGGACAGGCATTGTATTCTTCATCAGGTGAAGTAAAGACTGCAGCACTTGATAAGAGCAATTCAGCTTTTATGTGGGATTTAGAATTGGTGGACGTACACGAATACAAAATAAGCGTACATAATAGTAATCAATATCTCACAATGAGAAGCGATAATTCCATATATGTTGACAGCAAATATTCAGATACTGAAAGTTATGATTACCAGATCTGGAACATAGACGGAATAAGCTCTGCCTTATATGCACAGTGGAAACCTAACCCAGATACACCATATATAGTAAAGCACTGGAAAGAAAAACTATATATTGATGGCACAACACAATACGCAAATGCCAGTGAGCATAATGAAACTAACTATTTTCTTGCAGATACAGATAACCTTAAAGGCACAACGGACTCTCTGGTAACACCAGGTGTAAAAAATTATGAGGGATTTACAGCACCAGAAATGCAGACAGTTACCATTAAACCTGACGGAAGCCTTGTAGTTAATTACTATTATACAAGAAATACATATAAATTAGGCGGTGATGATTCTTCAGGAAACAGTACATCAATCAGTGCAAAAAATGGAATTGAAAGTGCAAATGGTGCAGGAACATATAAGTATGAAGAACCGGTAACAGTAAGTGCAGTTGTAAAGACAGGATACCACTGGCATACTTCAGGCTGTAACTGTGAAACAGACCTTTCAAAGTATCCTACAGGCTGGTATTCAGTAAACAGCAGTAACATTACTACATTTATTAGTGGAAGTTCATATGACACACAGACAATGAAATTCACTATGCCAGCACACAACGTATATCTGGCTGTAAGGGCAACAAATAACAGTTACTATATAAACTTCAATTCAAATGGTGGAAACGGCTCTATGGACAAAATAAAGGCTGTGTACGATGAGGATATCAAGCTTCCAAAGAATACATTCACAAGGTCAACTTCTGAAGGAGAAAGTAAGTTTTTAAACTGGTATGATAATAACAATACGTATGCTGATGAAGAAACAGTTAAAAACCTTACATCGAAGCTTAACGATACAGTCACATTATTTGTTAAGTGGGACGACTGCCCGGTAATAACCGCAATAGACAGATATTTCACACTTGATAATGCACAGACCGGAAAAATAACTTATGACAGCCTTATGTCAACAGCAACAGTAACAGATGATAATGATAATCCTGAAGATATTATATTTGAAATAATTGATTATTCAGAAAGGGATTTCACTACACTTACTAATAATGCAGTAATATCTGTTACCTACAGAGCTGCTGACAGTGCTGTAAACAGCACTGTGAAAATGATACTTGTACACATTGTTAGCACTGAAGCTGAAAAAGTTGAGAACACAAAATACGTAAGGTCTATAAGCGAGAATTACTATGATAAGTCTTATGAAGATGGCGGACTTGAACCCGATTCAATCTGGAGAACAAACAGCGAGTATGCGGAAACCCTGAAAAGAGCTATGGATAACAGGGCAAGCATTACATATGATGTAGAGCAATTCAGAGTAGTTTTTGCAGATTTCCCATATTATAATTATGGAAATATGAACTGTGATCATATAGAGCAGGAATGGACATTCTCACACGATGACATCAAAAAAGTGCAGAACTATGTTGATACGTATGGTCTTGGCAATATATATGATGCTAATAACCTGCAAAGATTTATAGAAGAATTTTCTTATTGCAAAAATTATTGATATATGTAATATATAAATCAATAATAAAATTTATTTTTTAATTTATTTTTTAAAGCTTGTAACTAAGAACTGGCCGCTCATCGGGCCGGACGTTTGATAAAACAAGCATTAAATCTTATAGCATTATGAAATATTACATAAAATCCCTCACAAGATACCAGCTTGTGGGGGATTGTGTTCATAAAGAAAGGAAAAGCTTATGTATTTTGAAAATTTAACTAAACAATATGAGTTATCAAAGACACTGAGGTTCAATTTAATACCGCAGGGAAAAACTCTGGAAAATATCAAGAACGACAATATAATTGAAGCAGATAAATTCAGGAAAGAAAATGCTGTAGTTGTAAAAAAGCTGTTTGATAAAGTCCATAATGAGGTAATTAATTCAACACTTGAAAAAGGTAACATTTTAGGGGATATTGGTTATGTTGCTGATTTATACTTCAAGCCATCTAAAAATATAGAGGAAAGGCAAATGCTTGATGAGGCATTTTCAGCATTAAGAGAGTGCATATCAAAGGCATTAAAAGAGCATAAACTGTATAAGGAACTTTCCGGTACAAAGATATTTAAGTATGCTGCTAAGGATACTGCATTAACAGAAGAAGAATATAATATCCTGCAAAGCTTCAACGGCTTCACAAGCTATTTTACGAATTACAATGATGTAAGGGCTACTTTATATTCAGATGAAGCAATAACCGGTTCTGTAGCAAACAGAGCAGTTAATGATAATCTTCCACGATTTTTTGATAACATAAGCGTATTTAGTTTACTTGATGGACAGTTATCGGATATTCCGGATATAAATGATTATTTTACTGTCGGTATGTATGAACAGTTCCTGTCACAGAAAGGAATTGATGCTTATAATGAAATGATTGGAAAGCTTAATATACGTATCAATCTTATTAACAATAGTAACAAAAAGAATAATATTAATAAAAAGTTCCCGAAGCTTAAAGAGCTGTATAAACAGCTTTTATCGGACAAGAAAACTCTTTTTATTGATATGATAGAAAGCGATGAGGAAGCTATTGAAAGACTGCACAACTTTGAAGAAGAATTTATGCCTTTTGTTTCCGGAGAAGCCTTTAATTCATTTTATAATGACTTATATGCTTCAGGAGGAACTGGGGTGTATGTAAAAAATGACGTATCTTTAACATCACTTTCTGTTATGATTTTTAGCAAATGGAATGAAATTAATGATATGCTTATTGACAGATATGACAGCAGCTATACAGGAAAGAAAAAGAAGTATGAAGATAAGTATATTGAGGAACGAAAGAAGCAGTTAGATAAGTATAAGAGCTATGATTTAGCCTCTGTACAGGCTTTGGCTGATGATAAAAATATTAATATATTAAATTGTTATGTTGACAAAATAAATGAAGATATTAGCAATATTAAAACAAGCAGAAAGCTTCTTGATAATGTTCTGTATGTAGAGCATATAAGAGAGAAGAAGCTTGCTAAAAATCTGAAAGCTGTTGATGCAATAAAAACATATTTAGATTATATTAAAACTCTTGAAAGGGATTTGAAGCTTCTTTCAGGGACAGGAGATGAAGATAACAGAGATATATTTGTATATAACAGCTTAGAGCTTATTTTAAGCAATGTAACTAAGGTAGACAGCATATATAACCTTATGAGAAATTACCTTACCAAAAAGCCTTTTTCAGAGGAAAAGATAAAGCTTAATTTTAATACTCCTTGTTTACTAGCTGGCTGGGACATAAACAAGGAATCTGATTATTGCGGTATTATGCTGTTAAAAGATGATAATTACTATCTTGGCATCTTAGCCAGCGGCTGTCGAAACGCATTTAAAAATTTAAAGGCCTGTGAGAGCAGTGAGCCATATTACGAAAAAATGGTATTAAAACAGATACCAAGTTCAGCTAAATATCTTTCGTCAAAACAGATATACCCACAAAATCCACCGGAAGAAATTGTGAGAATACTTGAGAAAAAGAAAAAAGACAGCAAGTCATTAGATAAAACAGAAATAAGCACACTGATTGATTACCTTCAGAACGACTTCCTGAAAAATTACTCTATGCTCATCGATGAAAATGGAGAGAATTACTTTAATTTTTCATTCAAGAAACCGGAAGAATATAATACATTAAATGAATTCTTTATTGATGTAGACTGTCAGGCATACTCTGTTAAGACAAAGAAAATACCTGAAGAATACATCAATAAATTAGTAGATGAAGGAAAGCTGTATCTGTTTAAAATATACAGCAAAGATTTTTCAGAATACAGCAAAGGCAATCTGAACTTACATACTATTTACTTTAAAATGCTTTTTGATGAGAGAAACTTGAAAAATCCGGTATACCAGATAAATGGAGGAGCAGAGGTATTCTACAGACCAGCCTCAATTGATAGCCAGGATATGATAGTACACAAAGCACACCAGCCTGTTCAGAATAAAAATATTAATAATGAGAAGAAAGAAAGTGTTTTTGATTATGACATTATAAAGAATAAAAGATATACAAAAGACCAGTTCCTGTTACATATTCCTGTTACAATGAATTTCGGTGCAGGCAAGATTTATAATTATAATAATATTGTAAATAAATGTATCAGTGCAGACCCTGATGTATGTGTTATTGGTATTAACAGGGGTGAACGTAATCTATTGTATGTTTCTGTAGTTGATAAATCTGGCCGCATTTTAGAGCAGAAATCGTTAAATGTCATAAATAATACTGATTATTACAGTTTACTGCTGGACAGAGAAAATGAAAGAAATAATGCAAGAAAAGACTGGAAAAACATAACGGATATTAAAAATCTTAAAGAAGGATATTTAAGCCTTGCTGTTAATGAAATCGTCAAGCTTATTTTCAAATATAATGCAGTCGTTGTACTTGAAGACCTGAATAGGGCATTTAAGAATTCACGACAGAAAATTGAGCGAAATATTTATCAGAAATTTGAGAAAATGCTGATAACCAAGTTCAATTATCTTGTTGTTGATAAATCAAGAGAGCAGACAGAAGCCTTAAATACCGGAGGAGCATTAAACGCATTGCAATTGACTTCCCAGTTTGAATCATTCAACAGGATAGGAAAGCAGACAGGCTGTATATATTATGTTCCGGCAAGATACATAGGCAGAACAGATACTACATCAGGATTTGTTAATTTACTTCCAAACCTCAGATATGAGAATGTAACAAAATCCCAGGAATTCTTTAATAAATTTGATGTATGTTATAATTCACAAGCTGATGAGTTTGAGTTCCAGTTTGATTATAATGATTTTACAGACAAAGCAAAAGGTACTAAAACTGACTGGACACTTTCGTCATATGGGGACCGCATTGTAAAATTCAAAAATGAAAGTACAGGCAGTTGGGACGAGGAAGTAGTAGATATTACGTCTGAATTAAAGTCATTATTTGACGAATACGGCATTGATTATATATCAGGCAATAATTTCATAAATGACATAATAAAATTAGAAAATAGGGACTTTTTCTTAAGATTGACAAAGCTGTTTAATTTAATGTTACAGATGAAAAATACTTCATTAGATAAAACAACAGACTACTTTATATCACCGGTTAAAAATAGACAGGGAAGCTTCTACGATACAAGAAAACATAATAATACACTGCCTGATTGTGCAGATGCAAATGATGCGTATAATATAGCTCTTAAGGGGTTGTGGGCAATAGATAAGGTGAGAAGTTCAGAGGACAGGGTTAATCTTGTTATGAGTGATAAAGAATGGCTTACATATATACAGAGTAATCTTATATAATTTATATTTTGCCGCAGACTGATAATACAATTTGTCAGTCTGCGTTATAAAAAATATCTTGCAAATTGCAAACGTAAGCCTTAATATATATTAAAGCAGGAACTTAACTTATTTGACAGATATATATTGTACAATATGCTATATATTTCAGCTTCATTTGTCCTATATTATTTGTTGAATTTGACTAAGTAGCTATTTAATATTATTAAAGAATTTCTACTGTTGTAGATAACACCAAACCTCCTTGTAGTTGCTTATTTAATATTATTAAAGAATTTCTACTGTTGTAGATAATTAGATACTATATTATCATCTAAACAATTTAATATTATTAAAGAATTTCTACTGTTGTAGATTAACATCGTCACTTGTAGCATTAATAAATTTAATATTATTAAAGAATTTCTACTGTTGTAGATTAGTATCGAATTCATACATATACATCTATTTAATATTATTAAAGAATTTCTACTGTTGTAGATATGGATGGGATGATTAAGTCAGAAGCGATTTAATATTATTAAAGAATTTCTACTGTTGTAGATTTAGATATACATTTAAGTGTTTTTAATATTTAATATTATTAAAGAATTTCTACTGTTGTAGATTGATAAGACAAAAGTATAAGTTTATAATTTAATATTATTAAAGAATTTCTACTGTTGTAGATTATACAGGTAAAGAGTTAAATCTTGATATTTAATATTATTAAAGAATTTCTACTGTTGTAGATTTCCTATGTTTATGATTAAGACTTATAATTTAATATTATTAAAGAATTTCTACTGTTGTAGATTAAAGAGGTGTTAAATTATTTTATTATTTAATGTTATTAAAAAATTTCTACTGTTGTAGATAAAATCTATATAATAATCATAGCTCATTTAATATTATTAAAGAATTTCTACTGTTGTAGATTGTATAAATGACGTAAAGCGGTTGGAATTTAATATTATTTAATGTTATTAAAGAATTTCTACTATTGTAGATTTCTATTGCTTCAAATAGATTCCTAAAAATTTAATGTTATTAAATAATTTCTACTATTGTAGATCTGTACAGCCCTCTTATTTGTATAGGAATTTAATGCTATTAAAGAATTTCTACTGTTGTAGATTAATTAAAAGGCATTTTCCTTTCATAATTTAATGTTATTAAAGAATTTCTACTGTTGTAGATTTAGCTCTATAATTCTCGTTCGTCTTCATTTAATGTTATTAAAGAATTTCTACTGTTGTAGATTAATTACAGTATCCAGCTCCTTATTAAATAATTTCTATTATGCAATAATGTGTAAAAATAAAGAGTCTTTAGTTTTATCAGAAAACACGAGTTATAACTCGTGTTTTTTTTAAATCTAAATCACAAAAAATTCTAATTGTCAATAACCTGCAAGCAATGATTTTTAAGTGAATTAATGCTTGCAGGTTATCGAATTCTTTATAAATAATTCCTATAATTTATTTAAAAATATAAAAGGAGATTACTTATGAATAAATGTATTTTTATCGGAAGATTAGTTAATGACCCAGAAATAAGCTCATATGAAAAAAATGGTGAAAGTCAGGCGGTTGCTAAATATAGGTTAGCAATTAACAAACGAAATAAAGAAAATGAAGCTGATTTTATTTCTGTTGTGGCATTTGGTAGTAATGCTTTATTTGCTGAAAAATATCTGACGAAAGGAATGCAGATACTTTTATCATCACACGTTGTTACCGGCAGTTACGTCAATAAAGAAAATCAGAAAGTATATACTGTTGATTTTATTGCAGAATCACAGGAATTCACAGAAACAAAAAATACTGTAGAAGCTAGACAGAACAGAGATGAAGGGGAGGTACCATTTAAGTAATTATGAATACAAAATTTATACTGAAAACTGGAGAATTTATTTATCCAGCGTATCTTGATAAAACACATAGGTTAGAGCTGAAAAATAAATTTGGCAATGGATATGGTTATATGCGTTGCGGTTGTAGACCTGATGAAAATCTTTTCTACCGAATTTCTGAAGATGGCAAGATATATCCTGAACATAATAATTATCAGCATAACAAAAGCTGCATCAGATATAAAACTCCTGATGGAAAAAAATTAAGAACATCAGGATATATTATTGATGACGAAACCGGAGATGTAACAGCATACCTTAATTTCAATCCTAAAACCTTTAATATTGCAGAAGATAAAGAAGAAAAAGACCAGGACAATATAGTTCCTCCAGAGATAGAGGAAGATGAAAATATAGAACAGATTATTATAGAAAAAGAGGAACAGGAACAAGAAAAGGTAGCTGATGATACAAAAGAAAAAAATCTTAATCTTGAAGAATTTATTAGAAATATAAATATAGATGCTTTTGATGAAAAGGTACTTAATAATATTTTAATTAAATCAAAGCAGGAGTTTTCAAGGTATGTATACGGACGTACACATAGAGTTCATATAAGCTCTATGAAACGAAATCTGGCTGAATTAACACTTGAAAAAGATGGGGTGAAGTTCATTTATCTTCCGGTTGCAGGTATTGATGTACAGGATTTAGGAACGATAAAAAAATGCAGTGTTTTGACATATGGTTCAGATGGACATACCTACTCTAATTTTATTAATGAAAAAACACTTAACACAGCATTGAATAAATTCAAGAAGCAGTATAAAACAGATTCTTTAAATGATGTTATGATAGCAGGATTTCAATATCTTAAAAAAGTTAATAAAGCTGGAAAAAAATATTCATATAGAGTTTTCGGCCGTATTCACTTTTTTAAAACATCAGATATAGGCTTATATTGCAGGAGCAGTAAAGAGCAGGAAATTTTTAATAAGTTAGATGAGATTAAAAAAGCACACTCTGATATTAATTACTGGATACCAACAGAAGATGATATTGTAGGAGCAATTATAAGTAAAGCAGGAGAAAGTAAGAAGCTTCTTCTCTTTTTCAAATCTTCAAAGGTAATGCCGGTTTATATGGATATGAGCTTATACACACCAATATTAATAAAAAATGCTGAAGAATTAAATTATAATTCCTTATCAGCAGTTTTTTAGGAGGGGCAGGGGAAATTGAAGAAAAATAACGACAGGTTTATTAAATATATGCAGTTAATGAAGCTTATAAAAATGGTTAAAAAGGAGCGTGATGATAATGCTAAAAGAGAACAGTCAAATCAAAATACATATGTATGACAGCCAAAATGAAGAAATTAATATAAATCAGGATATATATATATTAAAAAGCAAAGACGGACAATTAGGATTTGAAAATGAAAATAAAAAGGAATTTACTACATTATCAAGCTTTGACAGCCGGGTAGAATTTGAAGATTTATCTAACAATAATATTTATTATTATTCACATAAAACAGATAAAATACAGCAATCAGAAATTAACCTGACCAAGACATACATCAAAAGCCACTTAATAACACAAGTTATAAATGCAGATGTCCACAAATCATTGCTTAACAGCGTGCCACATCAGCTCATCGGTGACTTAGCTGTTATATATGCAATTGATACATCAGAAGCGAATACATATCAGTCTGATGTGTATGGCATTACTAATAATAAATTTGAAGGTTTGAAAATTAGCTTGAAGATGCAGGATAGTAAACTGTATAAATTAGCAGTTGAAAATACACAGCAGTTATTTCCTACAAAAATAAAAATACTATCTGATATAGTTGATTTAGGAGAAGAAGCTCCGGAAGCCTCTGAGTGTAAAGCGTTAGAAACATATGTACTTTCTAATGACAGGGATTTTTATGGAGCCAATGTATTATTATATCCTGATACAATAAATAAGATAAGAGAATTTGTAAAAGGTGATGCCTTCATAGTTCCTTCTTCAGTACACGAATTCCTGATTTTTAAGACTGATGGACTTTCTGCGGATATACTTAACAGGTCAATTGAAATTGTTAATCAGACAACTGAAGACCCAGAAGAAATTTTATCAAATAATGTATATCAATATGATTATAAGTCTAATGTATTATTTAATACAAAGGATAACAGCATTTTATTTAATCAGGAAGCTGAGGAGGAGAATGACAAAGAAGCTGAGGAAATCCTTGAATATGAAGAAGAAATAGAAGAAGATATTGAATTATCTACCCTGATGAAAAATACATTATTTCCTTCGTCTGGGGAAGATATAGGAACACAGGTAGAGATGTGAAAGGAGCAGATATTATGAGAGATTTAGAGGATATTATGTGCATAGCACATACAGATAAATATGCAGTATATGCAGACCAGTACGAAAGATTAAAGGTTATAGAAGATATAGAACACATTGTTGAGATAGGTGATTTGTGTATGGACGAAACTGTATTAATTCCAATCAATGAAATCGAGGCTGTCGAACAGGAGAAAATTAATGCAGTCTTTGAGGAGGTGTAATTATGAAAGACAATATACAAAATGAGTTAAACTATGTAAGCAATCCTGATAGATATATTGACATAAAACAGGACAACAAAATTATACCGACACGATTAAGTTATTATGCTTCAGCACAAGCCAAAATTCTTGGATATAACAATTATGAGGATATGTTAAAATCCGGACATAACTTAGATACATCTGAAAGCTACGAAAAGCCTCTTACAGCCAGAGAAGCATTTATTAACTTAAATCATATCGTAGGCAGTTCAATTATGAGAAATAACTCATTAGAAGGCTTGTGGAGCTGTCGTATAATAAATCCGGAAAATCCTGGCAATATAATCTCTATTGATGTTTCTGGACGTGACAACCTGTCTTACACATTAAAAATCATAAAAGATAAAGAGGTTGTAAATGTTTTTAATGAAACGAATACTATATATAAAGATGATTTATATAAGGGATTAAAGATAGCAAATAAAGCCGCTGATGTAAAACTTGGAAGCATAATAGATGATGCCGCAAAGCAATTACGTCTTACGAATAGCAATATCAGGGTATATGCAGACTATGAAGATTTATCTTTAGATGACTATAATGCACTTGTCGGCAATATTAATTTTGATATTCAGCCTCAAACCCCATCAACACAACAGTCAAGATATATCAGGAAAACAAAGGCAGAATATGCTGCGGAACAAAAAGATAAATTAAATGGTATAAATAAAACCATTGAAGATATTGCAAAGACCTATAAAGACAATCCGGAAGAAATAGCAGAACTTATGAAATTTGCTTCTAAATTTTACAGATACAGCTCAAGAAATGTTATGCTTGTTCATAATCAAAATAGTGGAGCAACTTATTTTCAGAGCTTTGAAGCCTGGAAAAAAGCCGGATATAGTATAAATCGTGGACAGCACGGACTTAAAGTTTTAGTTCCACTAAAGACAACATATCTTCAGGATAAAGACGGAAATTATGTTAAATTGTCAGAAGCTCCAGCAGAATTAAAAAATAAATATATGAAAGCACCTGATAGTGTAAAGCACATAAACAGAACATACTACAAAATAGGAAATGTATTTGATATATCACAAACAAATGTTCCTGAGGAAGAATATCCATCGTTTTATTCAATGGGATATAATGATGTAAAATTAGATATTCTTTCGGCTGGAATTAAGAATTACTGTGTCAGCAAACTTAATATTCCTGTTAATAATATTGATATGAATAGTATATCATTAAGAGGTTATCACATAAAAGATACATTAATTAATATGAATGATAAGCTGAATTCAACTGAATATCTTTCAACATTAACACACGAAGTTGGACACGCTGTTATGCAACATACAGCCGGACAAAACACATACCTTAAAGAATTTGAAGCTGACTGCTTCAGCATTATGCTGGAATCACACCTTGGGGTTGAAATAACTGAATCAAGGAAACATCATCTTGCAGATAATTACAGGCAGTTAGAACAATCCCAGGAGGGAGAAGAAATTGATATTAATAGTGTGATTAATGATGTAATGAAGACATTTTCTAATGTAATTGAAAATATTGATGAATATGTCAATTATGAAATTAATCAGAATAAAGATAAGGAGATAGATGAGGCTATTGATGAAGATATTGAAGATGAAGCTGTTTCAGAGTCATCTTTATGTGAAAAACAGTTAATGCCACAAAATGTTATAGACCAACAACCACAGCTTGAAGTTGGATAGGGTGCTATTAGTAGCACCCGGAAATAATAATAGAAATAAGGTGCTATTAGTAGCACCCGGAGGTAATAATAGAAATAAGGTGCTATTAGTAGCACCCGGAGGTAATAATAAAAATAGGGTGCTATTAGTAGCACCCGAAAGTGATAATAGAAATAGGGTGCTATTAGTAGCACCCGGAGGTAATAATAGAAATAGGGTGCTATTAATAGCACCCGGAAGTAATAATAAAAATAGGGTGCTATTAGTAGCACCCTATTTTTATGTGATTAATGTCTAACTGGTAACTTTCTTAGATGAATATAATTTCTTGCTTCCTTTTTTCTTTCACTTGGAATATCTGCATAATGCCTGCGTGTTGTTTCAACATTTCTGTGTCCTAATGTATCTGACACTAAATATATATCTTTAGTTGCTATATATAGATTAGTGCCATAAGTTGCTCTAAGTTTATGTGGTGAAACTTTCTTAATATCTTTGGTATACTTAGTTACCAAATTTTGGATTGACCTTACAGATAAACGTGTCTTTCTGGTCGACAAGAAGAAAGCTTTTTCGTCAGTAACAATATCTCGCCTTAAATTATAATAAGCTATTAAACAATCTCTAATCTCATCAGAAAAGAATACAACATCTTCATTGCCACCTTTCCTGACAATATTAACAGAGCAATCCATAAAACTAATATCAGTTACATCTATGCCAGAACATTCAGATACTCTAATACCAGTTCCAAGAAGCAGGGCAATAACAGCATAATCTCTTTTAATATATAACTCACTGCTTTGATATTTGAAGTGTGTCCTGTTCTCGATATTATCTAATATATTGTCTATCTGAATATCATTAAGCCTAACAATGTTCTTAGCCTCAATTTCCGGTAAATCAATAAATTCTGCTGTATTAAATTTAATTTCCTGATGTCTGTAAAAATAAGTATAAAGAGATTTTATAGCAGCTACTTTACATTTAATACTAGCTTTACCATTAATGACTTCCTTACCGTCAGCATTAGTATAATTCTTAATATAAGATAAAAATTGTTCAATATCATAAGCACTAATAATATTAAGTATTTCTACTGTCATTGGTTCATCAGGATATATCGTATGAATATAATTGAAAAATAATTTTAGATTATAGGCATAGCTTAACCTAGTCGAAGGTTGCGTAGTCTGTTCAATGCCAACAAAAAATTGAGTACAAAATGATGGTAATTCAACCAGCATAGAATTTAATTTATCTGTCTGTTTTATCTTTTGTTCGTCATAATACTTGCTCATTAATAGTTCCTCCAATATATAAAGTGAATCATAAAACTTTTGTTTCACGATTTTATTTTCAGCTCGTATGAGCTAAAAATCGTAACTATTAATTTTATCATAATTTTTTTTGTTTTTTGAAAATTTATTGCTCGGAGGTTATAGCAATATATTCCAATTTCCTTATAATATGTAATTATGACCTGACTATTATAATTTAATTGGTAAAATATGTCAAACAGGAGGTATAAGTGAGACAGGTCAAAATTGATGAGCAATTATTCTATGATATTTGCAAATATATCTTTACTGGTAACAAAGATACTGAAGAACAAAATATCAAATTAGAAGAAATCCGGAAGCAATTATACTCTAAAGTTAATAAGATATGTACAAGAGAATGTTATAAAGACTATCTGTCAGCTCCGGAAGATATGAAAGAGGAATTATTGAGAAAATATATTGACAGTAAGCACAATTCATAATTATGTTTACAATTCACACAAAATACAGTATAATTGTGGAGAACTTTGGTTTTTTAATGATTTTTTTTGAAATTTATTAACAATTAAAAAAGAGCCTTTCAGCTCTTTTCTAATTACACACATATTAATTAAGTTACTCATCAGCTAAGTTACCAGTTCAGTTGATAAGCTTTCACATATCGAGTACCAGTCGATATGCAATAAAAAGTGAATACAACACACATCAAAAATTACTAGGCTCAAAATTCAATATTAAGACCAAGCTAAAATTAAATATTAAAACAAGGCTCACATACAGGCTCACATACTATAAAATTAAATACTAAGACCAGGCTCACATACTATAAATTAAATATTAAGACTGGCTATCTACATAAGCTAAATATGTGGGTGCTATTAGTAGCACCTGTATTAATGAGTATCATATCACTCAATTTGTATTATATATAAGGGTACTTAAATTGTCAAGATTTCAACGCTAAACAAAGTTGAAAAATTGTCAAAATGTACTTGACAAAAAAATAAACTTCTACTTGGTATACATTGTTAAGAATAAGAATGTGTATACCCTTGTTAAAGTTACCCTTTTTTCACGAATTGAATAATTGAATAAGTAGCAATAAGTCCATAGCTCTGCAATCTATAATGGCTGCGTTGAGAACGAATCGCAATAAAATAATTCTACGAGGAGGAACCGGAGTTAATCGACCGTCAGAACTCGCATTGATGACCGTTAAATGGTGCGGTCTTGTCCCACATATTGCTGGGTGTTGCAGGGTCAACTATGCAAACGACATATGACTACAAATTGTACTACCCCAGCGTAATTACAGATTAGGTCGGTTAGAGTACCCCATCGGAGCATTTCGGGGGAACAGAGGGCGATTCGATATCGGGCGCGTTAAGCTTCATCTGGGCGCAGAGCATAAGGCTCAACCTCTGCTTAGTAGTAATACTAAGGTATACGCTAGAACTTCATTCGACGAGTGACGAGATTGCGTTAGTTCCTGTTCTTAAGTTAAATATTGCCGTTTTACTTAAGAACAGGGGGGAAGTGCCGCTCTGCTTATTCTCTAAGCTCTGAGATTATCAAGTGCGGACCTCTACGTCAACTCTTAATTTAATTAACTTAAAAAATAAATTTAAAAATTAATTATATAGTTATATATAGTTATCGAACATACACAAAATTAGTAAAAGCAGTTAATAATACAACATATCTTAGCTACTATTAACACGAATGTTTACATTCGCGTATAAGTAATTAGCTGTTAATATAGTATATATTAGTAACTGCTTTATTATGTATTTTATTATGGATTGGTTGGAGGGATAAATGAGAATTCTGTAGATTTGATATTAGATTTACGTTCTTCTTTTTTATATATCTCCTTTAAATTAGATATTTCTTCTTCTGTTAAGTTATCTATTTTTTCAGATAATCTTTTTAATTCATCATTTGATGTCAATAAATATCCCTTCTTTCTGTGTTGTATTATCTATAAATGGTTTATAATGCCAGCTACATATTATTGTTTCTCTAATGCTTCATCTAATGCCGACATTATTTGATTAGTTATATAAATATTCAATTTATAGGCTTTCTTATAATCTATATTCAGCTTACGAAACTCTTTTGTAAACTGAGTTCCTTTTTCTTTACTTGTTGTATCTTCTATATATGCAGTTTTTCTTGCTTCAGGGTGGTCTGCCATAAACTTTAAAAGTTTATCTAAAGACCGTTCTTGTTCAAGACTAATAACAGTCCAATTTTTATCTGTCCCTTGTAAATGAAAACTAGGTTTATGGTATCTATGTAATATACTATCTTCCTTATGAGATAGTCCATTATAAAACCACATAAATTCACATAAATCAGCATATCCTTCTGGATATTTGTTATTCCATCTATATTTAATAAATCTGTTAAACCTAAACATTTATATTTCCTTTCTTTATTTATAATCAATAGATATTCCGTCTTTTTCTGGTGTACTTGTACTTTCTATTATTTTTGATAGTTCTTTTGTTGTTATGGTATCGAAGTCACCGCAAGAGTATTCTTCGTTTTCATAGTCATAATGACTATTGAAGCTGCCACAGCAAGGACAAAATTCCATATCTGCCGTAGTCCCATAACTTATTTCCCATATATCTCCACCCTTATAGAGATATTCTGTCCAGAAACCATAAGCTCCGCCATCGGAGCATTTTTCTGGTTCATAGCTGCTATAATCTTTTATTGTTATTTTTTTATATTCTTTTATTCTTTCCATAATCTTGTTCTCCTATCTTAAATCAGTTATTTTTTATCGTTCTTGTATCCAAACATCTGTTATAATGTTATTGTTATCAGTTTCAATTATAAATGATGTTGAATACTCAGCATCTATAGATGCTACATATGTATTACTATTGTCTTGACTTTTTTCGCAAGACATACACGTTTCGCCTTTTTCGTCATAATCCTCAAAGGCTTCACACGCCATATTAAAATCATCATCTATATTCTTACCGATAAATTTTTTTAAATTGGCAAGAACACCAGCTTTTGTTATTCTTGGGTCCTCTTTTCCCCAAGTTGTTTTAAATGTATCACTATCTAACACATTATAATCTTCGCTAGTATATATATACTCGTCTGAATATATAGTACCGCATATTCTATCTATTTCTTTTAATTTGTCCTCACTATCCTTAACAAAATATATATCTGTTGCATATTCATATTCTGTATTACAAGGCTGATAATTTTCTTTTCCGGCTTTTATGTTATATCCGGCATTTACTAAAATTGCTTTTCCATCTTCATAATTTCTTTTTTTGAGTTCGTCAATATTTATCATAATTCTTTACGTTCCAATCTTTCGACTGCCCTTTCTTTAATTTCTATAATTATAATACCACACTTATATCACTTTTGCAAGTGATTTTTTATAATTTATTTTTCAGCTCTCTATCTTCTTCAGTTTCTTCATATATAAAGATGTCTTTAGGCTGCATATCTAAGATTGCACATAGATTATTGATACTTTTTGCATTGATATTTGTATCTTCATTTTTTATCTTTTTAAGTGTATCTTGGCTTAATATTCCTGTTGTTTTAGCCTTATACATATTAAATCCTATGCGCTCTAACGCATCTCCAACATCAAAACGATATTTTAACATTATAGTAGCTCCTTTCACCTGGTTATGTTTATTATTAGAATAATAAATGAAATGCAAAAAGTCAATAAAATATCACTAAAAATAATGATAAAAGTATTGACTGTCACTAATATTAGTGATATAATAACATCATCAAAGAGATAAGGAGTTTAGTAATATGAAGAGATATAGAGATGAAAATGGAAAGTTATTAATGAGCCTGGAGGAAATAAAGAAAGCTACAGTAGAAGAAGGACGCAGCTATTATAAAAAGGGACATATCTATAAATATAAGGATATTGAATATGTTCTTATAGAAGTTGGACCATTATATTGGTTCCAGAGCTTCGAGGGATACAACCTTTTTGTCACTGATGACAGTATTGGGACACACTTGCCGGACGTGGCAAGTGATGGGCTGGAATTAATATTAATTGAATAATTTGTCGAAACACCCTATTATTAGGGTGTCAGCCATAGATTGGTCACTGTGGCTCTGATGATGACAGACCAGAAAGGGAAATTATGAGAGAATTTAAGATTGGTAAGTATAAGGTTTGTATTGTAAACCGATATACAGGGGGTATGGAAATTAATGAGCGTAACCCTAAATATGATATACGATATTTTTCGGAAGAATTGGGAGGCTGGGTTAGATTAGCTTCTTGTATGACAATAGCAGAGGGAAAAGAAGTTGCCAGTCAAATATTACAAGAAATGGAAGCCGCTGGAACTCAAAGTTTACCAGAGGATATAGAATAAGAAAGGTGCAGGTGAATGTTATGGAACGTATAGACACAGATGCTAGGTATTTTAAAAAATGGTATGATGAGGTTAGTGAACCTCCTGAACTGGGTGTAAAATGGGTATTGAATGACGGAAAAAGCAAAGGCACAGTTAAAGCTGTTGAGCCACTTTATCAGCACGTTGACAATGATGTTAATGATGAATACTATATGTATGATTTTTATAAAATTACATTTGGAGATATTGAGCTTGGAATTGAGATTGAAGATGATGAGCCAGAAACAGAAATAATTGTTTACACTGTCGCTCCGGAATATCGTTTTGACGATTATATCGAAACTATAGTAGCAAAAGTTTATGATAAATATCCGAAATTTCAAGAAAAATTTGAAGATGAAGATGATTTTTTTGATGCCTTGCGTGCCGCAGGTGACAGCAATTCAGACAAATTAATAAAACTTGCTGAAGAAATTGGTAAGGACGAGCTTATAGCTATTGTTCTTGATTATGACTTTTCTCTTTATGACTATTCTCTTAAGTGGGCTATTAATCAAATTTTAAATTGATACTTCAATAAGAGGGATATGTTATTTATCCCTCTTATTTTATTGCTGGGCTGGAGGGTCTATTATTATTAAATGGTCCTGTATTGCCTTTTCTACTCTCTTGGACATTATTCCTATATATCTTTGTGTTGTTACTGGTGATGAGTGCTGTAGCAGCTTCTGTACAAGTATGATGTCATTATCATTTTTCTGGTATATGTCTGTTGCGTAATATTTCCTGAAGGAGTGTGTACCTATATTTTCAAAGCCTACATAATCACATACAACTTTTAAATACTTCTGGACTGCTCTTGCTGTTACCGGAAATATCTTTTCATCTTCAGGAATGTCATTTAGCTCACAGTAATCATCTAAATACTGTTTTATTTGATATGGCACTGTGAAGGTTCTTTTCTTTCCTGTTTTTTCTTCTATTATATTTAGTCTGTATCTTCCCCCATCTCTTATTATGTCTTTCATCTTCAGGTTTAATATGTCACTTATTCTAAGTCCTAGGTTGGCTTCAAGTGTCAATATCGTTGCAATTTTAGGATTTGGTCTGAAGCCTGCTCCTCCTTCATACATTGTTTTTATGAGTTCCCGGAACTGATTTTCTGTTAATGCTACTGTTGTTTTATTTGCCATAAAACACCTCTTTTTGTTCGTATTTTATATATTTTAGTTCGTATATTTGTATTATACCACCTTTTGACGCTTATATACATATTTTTACTGTTCGTATAATTATATAATATACGAACTTTTATATTTTGGCTACACATAAAAAAATCGGTCAGTTTTATCCGACCGATTTCCTTAGTATTTTACTATTTAGAAGTTTATTGTTATTGTGACTATTGAATTCTCACCTTCTATGTAATACTTTTTGTGTTTGCTTGATTCTGTGCCTTCAGAACACTTGCTGAACTTGAACTGTAGATTAAAGTTTTCACCATCAATATAAGCATATTTGTCCTTTTCATTTATATGCACATTTGTAAGTTTTGTTTTTACTGCTGCATCTATATAAGTATCCTTTTTTGTATCATCTGAAGTTTTATCTTCTATTCTGAATACAACAGAGTATTTATTATCTACAGCTTTTTTAAGTTCAGCACTAAGTATCTTTTCAATCATATATCTACCTCTTATATCTTGATACCAATAAGGACATTTGTGTTTTACAGTGTCTTTATTAGTATGTTATTTATACTATTATAATACATTACTATATGATATTTTTCAATACTTTAAATAGTGAATATTTTGTGAAATATATTAAAAATGTTTTAAAAGTATATATGGATTTTCTTTTTTGGTATTATATTTTATTAGTTATTTTTATTTGCTTTATGTTATTTTGGATAGGATAACAAGTTACAGGGTGCTATTAGTAGCACCAGGCAGATAATAAATTAACAGGGTGCTATTAGCAGCACTTTTAAATTTTATTTTATCTTACTTATTTATTATTTTAGTATTTTAATTAGTTCTTAGTTTAGTTGATTAATAATGCTGATACCATTCCTAGCACCACTTTTCAAGTGTTGGTCTGCCCAGCTCCACAGACCACTTGCACTTGCCATTTATTTTTTATAAATAAATGGCTTAAAACAGTGCAGAACAAGGAATATTAATAGTCCCCTTTTGCCATCGGTTTCCCCCAGGGAAACCCCTTTTTTCTCCGGCAATTGTTCTCATATTCCCTTCCCTTATTATTAATGTACTTTTTCGTTCCTTGTACTGGCTTTGCTAGTGTGCATTGTAACATTTGCCACTGCTTATGCAAGGTCGTTCCTTAATTCTCCCTCACTGCGTTCAGTCCGATTACCACTCTGATCCTTGCAAAAGCATTGTCAAATGTTCTCTACAATGCACGCAAACCCACTACGAGAAACTCAGAAAGTACATTAATAATAAGGAAAGGAAATAAACAATGAAAACTTACACCTACGAAAAATCTACCCGCGCCCCACCAGCTCAAAATCTTGAAAGTAGATTATTAGATTTTATATAAAGGAGATTAGGTTATGAATAAATTAAATGAAGTTGTTAAGGAATTAAATAAATTAGGTTATGAGGCAAAGGTTAATGAAGTTGTTAAGAATACTATTAAATTAACATCAGTTTTAATAATGGTTAATAAGAATTTAGGTTCTAATGTATATGTAGATGATTTAATCAATGGAGATTATGATGTTCCTTATATGGTAGATGAAGTAATCAAGAGATACAATAAGGCAGTTGAAAATTATGATTTAAACATTGAAGAATTCTTCAGCCGCAAGTCAATACTTGAGAATGTGTATGTCGGTGTTCAGAGGTCAGGCAGTGAAGACCTTGTTAAGAAAGAAGTATCAGATATGCCAGGCATTGAAAAATACATATATATAAGAAGCTACAGCAATGAAACATATTATTCTATCAAAATATCAAGCAGGATTTTGAAAATGTTTAATATATCTGTTGATAAGGCTTGGGAGCTTGCTGATGAACACTCAATGCGTGAAGCTGAATGTATATCTATGTCAGAGGTATTACATAAAAATGAATTTGCTGATTTTCCGATGTGTATTTTATCTAACAAGTGCAGGGTCAGAGGAGCTTCCGCAGTATTTAACAAAGAGCTTCTTGAAAATTATGGTAATAAGTTCAATACTAATAAGGTTATTGCTATTCCGAGCAGTATACACGAATTTATAATTATGCCTTATGATGATGATATAGATATTGAAATGGTTAATATTTTTATCAAAGAAGTTAATAAAGAAGTTCTTCCAGAAGAAATTTTAGGAGAGAAAGCTTTTATCCTTAATGTTTAATAATTAATTTGATTTTTAAATTAATGTGGCTATAGCCGAATACAATTCTTTCACTTTAGGTATTCGGCTATAGTCATATTTTATGGTTAAGGATTTATAAGCTTTTCAGCTCTTTTTATTTCCTGTTCCACCCTGTTTTTGGCTTCAAGCAGTTTTGCATATTTCTTCTTATCATATGTTTTATTGTTTGAATTTTCACATTTCTCAATTACTGCTGTAAGTTCTTTTAAATTTTCTTTAAAGAAGTCTTTAGGAAGGAAATATTCTTCCTGTGTAAGTGTATCAATTATGCGGTCTTTTTTAGGCTTTAATGTTGCCTGTTTTTCCTTGTCGTGGTGTGCTATTTCTGCAGCTTCAGCAATTGTTATATCATTATTACTAAGACGTTCTTTTAATTCATTAGTTGCATTATTACGGATATAGTCAAGCTTTCCAACCTGTGCAGGTGATACGCTCATATCTGCGGCGATAAGTCGACGCATTTTTTCGCCCAACTCGTAACCATTTTCTCTTGCTTCTGTATATATTTTAACTAAGTCATTATACTGATTATATTTATCACTTTCAGTCATATTACGCTGTGTTGCATTTGTTATATGAATTAAATATTTTTCCTTGCTTTCTTCTGACACTGGAAGTTTAACGCTGTCAATGTCTGTTATTGAGCAGGGAACAAATTTGAATTTGTCATCTTCCTGTGCAAGTTCTTTTAAAGCTGTAAAACGTCTATGTCCTGTAAGAAGCTTATAGTATCCGTCTGGAAGCTTCATTACATCAAGATTTTGTTTAAGTCCTACAGTTTTAATAGAGTCCTTTAAATCGTCTATATCGTCTATAGAATAGTTATTGTTTTCATTTTCGATTATCTTATCTATTGGAATTTTAACAATTTCAAGTCCCTGTTTTAATTCTAATGATTTTGAATTTAATAGTCCCTCTGTTAAGCCGAGAGCCGCTGAATTAAATCTTGCCATTATAATTCCTCCGCTTTATGAATAGTATTTTCTTAATTACCGATACACGAATGTTTACATTCGTGTTGAGTGCTATTAGTAGCACCCAGCTTTGATATTATCATTAGGTGCTATTAGTAGCACCCAAACTTTAGTATTATCATTAAGTGCTATTAGTAGTACCCAGTTTTAGTATTATCATTGAGTGCTATTAGTAGCACCCAGCTTTAGCATTATCATTAGGTGCTATTAGTAGCACCCAGCTTTAG
>ERZ857951.1571-NODE-1571-length-23271-cov-4.609795_pt1 | contig 23271 bp, 21 predicted proteins | sample MGYA00519759_ERZ857951 | MGnify/ENA primary metagenome ERZ857951 (study PRJEB31778, sample SAMEA3449377) | human gut metagenome | biome: human gut; feature: human-associated habitat; material: faeces | place: United Kingdom | collected 2010/2012 ...
AGCCGCCGGGTGGAAAGGCACGAAAATCAGTCGCTTAACGGCGCGGCAAAGCCGCGATCTGCTCCTGATTTTCGGGGCTGCCGACGTTGTCAACAGCCTCAAGGCCGCCCATCGGGCGGCCTTTGTTTGTGGCGGAAACGATATTCAACGTCCCGGCGGTTCAAGGGCGTCGGTCGGGCAATCAGCGGACGTGTTTTCAGGCCTGTTAAATCTATGCGCCCCGGCGGCTGATGCCGTACTTGCGCAGCTTTTCGTACAGCGTGGCGCGCGCGATATGCAGGGTGCGCGCCGTGCGCGAGACATTGCCGCCCTGTTCGGCCAGCACCTTGCGGATGACCACGGCCTCGGTGTCGGCCATGATGTCGGAAAGGTCCCCGGCGGCCACGGCGCGCAGGGGCAGGTCCGCGCTGGGCAGGGTGTCCGGCGGGAAGTCGTCCACCTGGATCATGTCGCCGTGGCGCATGGTGGCCGCGTGCACCACGGCATTGTGCAACTGCCGCACGTTGCCCGGCCAGGAAAAGGCCAGCATGGCCGCCTCGGCTTCCGGGGCAAAGGCCAGATGTTCCAGGCCCATGCGCGAAAGCACATAGCGGGCGATGGGCAGGATGTCGTCCGCGCGCTCGCAGAGCGGCGGGATTTCCAGCACAAAGGTATTGATGCGGTAGTAGAGGTCCTCGCGGAAGGAACCCGCGCTGAGCATGGCCGAAATGTTCCGGTTGGTGGCCGCCACCAGGCGGAAGTCCACGTTGCGGGCGTTGACCGAGCCCACCCGGCAGACGCTGCGGCTTTCCAGCACGCGCAGGAGCTTGGCCTGGATCTCGGGCGGCATTTCCCCGATTTCGTCCAGAAAGAGGGTGCCCTTGTCGGCCAGTTCGATCTGGCCGATTTTGCCGTCCTGATGCGCGCCGGAAAACGCGCCGCGCGCATAGCCGAACAGCTCGGACTCAAAGAGATCCTTGGGGATGGCCGCGCAGTTGATGCTGACCAGCGGGCCTTCGGCGCGCGGGCTTTCGGTGTGCAGGGCATGGGCAAAGAGTTCCTTGCCCGCGCCGGTGGCTCCCAGAATCAGCACCGGCGCGTCCAGTTGGGCGTAGCTTCGCACCTGTTGCTTGAGGCGGCGCATGGGCGCGCTTTCGCCCAGAATGCTGCGCAGGCTGTACTGCGGGGCCAGGCTGGCCTTGATCCGGCGTTTGTACTGATTGAGGGTGTGCCCCAGGTGGTCGATCTTGGAGGAGAGCTTTTTCAGCTCTTCGGGATCGTTGAAAATGGCCTGGGAGACCATGCCCGCCAGCCGCCCCTGACCGTCGCGCACCGGAATGCGGTTGACCACCACGGGCAGGGCGTTGCCGGGCCCGAGCTGGCAGAGTTCGCCCATTTCGGCCCGGCCGTCGCGCAGCACCACACGCGCGCGCGAGTGGGGGATGATTTCAGTGATGTCGCATCCCAGCAGTTCTTCGGGCCGCCGGCCCAGCAGGTCGGCATAGGCCTTGTTCACGAAGCGGATGATATAGTCCATGTCGCAGAACAGCACGCCCATGGGCAGGCTGTCCAGAATGAGGGAGGTCATTTCGCTGTTTTTTGTGAACGGGGACATGGAAAGCTCCTCGACCGTGCCACGCCTCGCGCGGCGGCCTTATTCCTTATACAGGCGGGAGGGGGTTGAGGCAAGTTCAGCGCCCGCCGGGGCGCGCGCCAGCTTTTCGTTGAATCATGCCCGGCCCTGGTGTATAGTCCCTTATCCTACTATGCGCTTGTAGTCCGCATTCGGCGGCCTTCCCAGCCGGATAGGCATCCTGGACCGGAGACATGAACACGGATTCCGTCAGTACGCCGCTGTCCGGCGTGGAAAGAAAAATCCTGCTGAGCGTCCCCCTGGCCATCCTGGCCACGGCGATCTCCATTTTCGGGATTTTTTATTATCAGGTGACCATGGGCGTCAGCCACACGGTGCTGGAGCGTTCGGGCGCCATCTTTTCCTATCTGACCGACCGCATTCCGCCGCAAAGCCTGCTGGAACTCAACAGCCCCGCCGACGAGAGCAGTCCCCTGTATGCCGAGGTTCAGGACCTGCTCACGAGCGTGCGGCAGTTGACGGCCGTGCGCTATCTCTACACGGCCCGGCTCAACGACCAGGGCAAGGCCATCTATGTGGTGGACGGCCTGGATCCGGCCGCCGAGGACTTCCGCCATATCGGGGATCTCATCGAGCCCGAGGTGCTGCCCCTGTTGACGCGCTGTCTCCGGGGCAGCCCCGCGCATGCGGACAAGGTGCTCAGCACTGACTGGGGCGACGTGCTGCCCGCCTGCGAGCCCATCCGCCGGGACGGCCGCGTGGTGGGGGCCATTGTCATGGAGTTTGACGCCGGTCTTTTTGCCGGAAGCATCCGCAAGGCGCTGTCCATCAGCCTGGTCGGCTCCTGCGTGCTGGTGTTGCTGTTCATCTTTGTCACCACCTGGCTGCTGCGCCGCCTTTCCGTGCCCCTGTACCGCAAGCTGGCCTATACCGATCTGCTGACCGGCATCAACAACCGCAACGCCTTTGAGCTGGACACCAAGCGTCTCCGCGGCCGCAATGAGCAGCAGGGGCTGAGCGTGCTCACCTGCGATCTGAATATGCTTAAAAAGGTCAATGACCAGCGCGGCCACGCCGCCGGGGACCAGTACATCATCAGCCTGGCGCGCCTGCTGGTGGAGCGCTTCAAGGACCGGGGCGAAACCTACCGCACCGGCGGCGACGAATTCGCCACCCTGCTGCGGGATGTGGATGTGGCCGCCCTGCGGGCCGAAATGGACGAACTGCACGCGCGGGCCCTGCATATCAGCGTGGCGGGCTTTCCGCTCTTTTTCGCCTACGGCATCGCCAGCTTTGACCCGGAGTGCGATGCGGACATCCACGCCACCCTGACCCGCGCGGATGCCGAGATGTATGCCCACAAGCGCGCGTTAAAGCAAAAAGGCGAGCGGGAAGAGGCCGAGGATGCGGACAGGAACATAACCTGAACGGCCGCGCGGCTCTGTTTTTCATGTCTGCCGCCCGACCCGGCATTCAAGATGTTTTGCGGTAATTACATTCGGAGAGCGTTGATACGGACAGTGAAATACGCCGCTCATGCGAATGCGCGTGCGCGCATGTCACATTTGAACCGCCCTATTCGTGAGCATCACGCTCAGCTTTTTTGAGTGGTATTTTTCTTCGGTCGTCCCGCCTTCTTGGGCCGGATATCTTCCTCATCCGGCTTTGCCCAATCCTCCGGCAAAAGCGTATCCACATTCCGAACCAATATGCCTGCTTCCATATGTTGTTGTCTTTGCGAATATCCGTTCTCTCAATGGTTCGCGCTTAGTGTTGCATAATCCAATACAGGCATTATACTATTTCGTAATGTATTCATTTTATATTTTATGTAATAGGAGAATTTCGAACCGTTCATGAGTTGTCGAGATTCTAGGGAGGATTATAAAATAGTAAATTTTTACTGGTTAATCTACATCAAATTTCAATTTTCCTAATTTTTATTCACCTTCCTGGAGTTCGCTACAATTATTTGAACAAAATATTTTTTCTTGTGAAATGACGATTCGCCTTACTAATTCATCCGCAAGTATGCGTGAAGGTAAACGCCTGAGTGCTTCCTTATCAGATTTTTCCGCGACAATGACTTCTTCAATATCATGATCGTTCAATACTGGAAGCCGGGTAATAGAGTAAGGGCCTTTTCCTGTAAGAATCCATTCAGGATTCACATTTTTCATTAACATCAAGATTACAAGCCAGCTGGAAGGGATTTCTCTGCGTCGCTTGGCATCGGACACCTCCGATTGCCGGATGCCCAGAAATTTCGCCAACTCAACCTGTGTCCTTGCGTCAGAAATGAGTTTGATGCGCTCCAGTTGTTCTTGGAAGCCCAATGTACCCATATTCCCTCCATAATTATTTAAAATTATTCAATATATAATGTTTGTTGGTCCAAAGGTGCCCGATATATTGGGGGAAAGCTGCTTTTCATCAGACAAGATTGAGTAGCTATTGGCACTTTCGAGTAGTTATAACTACTCGAATTGAGAAAAGCCAGCAGTAATGTTCGAGAATGGCAAATGAAGAAAAAATAGCACGCAGATTTATGCCGAATGTACTCAAGCGGCACAGAGAAGCTGCGGGTCTTTCACAGCGGCAACTTGCTGATAGTGTGGGTGTCAGTAAAGGATTTATCTCTGCTCTTGAAGGAGGGAGAAGTGTGCCGAATCTTGATATGTTGGTTCAGCTTGCTGATGCCATGAACGTACGTTCTGGCGCTCTCATGGATGAAATGGTCGCGGATGCGGAAAAAGAAATGTACTGATCACGTTTCATCACTATTACGGTCTTAAAACCTTGACGCTAATCCATCATTAGCATCCGGCCGCCGGAACAGTGTTCGGCGCAGGAATTGATCAACGAGCTGGTGCGCCGGGCGCTGTCAGACGCGAAAACTTATTTTTTACTGTGCGTGAATAATCGGCAGATATTCACATTCAGAGCGTCAGCCAATTTTTCCAGCGTCAGCAGCTTGCATGTCGCTATTCTTTCATCCCTGGCCCGCGCGACAGTATCGGGCGCCACTTTTGACCTGTATTGCAATTCCTCATAGGTCATCCCTTTTTCTTCCATTATTTGGCTTAAGTGGCTGATTATAGGCATACATCCTTCCCATTTTACTTGGATGTAGCCTAGAATTTCTTGACGTTCACTTGGCTATAGCCTAGTACAACGAAAGAAACCGCTCATAATCTGGATCAGGAAGGAGGCATGCGGTTTGCGGCGGCATATCTGTCAGGCGTTTTTCTTTTCTTTCTTTTTTCCAACAGTCATTTCCAGCTGCTCGTTGCCGGAATCTTGTTTTTCTTCCGCCAATGCCGCCCAACTCAGTTTCGCGGCAGCATCGACCAATTCTCCCGGTTCCATGCCTATAGCCTGTGCGAGCAACAAAATAGTCGTGAAGCGCGGCTCGCTTCTGTCATGCTCGATGTTATTGAGATAGCGAGTACTTCGACCCAAAAGTTGCGCAAGACGGTATTGGGTGATGTTCCGTTTTTTGCATTCCTGAACCAGTGCTGCACCAAATCGAGATGGGGGTCTTTTACGCATCTCATATACATACTTGACAGCTGCTTAAAAAATAGCTGATCTATTTATCAGGTGACAAATAAATATGCTATTTAATATAGCGAAATTTAACGTTTTATTTGATTTATAGGATGGAGAAATTTTATGTCTTCCGCACTGGAGCGCGTTTTTCAAACGGCAGGCTGCCGCACCCAACAACAATTGGCTGAATTTTTGGGCATCAGCCAATCCTCCATATCAGATGGGAAAAGGCGGGAAGTCATCCCGGCTGAGTGGCTGCTTAAACTTTTGCGTGACAGGGGTGTCAATCCAGACTGGATTCTGACAGGGGAGGGCGTGCACTATTTGCGGTCGGCGGAATCGGAAGAGCCCGTTTTTCCGGCTGAGCGCGTGATCGAAATCCGCCCGCCGGAACAGTGTTCAGCGCAGGAACTGGTCAACGAGCTGGTGCGTCGGGCGTTGGGGGAACGGATGGGATGCGAAACATCGTGATGTGTTACTGAATGATCTGCTCGTTATTCCAGCCGGTTTTTATCGTTCAGGTATGCCTGCCGTTGCATGGCCTCCAGCAACAACTTGTCCGCGTCGATGCCGAATGCCACCGCTATTGCAACAAAAACCATGACAGAAGGATTTCCTTGGCGCATTTCAATAACCCTTACATGCGATATGGAAATGCCGGTTTTGGCGGCCAGAATTTTACGCGTCCAGTTGCGCTTTTCTCTGTGCTCGCGGATAATTTGCCCCAAGGCGAGACAAAAGTTTGAGCTGTCCTTCATTACTACCAAATAGCATTGGATTGCTTAACCCACACCTGAATGATAATATATTATCACTCGGGTGTGTCGTTTTTTATGTCGAAAAGGAGAATGTGGGATGAGCGTTAGTTTGCTTTCTGACTTCGCGGCGGCAATGGAGCGCATCCGAGCCGTGACCGGGTGCGGAACCCAGCGAGAGCTGGGCAGGTTTTTAGGCATCAACCAGTCAGCCATTTCGGACGCGAAACGGCGCGGGACTATCCCGGCGGAATGGCTGCTCACGCTCCTGCGCGGCAAAGGGATAAATCCGGACTGGGTACTGACGGGAAAGGGCGCGCGCTGCTTGCGCCCGGCGGAACCGGAAGAAGCCGCTTTTCAGACTGTGAGCGTAACGGACATCAGTTCGCCGGAATAATCTTCGGCGCTGGAACTGATCAATGATCTGGTGCGCCGTGTGCTGAGGGAGTGGAAGAGATTTGAAACGTTGTGATGCTTTGTTGAATGATCTGCTTGTTATTCCACCAGATTTTTATCGTTCAGATATGCCTGCCGTTGCATGACCTCCAGCAACAACTTGTCCGCGTCGATGCCCAAGGCTGCAGCAATCAGGGTAAAAACCGTGATTGTCGGATTGCGCACCCTGGATTCGATAGCTTTGATGTGAGATTCGGAACCGCCAATCATAGCGGCTAATTGTTTGCGGGATAATCCGAGGCGTTCTCTGTATTCGCGGATAATCTGTCCCAAGGCCAAGTCAAAGTTTGGAGTATCATTCATTAAGCCCGGATAGCACCGGATTGATTGGCCGACACGTAAATGGCACTATAGTAGCTAGTACGTGCGCCAAATATCCATAAGTCGAAAGGGGTATAGAGGCGATATGGATGATAAGCGGATTATGGACTATTCATCGGCAATGGAGCGCATCCAGGCCGTGACCGGGTGCGGAACCCAGTGAGAGTTGGGCAGGTTTTTAGGCATCAACCAGTCAGCCATTTCGGACGCGAAACGGCGCGGGACTATCCCGGCGGAATGGCTGCTCACGCTCCTGCGCGGCAAAGGGATAAATCCGGACTGGGTACTGACGGGAAAGGGCGCGCGCTGCTTGCGCCCGGCGGAACCGGAAGAAGCCGCTTTTCAGACTGTGAGCGTAACGGACATCAGTTCGCCGGAATAATCTTCGGCCTGGGCATTGATTGCCGAACTCGCGCGCCGGGCGTCGGCGGAACGGAAAGCGACGAGCCATAGAGATGCGGAGCAGGGAAATCTACACGAAAAGCGGCAGACCAGGACTTTTCAGCCTATGGTTTATTGACTCGCGCAAGTTGGGGGCTGTAGATTCGCAGAGAAGGGGGAGGATATGCCGGGAGCCTACTCAATACGAATCTTTCTGCCGAACGGCGAGCCCAATGGGCTGCGGATTTTAAGCCGTCCGAACTGGACGGGAACCGGAGTCACCTTTGCCCGCACAGGCTTTCAGGAGGCTACAAAGCGTAAAGAGTTGTCGCAGGCCGGTGTTTACGTGCTTGTGGGCAACAGTGAGGACAGCACCTTGCCGACAATCTATATCGGTGAAGGAGATCCTGTCCTCGGACGTCTGAAAAGCCATAACCTCAACAAGGACTTCTGGAATTGGGCCGTCGTTTTCACTACGACGGACAACAGCCTGAACAAGGCGCATATCCAGCATCTTGAAAGCAGACTTGTGGAACTTGCCAAAGACCGCAAGCGCTGCAACCTTGAAAACGGCAATCAGCCGCAGCCGCCGACGCTCATCGAGTCCGAACTCGCCGACATGGAAAGCTTTCTCGGCTATATGCTCGGCGTGTTCCCTCTGATAGGGATTGATATATTTGAAAGTGCAAAAAGTACCGGGAAAGCCAAATCCAAGGATATGTTCTCCTTGAAGGGCCGTGACGGTATTTTTGCCAAAGCGGTGCAGAACCCCAGCGGATTTATTGTGCTGAAAGATTCCACGGCCGCGCCGGGAACAACGCCAAGCATCTCAAAGAGCATTAAAGCATTCCGTGAAGACTTGATCCGCCAGGGCGTCCTGCTCAAAAACGGCGAGCTTTATACCTTTACGCAGGATTATACCTTTTCATCTCCCAGCATGGCGTCATCGGTCACACTTGGCCGCAATACCAACGGGCGTTCCATCTGGAAAGACAAGAGCGGAAAATCCCTGAACGACCTGGCGGCGGAATCCACGGATTGCGACCCGCAGGATGAAAAGAGCGCATAGCGGGCGGCATCGTGCATCCTGTTGCGGAAAACACAATTCCTTGAGCAGGGGCACGACCATATGCCGAAAACTATGCAAGAAATTTTTTTGAGCCGTATCCGTCAACGTGGATAGGTTTGAGCAGGGCATTTATCGTTCGGCCCCATTAATGTTTTTACCATGCAAAAAGTTGGCTGTGCCGTCTGCAGCTTGATGATTTTACCTCTGCTTATAAAAAACAAAAGGGCTTACGCTGTTAACGCAAGCCCTTCGTTTACTGTATGTGGCGGAGAGGGAGGGATTTGAACCCTCGATACAGGTTTAAGCCCGTATACTCGCTTAGCAGGCGAGCTCCTTCGGCCGGCTCGGACACCTCTCCGCATGGTTCAGCATGTACAATGGCAAACCGTGAGGTTGGAAGCTAGCCCAGTCCGGCGTTACTGTCAAGGGCGGGGGCCGTCTTTCCGGCGCGGCGCGGTTCTGATCTCGTGCGTTTTTGAGGGCTGTCGCTTCCGGTGTCGCGGCCCGGAGCGCATTGACCCCCGGCGCGGCTTGGCGTATTTTTACAAATTCCCGTTTATCACTTCCGCATGGAGCGCACTATGGCCCCCACCAGCAAGCCCGACACGATGCAGACCGGCAATGACGCCACGGCCCACGAAGCGGCCAAGCCCGGCGTGGACTTCATCCGCGCCCGGATTCAGGAAGACAATGCCTCGGGCCGTTTCGGCGGCCAGGTGCACACGCGCTTCCCGCCGGAGCCCAACGGCTATCTGCACCTCGGGCACGCCAAGTCCATCTGTCTCAATTTCGGCGTGGCCAAGGAGTTCGGCGGCCTCTGCAATCTGCGCTTTGACGACACCAATCCCACCAAGGAAGAGACCGAATACGTGGAGTCCATCCGCGAGGACGTGCGCTGGCTGGGCGGGGACTGGCAGGACCGCGAATTCTACGCCTCCAACTATTTTGAAAAGCTCTACGAATACGCCGAACAGCTCATTAAAATGGGCAAGGCCTATGTGGACGACCTCTCCGCCGAGGAGATCCGCGAATATCGCGGCACGCTCACCGAGCCCGGCCGCGAGAGCCCGTACCGCAACCGCGGCGTGGAGGAAAATCTGGATCTCTTCCGCCGCATGCGCGCCGGGGAGTTTCCGGACGGCGTGCGCGTGCTGCGGGCCAAGATCGACATGGCCTCGCCCAACCTGGTCATGCGCGACCCCACGCTCTACCGCATCCGCCACGCCGAGCACCACCGCACGGGCAATGCCTGGTGCATCTATCCCATGTATGATTTCACGCACTGCCTGTCCGACTCGCTGGAGGGCATCACGCATTCGCTCTGCACCCTGGAATTCGTGAACAACCGCGAGCTCTACGACTGGGTGCTGGACGCCCTGGGCGTGTACCACCCGCAGCAGATCGAATTCGCCCGCCTGAACCTGACCTATACCGTGCTCTCCAAGCGCAAGCTGATCCAGCTGGTCAGGGAAGGGCACGTCCGGGGCTGGGACGACCCGCGCATGCCCACCCTCAGCGGCCTGCGCCGCCGGGGCGTGCCCCCCTCGGCCCTGCGCGAGTTCTGTGCCCGCATCGGCCTGGCCCGCGCCGATTCCATTGTGGATTACTCCATGCTGGAATTCTGCATCCGGGAGCACCTCAATGCCGGAGCCCCGCGCGCCATGGCCGTGCTGGACCCCATCAAGGTGGTTATCGAGAATTATCCGGAAGGGCAGGTGGAGGAATTCGAGATGCCCTACCATCCGGAAGACCCCGGCTACGGCAGCCGCAAAGTGCCGTTCTCGCGCGAGCTGTATATCGAGCGCGACGATTTCCGCCAGGACCCGCCCAAGAAATTCCACCGCCTTTTTCCCGGCGCGGAAGTGCGCCTGCGCTATGCCTATTTCATCACCTGCCGCGAGGCCGTGCTGGACGAGGCGGGCAATGTGAAGGAGCTGCGCTGCGTGTACGACCCCCAGAGCCGGGGCGGGCAGAGCCCGGACGGCCGCAAGGTCAAGGGCACTATTCACTGGGTTTCGGCGGCCCACGCTCTGCCCGCGGAAGTGCGCCTCTACGAGCAGCTCTTCGCGGTGGAAAACCCCAATGCCGCGCCCGAGGGCAAGACCTTTCTGGACAACCTCAATCCGGATTCGCTGCGCATGGTGCGCGCCCTGCTGGAACCGGCCCTGGCCGACGCCGAGGTGGGCCGGACCATGCAGTTCGAGCGCCTGGGCTATTTCTGCAAGGATAAGGACAGCACGCCGGAACTGCCCGTGTTCAACCGCACGGCCACCTTGCGCGATACCTGGGCCAAACTGGAAAAGAAGGGCGAGTAAGTCTCGTTGCCCGGAGGCAAGGCGCGCTGTGCCGCATCCCGGCCATAATCCGCGCGGCGGGCTTGACACTCCGGGGGCAAGCGGCTATGGTGGCCCCCTCAATGGGTCGTTAACTCAGTAGGTAGAGTATCTGCCTTTTAAGCAGAGAGTCGCAGGTTCGATCCCCGCACGACCCACCAATTTTCCATCTCACGAAGCCCCGCAAAGCCTCAAAAGCCTTGCGGGGCTTCACTTTTTCCGGATGTTCCGTCCCGGATTTCCTGCCCGCGCGCCTGGAACGCAACGTGGATTTGCCCGAGAGCAATGGCCGACATCGGCAGTCCTGGCTTTTCCGATCACCTGCAAAAAGTGCCACCACAGGCGATATCCCAGCGCAATCCCCAGTTCCGCGCCGGCCAAAATTCATTGCCATCGGCATCGAGATGTCTGATTGCTTCAAAGAATGCCTGTGCGGCAACGGCCGCATGTTTGCTGTTCCCCCCATTTTTTTCGCTTGGCAAACCGGCCCCCGCAAGGGGGGGACCGGGTTCCCCCAAGAACCCGGCCCACCCTTTACTTAGTTGTTCTTGACCTCCTTTGGAAACACTGCGGAAAATACCTGGCAGGCATCGGCCACGGCGTCTCTCGGGCTCAGTTCCGGATCCAGCGCCAGCATTATGCAGGCCGAATGAGCAACCGCAAGCCGCGTTTCGTGGTCGAATTCCGCCACCGTCTGTATCTGTTCCGCTTCCACTACCATGTGCAATCCCTCCTAATTTGATCGCACCCCCCTAGGCGCTGTTTCTGAATTGTCCTTTCGCCCTCTGCCTGCGTCAGGCTCGCCCCATGCGAAGGTCAGGTTTGAATATGCTCCCTTCGCCTCGCCTTTCTTGGCAGAGGATGACAATTCTTATTCAGAAACGGTCCTAGTTATTATGAAGACTCCATTATAGTCAAAAATAGATAATTTGCTATAAGAATTTATATTTTTTGAATGATTATTTATTAATATCAATAAGTTATATTTTACAAGGGGGAGGGATTCTTATGCGCCAGACCCTATTTCTCCCGCGCGGACAAAAAAGGCCGGGCAGAAGCGGCTTTTCCGGCCTGAGATTATATTGGGGAATGAAGGCTGGTTGGGGATGTTCGTTGTGGTGTCCTCGTAACCTGCCGACTTTTCATCCGGCGAATTGTCATCGTCACTTCGAGATGACGCGGGCCGAACGCCCGCTGTTTTGCCGCCGCTACACTTTTGCCGGGGCGGGTTCGGCCGCCCGGCAGACGGTCGTCAGCGCCGGTTTCCGCGTACAAAATTTTGGCGTTGACGGTCCGGGGGCTAAGGGCTAGGGGGGGAATCGTCGAAAAGCGGCTTTGTATGTGCCAACTGGTTTCACATTTACCGGATGGATGCCATGCGAATGTCTCTGTGTCTTTTTAGAGTGGCGGCGCTGCTGCTCATCCCGCTGTTGGCGGTGAGTCCGCGCGCCGTGGCCGGTTTCATTCCCACTCTTTACAACCTTTCGGATGAGGACTCGCGTCGGCTGGAGGCGGCGCGACGGGATCTGGAAGGCAAGATCGTGCGCCATTATCTCATGGCGCGCGGCCAGCAGGAAGCGGCGGCGGCCAAGGCCGCGGCCGCTATGAGCGACGAGCAGCGCCGCAAAACCATTGATGTGGATATTCCCAAATACATCAAGGGCAGCTCCGGCGACGGCCTGCTGGTCCTGCTGGCGATCCTGCTCGTGGGCGGCGCCGTGCTGGGAGCCGCGCTGGGAGGATCATCCTCCCACTGCGATGACGACGACTACAATCATAACCGATATTGCTGCCCCTGAGACGGCGGAGAAAGGAGGATTTGCCATGCGCATATCGCTCAACAGTCTGGGCCGTCTTATAGGGGCCTTGCTGCTGCTTTGCTGCGCGGCCTGTGGGCCGCATCATCTGCCTGATCCCCTGACGCCCGAGGAACATCTGGACCTGGGCAAGGCCTACGAGGCACGGGGCGAAACCGAACGGGCCCAAGGCCAGTATACGGCGGCGGCCGTCACGGTGCCGGAAGGGGATTTCTACCTGGGCAACATGGCCGCCGCTACCGGGCAGGACGCCGTTGCGCTGGAGTATTACCGCAAAGCCCAGCCGGATATGCCCGATGATCCGCATCTGAACAACAACCTGGCCTGGGTGCTCTGTCGCCTGGGTGAAAAGAACAATGATAAAAAGCAATTGCAGGAAGCCAGCGCCCTGGCCCGCAAGGCTCTGGCCGCCGCGCCGCCGGACCTGAAGCCCCTGTGCGAGGATACCTTGCATCGCACGCAACAGGTGCTGCGCGGCGAGGCGCCCGCCGAAAAGACCTTGCCGCCGCCGCGCCGTCGGCGCGCCCGCCAGGACGCCGGTGTGCCCGGCGGAACCTCGGCCCGGCCGACTGCCCCTGTTCCGGACCGGGCTCCGGTTCAGAGTCCGGGCCGGACTCCAGACCGGTCGCCGGAAGCCGCCGGGTCCGGCATGCCGCCCGGAGACATGCCCGTGGCCTCGCCCGCGCCGACGGCCCCGGACAGACGGCATCAGCCCGGACTCACCCGGCCCAGCGCCGTGGACCCGGAACAGTAGGAAGCCAGCGCCGCTTCTGACAGAAAAAGGGAGACCGGATCACCGGTCTCCCTTTCGAATTGTTATGTCCGGAACGCCTACAGGGCGGCGGCCCTCGGAGCGTCGGCCAGCATGACGTTGATGACCGTTTTATCGACCGAGCACATACCCTGCGTGCTGATGGTGCCGAGATTCTGGATGGTCGTTTCCGGGCGGATCGAGACAATGCCCTGACCGTGGCCGATATGGATGTTCTGGCTGGCCAGAAGGGCGCAGAGCACGGCTTCGGAGGCCGCCGTGGCCAGCTTGAAAGCGCAGCCGCCCTTGGCTCCGTCGCAGAGCATGCCGGCCAGGGTGCCGCTCATGGAATTGATGACCCCGGCCAGTTGGCTGTCGTCGCAGCCCAGAAGCCAAGCCACGGAAACCGCCGCGCCGACGCCGGCCGCAATGGCGCAGCCGCACACCGGAGACAGGGGGCCCGAGAACTCCTTGATGGCGATGGTCACCAGGTGGCTCAGGGCCAGCGCGCGGATCAGCTTTTCCTCGTCCAGATCCTTTTCGCGGCAGACGATATAGGGCGGCAAAATGGCCGTAATGCCGTGATTGCCGCTGCCCGCGCTGGACATGACCGGCATTTTGAGCCCGGCCATGCGCGCGTCCGCCGCCGCTGCCGCGTACATGCGGACCTTGTTGACCATATTTTCCTCTATGACGCCCTCGTCCATCAGACGTCGCAGAGCCGCGCCCAGACCCAGACCGGGCATCTGTTCCAGACCGGCCTTGGCCATGCGGTAGTTCATGGGCACCCCGGCGATGAGAAAGGCGATCTCTTCCAGCGGCAGGGCCTCGACCTCCTGCCGCAGTTCCTGGATGGTCATGTCCTTGAGGATGGGCGTGACGGCGCTTTTCTTCCCGTCCTCCGCAACGGCCGGGGCCGCTTCCTCCACGGTTTTCCCGTCCCGTTCCACCAGAACCATATTGGTGTGGCCCCCGATGATGACGGCCCGGCCCGTGCCCTGCGCGCCGCTGACCACGGCTTCGATGAAGAAGTTTTCCTCCGCGTCGCAAAGGCCCACCTGAATGGGAACGGCATCCAGAAGCGCGTGGGCCCGGCTTACGGCGTCCTCGTCCACATCGGCGAAGACTTCCAGGCCCTTGTGCCAGTCGCCGCAGGCAAGGGCCAGCGCCACGGCGAATTCTATGCCGTACTCACTGGTTCCCGGTATGCCCACGCCGCGCGCGTTTTTGAAGATGTTGCCGCTCAGGCGCACCCGGACGTCCCTGATGTCCCCGCGGCTTTCCTCCTGGGCGCGCGATACGGCCAGAGCGATGGCCGCCGGTTCCGTGCAGCCCAGGGCCGGTTTGACGTTACGCTTGAGCAAAGAAACGAGATGGTCGCGATACATGTTTTTTCCTTTCAGAGCGGTCGCCTGTAACGGAGATGCCGGAGCAGGTCATCCGCGCGGTTATTGAGCGCCTTTTTCTTCCTTGTACTGGCGGATCGGAGCGGCGAAGAAGTCGCTGTACTGCTTGAGCACCTTGCCGAATTCAGCGCCCGGCAAATAGCTGGGGCGGATATAGACCTGTTGCAGCTTGGCCTGCACGCCAGGATCGGCCAGGGCTTCCTTGAACAATTCCTGGAGGCGCTCCACGCGGTCGGCAGGAATGCGCCTGGGCCCCACGATGCCGTATACCGAGTCGAAAACCAGATTTTTGTCCACCTGTTCCACAAAGGTGGGCGCGTCCGGGTAGTAGGCGTCGCGCTTGGCGCTGGAAACCGCAATGACCCGGATGGCGTCCTTGTGCGGCAGGAAGTTGGCCACCGGGGTGTAGGCCACGCTGATGTGCCCGCCCAGCAGGGCGGTCACCAGTTCGCCGCCGCCGTTGTAAGCGACGTAGGGCACGTTGGAGTCGGGGAAATGCTTCATAAGCTGCATGTGGAAAAATCGCTGTGCTGTGAGCGCGCCGGGGCTGCCGAGGCTGTACTTGTCAGGGGCGGCCTTGGCTTTTTCCATAAGGTCGGCAAGTGAGGTGATGCCCGATGCGGGCAGCACGCCCCAGCCCATGGTGAACTCGGAAATCTGCGCGATGGGGGTGAAGCTCTCGTAGGTGAAGCCGCACGGCTTGACCTGCGGCACCACGGTCAGCACGTTGGCCGAGGTCAGGCTGATGGTGTAGCCGTCGGGCCGGGCGCGCGACAGCTCCACCATGGCGGGAATGCCGCTGCCTCCGGCCTTGCTGGTGACCAGCAGGGTGATGCCGTGCTTGTTTTGCAGGTATTCGCCGAGGATGCGGGCCAGCGTGTCGGGGGCGTTGCCCGCGCCGAAAGGCATGATCAGCGTAATGGGGCGGTCGGGAAAGGTTTCCGCCGTTGCGGGCGCGGCCATACAGCACAGGGCCAGCAGGCAAGCGGCGGCTGTCGCCAAACGTCTTTTGACTGTCTCAAACATGCTTGTTCTCCTTACGGTTGCAGGCTATCCCGCCGGTGTGGCGGGTTTGCGGCGCAGTTCGTCCCAGGCCGCCTTGAGGATGATCAGAAGGCTGACGGCCAGGATGGTGCAGGCAATGGGGCTGGTTACAAAAATACTCAGGTCGTTGCGGGAGATAGAGAGCGTGCGCCGGAAATTGGATTCGGCAATGGGCCCCAGAATCAGCGCCAGCAGCAAGGGCGGCTGCGGAAAGCCCCCCTTGAGCATCAGATAGCCGAGCAGGCCGAATCCGGCCATAATCCACAGGTCAAAGGTGGAATTGTTGGTGGCGTAACTGCCGATGGCGCAGAGCACCAGGACAATGGACATGAGAATGGGGGTGGGCACATGGACGATCTTGCCCGCCACGCGCACGGCCAGCAGGCCGATGACCAGCATGGCTGCCTGGGCCACGAAGAAACTCCCGAAAATGCCGCTGACCACAGTGCTGTGCTCGCTGAACAGCAGCGGGCCAGGGGCCAGGCCCTGAATCATGAGCGCGCCCAGCAAAATGGCCGTCAGCACATCCCCCGGCACTCCCAGAACCATCATGGGAATGAGCGCCCCGCCCGTGACGGCGTTGTTGGAGCTTTCCGTGGCGGCAATGCCCTCAAGGGTTCCCGTGCCGAAGGCTTCCGGCGTGGCCGAGTGCCGCTTGGCTTCGCTGTAGGCGATGAAACAGGCCGCGCTGGCTCCCGTCGCCGGAATGATGCCGATGATCGTGCCGATGACCGAGGAGCGCAGCAGATTGAATTTCTGGACCAGCAGCTCCTTGAGCGCCAAGCCCTTGTTGGAAAGACGGCCGTATTTCACTATGCCGAACTGGCCGCGAAAGACGTCTTCCAGGGAAAGCATGACCTGCGACACGGCAAACAGGCCTACCAGCGCCGGTACCAGGGGAATACCGCTGAACAGGTCCGGCATATTGAAGGTGTTGCGGAAATCCCCTGAAATCTGGTCAATGCCGATGGAGGAAAGAAAAAGTCCGAAAAAGGCGGCCGCTAGGCCTTTGACAATGTTGCCGGAAGAAAATGTCGCGACCACCGTAAGGGCGAACACGGCCAGGGCAAAGTATTCGGGCGCGCCGAAGCGCATGGCCGCCATGGCCAGCAGCGGGGCGCAGGTCACCAGGGCGACGCCGCTGAAGGTGCCCCCCAGAAAGGAGGCCCAGGTCGCCATGTCCAAGGCCTTGAGCGACTGCCCTTTTGCCGTGAGTTTGGGGCCTTCCAGTATGGTCGCGGCGGCGGCCACGGTGCCGGGGGTGCCCACCAGAATGGCCGAGATGCAGCCCCCGTAAATGGCGCCGCAATACATGCCCAGCAGCAGGGAGAAAGCCTCCACCGTGGGCATGCCGAAAGAAAGCGGTATGAGCAGCGCGACGCCCATGGCCGCCGTCAGGCCCGGTAATGATCCGAAAATAATGCCCAGAGCCACGCCCGAGCAGTTGGCGAGAAGCGCCGCCGGCGTCAGGGCCTGTTGCAGTCCCGCAAAGATATCCATTATGCCGGTCTCCTGTTAGGGCAAGAGAATTTGAAAAAAGCCGCCGAAGGCCAGCACGAGAATCCCGGTGGTTCCCACGGCGACGCAGATGATTTCCAGGGGCTTGCGCCTGCCGAGCACGGGCAGGGCCACAAGCAGGAAAAGCAGGGTGGCAACGATGAACCCGCCGTTGTGGGGCATGCCGAGCCGGTTCATGCCGCTGATCAGGTCGCCGAGCCAGACCATGGCGGCCATGTAGCAGACCCAGAACACATAGAATGCGAGAACTTTGGGGTCGAGATTGAACGACCGTGAGGCCTTGTCCGCATTGCGTCGCGCAATCCCCGTTATGACGAGAAGAACGCCGCATAACGCCGTCGCGCCGAGCGTGATATAGGGCAGGGTGGAGGGACCTGCCCATTCCTCGGCGGACGGGGGCGGCAGCTGGCTGGTGCTCAGGGCGCCCACGGCGCAGAAAAGCAGGATGACGATCCCGGAAATGACGTCCTTATGGATTCTCATGGTCTCCTTCCCCCGGAAGTCTCAGGCTCTTTTTCTGCCGGGGCCTCCCGGCGGAGGCCCCGGCTCATGACAGATTAGGGCCGGGCTTTTTTCCACAAGCGGACGCGGCAAAAGCTGTCGCCCTTGCCGAGCCGCTCGACGATATCGCACGGTATGTCGTGCTCGGCGGCGCGGTTGCGGTCCAGCTCCATGGCGATATCGCAATACAGGTCCTGCTTTTCAGGGGAAAGTCCCATGGCTTTCCACTCTTCCAGCAGGGGACAGTAATGCATGCGCATTTCGCTGTACTCGTCGTTCTTGGTGATTTCCGTTTCAAAGACGCCGCCCATGTCGCGGTAGTGGATGTCCACCCATTCGTCGGGCGTTATTTTGTGCCCATCGCGTTCCGCACGGATACAGCCGTAGCTGGTGATGGCCTTCCTCGCCGCGGCTTCGGCCTTGTCGGAGGGCAGAATCTTTTCCAGTTCGCCGCAGAGGCAGGCCATTACACGGGCGCGGTCGCGCATTGCGCCGCGAACACGCTCTGTAACTTCTTTATTCCACTCCATACAGACTTCTCCTTGCATAAGGACTAGTAGTCAAGCATGCTTTATGTATTTTACTATAAAGAAAAGCCACCATAGCCGCAGCATATGCTGTCCAGTGTATAATCAAATATTGTGCCAAAAATGTTCTCTAGGGATAACATGCTATTTTTTAAGTCTTTTTATCCGTGATGTCGCAGAACGACTGTGGGCAATGAAGCGATTTTTTTCACATTTTTTAAAATTTTATTCTCATTTTTCTTAAATAAAGTTTATTTCTGAAAAAGCTATTGATTTTTTAAGATAAAAGTATTTAAAAAAATAAAAAACTTCTCAATATAAATTGAGAATGATAAAAATCGAGCGGGAGAAGGCAGGCATGTCTTTCGTCAACGGAAATATGCAACTGGTGGGGCAAAGCCCGGCCATTTGCCGACTGCGCGAACAGATCGGCAAAGTCGCCGCCATGGACGCCGTCGTCCTTGTGCAGGGCGAGTCCGGCACGGGCAAGGAGCTGGTGGCGCGAGCCATTCATATGCAAAGCCCGCGTCAGCAAAAGGCGTTTGTGGCCATCAACTGCGGGGCCATTCCCGAGTCGCTGACGGAAAGCATTCTTTTCGGCTACGAGGGCGGGGCTTTTTCCGGAGCTCACAGCGCCGGTCAGACGGGTCTGCTGGAAAAGGCCAACGGCGGCACCCTGTTTCTGGACGAGGCGGGCGAAATGCCGCTCAGCCTGCAGGCCAAGATGCTGCGGACCTTGCAGAATTATAAAATCCGCCGCGTGGGAGGCAGCCAGGTCTGCCAGCTGGATGTGCGGATAGTCGCCGCCAGCAATCGGAACCTGCGCGACGCGGTCAAATCCGGGCGCTTCCGCGAGGATCTTTTTTACCGGCTGGACGTCATTCCGCTGATTGTCCCGCCCTTGCGCGAACGGCAGGGGGACATACGCCTTCTGGTGGAGTTCTTTCTCGAGTCTTACAGTGCCGCGAGGGGGATCCGTTACGAAATCTCCTCCGGCCTGCTCAAGAAATTCGAGGCCTACGCATGGCCCGGCAATGTGCGCGAACTGAAGAACTTTGTGGAGTACGGCATCTGCTTCAGCGAAGACGGCCGGCTCACCAAAAAACTGCTGGAGCCGCGCTTCGCCCTGGTCGGTGCCTCGGAATGTTCCGGCGCGCGGGTCGTGCGCCGCCGGAAGCCTGCTTTTGACGCGACGCATCTGGAAACGCTGCTGCGCCGTTACGGCCGCAGTACGGAAGGCAAAAAAGCCGTGGCCCGCCAGATGGGCATCAGCCTGGCCACGCTGTACCGCCACCTCAGGCGGGACCAGGAGGACGGCGCGCGGTAGGGCGGGGTTGCTTATGGCGATGGCTGCGGAACGTCCGCGCGGAACATTTGGATGTTTTCAACAGCCAAACGCTCTAAAAACAGTGAAGGCCGGTTCCCCCGCATCCTGTCGGGAAAACCGGCCCTTTTCGCATGGACGGGAAAACGCGCTCAGCGCAGGCCCAGGTCGCGCAGCAGGTTCGCCACGGCCATCCGGCCCATCTGTTCGGTGGCCCCGGCCGTGGACGAGGAACAATGCGAGCCCATGACCAGATTGTCCAGCGCGTACCAGGCCGGATTTGCCGGGGGTTCCTGCTCAAAGACATCCAGGCCCGCGCCGTGGATCCGGCCTTCCCGCAGGGCGGCCAGCAGGGCGTCCTCGTCGATGAGCCCGCCGCGCGCCGTATTGATGAGCACGGCTGTTTTTTTCATGGCGGCCAGGCGTTGGGCATTGATCAGATTACGGGTTTCGTCCGTAAGCAGCGTGTGCAGGGTGATGAAATCGGCCTCGCGGCAGATGCGGTCCACATCGGCGCGCTCAATGCCCGCCTCTTGGGCGTAGGCCTCGTCCCAGGCGATATCGTGGGCCAGGATTTTCATGTCGAAACCGCGCGCCCGGCGGGCCACGCATTTGCCGATGGCCCCCAGGCCCACAATGCCCAGAGTCTTGCCGTAGAGATCGATGCCGGTGATCTTGCTCCAGTCCTTTTCCCGGCAGCGCCGGTCGATGAGAGCCGCCTTGCGGGCCACGGTGAGCATCAGGGTCAGGGCGTAGTCGGCCACGGCGTTGCTGTTGGCCCCCACAGTGCGCGAGACGGCGATGCCCCGTGTCTTGCAGGCCTCCAGATCAATATTGTCCAGGCCCACGCCGTACTTGGCGATGGCCCGCAGTTTGGGCGCGGCGGCCAGCACCGAGGCGTTCATGGGGTCCACGCCCAGGATGACGCCCTCGCACGGGGCCAGCTTTTCCTTGACGGCTTCCTCGGAGAGGATGCCGCCCGTGTCGTTGCGGATGACTTCCAGCCCGGCGTCGCGCAGGATGTCGAAAAGTTCGGGATTGTTTTTGCCGAAGGAACGGGGCGTAACAAGAATCTTCACAGGACGCGCTCCTCTCGAGTTGTGTGCGTGAAATTGCGGATGGGCCGTGCGCGCCTGAGGCCAGCCGTTGGCGAGCTTGCGGGCCTTGGGATAGCGCCGGGCGCGGGCGTTTTTAATGAGGCCTGACCCTAACCCAAGGGCCGGATTTGTCAATGTCTCCGCCCTCGGACCCCAGGGCAGACGCATCTAATTCCAGCCCTTGCAGGCCCCTTATCTGCCGTGATGATCCGTCAAAACCAGCCTGTTGTGTGCCGGCTGCGTCACTTGGCGCTTTTTGCCGCTCATGTACTTGAGTACTCTCTGCTCTCGATGCCCGTAAGGCTTGCCCGGCTCGCCAACGGGCACGGCCCTTTGGGCCGCCTTTCGGTCGGTTTCCGCGCAAAAAGCGCCATTTTCCTTGCCGGCACGCAACAATCTTGCTTCAGCCGTTGCGACGCAGGAGCTTTATCCGTAACACGGCTTCGCCGTGAACGGCTCAGGCAAGCCGCTGACGCGGCGACGGCCAGCGCATTTTTTAGGCTTCTCCCGGCACCAGCCATCCGCCTGCGCTTCGCTCCGGCAGAGCAAAGGTGGCTTCGCTTCTTTTTGTCCGTTCTCCGATCTCTCGGGGGATAAAGACTTTTTAGATGCGTCTGCCCAGCTGTGTCCGCACGGCAGCGGTGACAGCGGCACGGGAGTTATGTAGAATAAAACCACAGTGCTCCAAACTGTCCGATCTGTCCGATAGATTGAACACTTTTGACAGACACTGTCCGGATTATAAGACAGTTTTGCCGTCCAGAAAAGCCGCCGCAAGGCCGCTGCATGGAAAGAGCTATGAAATTGAGGCGGATACGAAAGCCTTCCGTCCGGCACGCAATTTGCTACTTCTGTCACAATTTTCGGGTGTTCTCAGGCCCTGCAGGCCGCTCTTCCCCTTTTTTCCGTTTTTCTCCGACGTGCCGCGGAGATGCGGGCGCAAGGAACGGGCGGTTGCGGATCGCAAGCATCACAAACAGCGCGAAAGCAAAAGGAGCAATTATGCCTAAAATGACTCCCAGTGAGGCCATGGCCGAAGTCCTGGTGGAAGAAGGCGTTAAACACGTCAGCGGTATCCTCGGTTCCGCTTACATGGACCTGTTGGACCTCTTCCCGGCCGCGGGCATCGACTTCATCTCCGTGCGTCATGAGCAGACCGCCGGCCACATGGAAGACGCCTTCTGCCGCATGACCGGCAAAGCCGGCGTTGTTATCGGCCAGAACGGCCCCGGCATCACCAACTACGTGACCGCCGTGGCTACCGCCAACATGGCGCACAGCCCCATGATCATCCTTTCGCCCAGCGCCGGTTCCGCTTCCGTGGGCTGGGACGGCTTCCAGGAATGCGACACGTGGAATCTGTTCAAGCCCATCACCAAGGCTTCCCTGCGCGTGCCCCATCCCAAACGCGCCGCTGACATTCTGCGCACCGCCTTCCGCGCCGCCTACGCCATGCGCGGCCCCGTGCTGGTGGACATCCCGCGCGACTACTTCTACGGCGAGCTGGATGAAGAAATCCTGAAACCCTCCCAGTACCGCGTGGCCCCCGGCGGCATCGGCAACCCGGAAATGTTCAAGCACGCCGTCGAAGTGCTCAAAGCCGCCAAGAATCCCGTGATCGTGTCCGGTCGCGGCGTGGTTGACGCCGACTGCGTAGACACCGTCAAAGCCCTGGCCGAGCATATCGCCGCCCCCGTGGCCTGCAGCTACCTGCACAACGACGCCTTCCCGGCCGACCATCCGCTGTGGTGCGGCCCCATCGGCTACATGGGCTCCCATGCCGCCATGCGCCTGATGGAAAAGGCCGACGTGATCCTGGCCATCGGCAGCCGCCTGTCCTACTTCGGCACCCTGCCCCAGGACGGCATCAACTACTTCCCCAAGACGGCCAAGATCGTCCAGATCGACATCAATCCCATGCACATCGCCAAGACCCACCCCATCACCGTGGGGCTGTGCGCCGATGCCAAGGACGCTTCCGAAGAGCTGTACAAGCAGCTGCGTGACGCCATGCCCAAGAAGGACATCACGCCCGTGGCCAACAAGGTCAAGGAAGAGCTGGCCCTCTGGCACAAGGAAATCGACGAGATCTCCAACGAACCCGTGATCGAAGGCCGCCTGCACCCCCGCAAGGCCTTGGAAGTGGTCGGCAAGTTCATTTACGACAATGACGCCATCGCCACCACCGACATCGGCAACACCTCTTCCACGGCCAACAGCTACCTGCGTTTCCGTCATCCGAAACGCGACATCGCCACGTTGACCTTCGGCAACACCGGCTTCGCCTATCAGGCCGCTCTGGGCGCGCAGCTCGCCTGCCCGGACAAGCCGGTCGTCTCCATCGCCGGCGACGGTGCCTGGGGCATGAGCCTGTTTGAAGTGCCCACCGCCTGCCAGTTCAACCTGCCCGTCATCGCCACCGTGTACAACAACGGTGCCTGGTGCGCGGAAAAGAAGAACCAGGTGGACTTCTACAACAACCGCTTCGTGGGCGCGGACATCTGGTCCAAGTCCTACGCCAAGATCGCCGAATCCATGGGCGCCGACGGCTACACCGTCAACACCCAGGCCGACCTGGCCAACGCCCTGGAAACGGCCTACAAGAACCGCCGTCCGGCCGTCATCGAAATCATGACCGACGGCACCCGCCTTGCGCCGCCTTTCCGTCGCGACGCTCTGGCGCTGCCCACCCGCTTCCTGCCCAAGTACGAAAAGCTGGACAAGAAGTACTTCCCCAAATAAGTGACTGTTGACTGAACGCGGCCCCGCCGGATCTTCCGGCGGGGCCGCTGATTGACGGCGGCGCGGGGAAATTTCCCCGCGCTTTCTTTTTTTAGAGTCTTTCA
>ERZ857951.1576-NODE-1576-length-23198-cov-37.734304_pt1 | contig 23198 bp, 31 predicted proteins | sample MGYA00519759_ERZ857951 | MGnify/ENA primary metagenome ERZ857951 (study PRJEB31778, sample SAMEA3449377) | human gut metagenome | biome: human gut; feature: human-associated habitat; material: faeces | place: United Kingdom | collected 2010/2012 ...
GCTCTGCTCTGCTCTGCTCTGCTCTGCTCTGCTCTGCTCTGCTCTGCTCTGCTCTAAGGATTATATTTGGTATCATATCTCAATGCAACCCCTATCTGAAAAGTTAATATATTTTTCATAATTTCATTTCAGATAATAACATCCTTTATAAAATTATACAAGTCGAAAATAAATGTAAAAGTATAAAATGCAGTTTTTTTCTTTTTTGATGTATTTTTTAGCCTGAATGGACATATTTTTCTGGGTGGCATGAATAAAGAGAATTGCTTGCAATTCTTACCACATTTTGGTAATGGAAAGTTTTTTACATCAGAACATGATGCTCGTTAGAGCATGGCTATTATAGGTTTTTAGGTTTGGCTGGTTTCTGATTTTCCAAACAAGATATGGTTATAAAAAAGAATGAATTTAGTTTAGAAATGATTTATTCATATTTTTAAATAAGCGAAAAGCATTGATTTTACAGGCTTTTTCACGATTTCATGGCTGCATGATTTTTGAATATATAGGCTTTTCTATTGTAAAGAAATTTGAATATTTTTTATTCTGTCCGGATAAAATTTGAATATCTCTTTTTGAAATGGTAAAGAAACTTGAATACTTTTTTCGCTATGTGTATAAAAAAAGCTCCTGCCAGTGCTGCAGGAACTACTTTTTCTTTTTTGCGGTGCTGTTTTTGCTCTCTTCTTCAATTTTCCAGTAATTTATGCGACTACAAATAGCCTGGAACTGCTCCCAAGCTATTTTTCATTCTATAATGTTTCGATTACAAGTTTATGTACGATACCGGGACTTAAATACCGCTTCCATTTGTACCGGTTTTTAATGCCCTCGTTGAGATATTCCAAGCTATCCTTTACAATCCGGCTCAAAGAGAATCCCTTGTCCTTCTTTATCTCTTTGTTATGCTGCTGCAGTATCGTGTGCATTTCCCGGATGCGTTCCACTGTCTCTTCCTTGATCCGGTTCCGGCGCATGGCAATATTGATTTCATGCTCCCTCAACTCGTCATTCTCTCCGGTTTGAACTTCTGCCGTATCTACCATTTCTGCCTTAAATGTAAAGAAATACTTTCTATTATCTTCCATGTAGATACTAAGGAACGGTTCCAGGCTTCCCAAGTATCGTCTTGCTGCTCTATGGGATAAACCAAGCAATTCTTTGAATTTTTGATTAAATGTTTCCACCAACATCTGATAAGATGGCTTCCGGCTTTTTTTCTTGTTAATTTGCCATTCACGCATCAGGTACAATGCCATCAGCTTTGCCGGAGCTTTCAGCTTCTTAAACTCTGCAGAACGAACCATTTTGTTATGCAGTGAAACATAACCTCTTCCGTAGTTCTCATTTCCTGCAAAGGAATTATCCAGTATTTCAATGTCATAATCGAAGTACGTCCGTTTCTGAAACTCTATAATGCCTTTACGCTGCAATGCTCTCATGCAGTCATAAAACCCCTGAAATGATAAGCCTACTTCTTTACACAAGTCACGATAATAGATGCCATGTGCAATGCCATATTCGTTCTGGAACCGTCCTACATACAATACAAAGTCTACTTCACGCTTTGTAAGACGTTTTTTCATCATCTTTTCCAATACTTCTACTGAAATCTTTTCCATCCGGCTTACCCCCTTTCTAAAGATTTTATAACTGCCATTTTTCTATATCTTGTACCACAAAAAAAGAGATAGAACGTATACACACAACATACATTCCATCTCTAATATTTATATCCATTTTACAATTATACAATTTGAAAATAAATGTAAAACTTTTTGCCCTGAAACACTTGACGAACCTTGTGTTTATTGATAAAATCAGCATAAGTGATATATATTTGTGTGTGAAATATATGTCTCTAGTTGATAGAAGTGTTTGCAGCAAATCTACCAACGACTTGATTAAAGTATACGAATTATTGTAAAATTTGTCAAATACTTTTTTTCAAGTGCCTTAACTTTATAATTTTAACAAAGGAGCGAATATAAAACGCTCCTTTTTGTTGCCCTTTTTTACCATACGGCAACAAAAAAGGGAAGGGCAAACGTCCTTCCTTTTTTATAATAATTTTTGTCATTAATTAAGATGCTCATTAAGTTCATCATCACTTATATGGTCATATACGTTTGCAGTTCCACCACCCGGAATATCATAAGAACGGGTTGGTTCTCCAATATCAATTGTTGTACCAGGTGCTAAGTCCGGAAGGTCATCCTCGGTAAATCCATAAGGATTCTCTTCGTTGCTGGATGTGGATGCACTGCTGCTTCCATTACTGGAAGTAGAACCGTTGTTCTTCGTTCCAGTGCTACCGGATTTATTGGATTTTGCAGTTGTATTTCCCTTGCCAGTATTACTATCTGCAACCTGTTCTTTCTCCTTGGCAGCCTTTTCTGCTTCTTCTTTTGCTGCCTGTTCAGCTGCCACTCTTGCAGCTTCCTCTTCTGCTGCTTTCTGTGCTTCCAGTTCTGCTTCCTTTGCAGCTACGACTTCTTTTACCTGTGCTTCCATATCATCTGCGGATGGAACTGCTACTTCCTGCTCTGTAGATGCTACTGCATTTCCAACCTTTGGTTCCTTGGTTGCCTGGAAGTAAACTGCACTTCCTACACCAGCTACAACTAATACTCCAACGATCGCAATTACAATACTCTTTTTCATATAAATCACTCCTTTTCTTTCTGTTTGAATCTATCACTCATTCAATTCATTCATTATCTTTGCCCTAGTATAGCACATTTTTCCTACAATGGTGGAAGAAATTCTCCAAGATACAATTCTCTTTGGCATATTGTATACGCCCTATAAATAACCGTCTGGCAGTCTACAAGATATTCCCAATTTCCAATATCCTTGACTGTCCAATCTCCAACATCCTCATTCTTAAAAAATTCTTCAAACGTATCATAATTACTCTGCAGATTGATAAATGAATCAATGTCCTTATTATGCTTGTCATTCAGTTCCTTTGTTCTTTCTTTCAGCTTGTCCATGCACTCTCTTAATTCTTTTAATTTTTCCATGTTAAAACCACCCTTTCTTAATATTCTGTTTGCTTAGTTCTTTATAAAGTCTCTATGTTTTATTTGTGCTTATATTCGCTTATTATATTATCAACATTGCTCAACGCTTCGTCATTTATTTGGTTAAAATCATCACCTGATATTTCGCCTTTTTTTAAGGCATTGGAAGCATTAATAATTCTTTCATACTCTTTTTCAGAATCCTTAAGCATTTTTTTTACCATTTCATTCATCCTGCTTCTCTTTCCACCTTTCCTTCTCCTGTTCGCTTAATCAATCTTTATAAAGTTTCTATGGCAATAGCCACATATTATATTATCTGCCAATCTCTGTGCTTCGATTACTCTTCCACACTGCGGACACCGGAACCTTGCAAAACTTCCTACAAAGACCTCTTCACCACGCTTATTTATCAATTCAATATACTTCTGATAATTAAAGTATTTCTGCAGCGTTTTCATGGTTTTTTTGCTTAGATTCGTCACTCTATATCCCTTGTGACTATCTACGATTCTTGCCTTGCCACCGCACATTTCAACAGCTTTTCGAAAAGAACCATTGTGGTATACATTATTCATGCTGGTATCTTCTATGTCCTTTGCCTGATTGTATAAATGCGCCATTTGGTGAATCATTTCCATGTATAACTCTTTTTCCGGTAATGCTGCCATCTGCCAGTTGATGCTTATATATAATGTTCCATTTGCCAATTTCTTTAGTGACCAGTTTATCCGCTTCTTTGCGAAGCTAAATCTGATATATGTTGGTGGAACTACGCTTTTATAATAAATGTCATTTATCGTATCAAATAAACGCATCAGCATATCTATTTCTGTCATAAAATTCTCAGCGGGGAAACCCACTAGCTTGCCTGTGGGAGGAACCGCCTTTAACCTACCTTTCTTTGTTCTATTAAATAATTTTTACGCATCTCTATCAGTCTGAGATTTTTATGTCCGACAGATGTATTAATCTTTGTTCCATTCAATAAACGAATATCCATTCTTCCTGTAGACCTACGTCCAAAAATGAAACATTTTTGACCTTTCCACATAACTTTATCATATAGTCTGAATTCCATTACAGTATATGGTGCCTGATTACGTTTACGATAGCCACCTTTAAGAATGGTACTCTTATGTATCTGACGATTGTGACATCTTACTTTCTTTTGATAATATACTGTACCATCTGATACCGCATTTGGATGCTTACTAATGCAACGTGCATCTATGTAATGTTCTTTTGGTAAATTGTTCTTTATGCGAGTATTTTTTGTAATATATCCATATGTAAGGTTTACATTGGGATATATCTCCTTTAGCTTGTTATAAAAAGCCCATCGCATGATTCCCATAAATGTAGCGTCTTTAAATGACATTCCTCTATGTATTGTCTTAGGAAGTTTTACAATTCCCTTGTGATAACCAGTATGGCATGTTTCACATAATGTAATTAGATTATTTGGTGCATTACCACCAGTTTTACGACTTTCTATATGATGTACATTAAGCACCTTGTCTTTGCTTTTTCCTTTACAGCACTGGCAAGTGTGTCCATCTCTAAAAAGTACATATTCTCTAACATTCCAGAAATCTAATTGTTCACCTTTCTGATATTCTTCACCACTTATTGCAGTATTCTTAATCTTTTGAATATCGAAAGATGCTACTTCTACAATAATTTTTGTAATAGGTAATATCTCATGCACTTTACGGACCACTGTTAAATGACTGTTCACTTTATTTTGAATTGAAGGCGCCAGCCATCCGTCATTGCGTTTACGATTGTTGAATCGAGGTTTACGGTAGCGGGTTTTGCGATTTCTTCGTGTTCTGCGGTTTTGTCTACGAGTGGATATTAAATTTACTATGTCGTTTCGTAGTTCTACATCGGATTCAAATAATACTTTGTCCTCTGTTGTTGCCGAAAGACCTATATGCTTACTTCCACTATCAACACCTAAAGTAATGTCTTGCGTATAATTCGTGCTATCATACGCTAATTGTATAGTAAACGGACATTTTTTAATTACTTTCGCCTTTTTGTTTTTTAACAGAATACGGACTTTTGCATGATTTTCCGTAGGCATTAAAGGTTGTCCGTTTTGACTAATGACGTAAACCATAGTCCGTCTCCTTTCCAAATCCTATAAGGGATTAAATTACTCACTCAGAAGAGTGGTTCGTGTACCATCGCCAATGTTAATGAAAGGTTTTTTGTATGCAACACTGTTCCTATACCTCAGAACTGTTTAATTACATACCTTAGAGCTGCAGACTTGGTACTACATCCACAGGTAACTATATATTCTTTCTTAACGTAGTCTTTATTTCAAGACTTAGGCTACTCACTCAGGGTTGTTGTACAACCCCACAGGCTTGCCTGTGGGTATTAGTGAGGTTACTTCTCCATTATCTCGTCCAGTTTTTCTTGTGGAAGAACGCTTGACATTACAATGCTGTAATCCATGATAGCCTGCAGGAGAATAAATGTAACTCCAACACCTATTTCTTTTGAAATTTCCTTTAATTCTTCATATAGTTCTTCCGTCATGCTGATAGACTGTTTCACCGGCTTATTAATAAATCTTGGGTCTTTATGGGATGTTACCAATACATCCGGGTCAAACTTCCGACCGTTTTTATTCCACTGTTCTACTGCCCTTTTTATTAATATGGTCTTTGGGATTCCAGTTACTTCACTGATAGCTTCTTCCAGTTCTGCTAGTCTTTCCGTCACTTTAATAGATGTTTTCTTCATTTCCGTTCTCCTGCTCTTATGATTGGCTCCCGGATGCCAAGTGCTGCATCCGGGGATAGATTGCTTATGAGAATAACTTCTTCAATCCTTTTATATATCTACAATATGCTGCATACTGACTGTCTGTAAGATGCTTTCCACCCTCGTCAATCAGCTTTGATATATCTCTCATATCCTTGTTGAATACATTGGTGGATATAACATATATTGCTTTTTCTTCCCTCTCATTTTTCTTTTTTGAGGACTGTTTCTTTTCCTCTACTGCAATATCATCACTGGTTATCTGTTCATCTTCACCTTTCTTTTCAAGCATTTCTGTAATGAACTTCGCCTGTACCGGCTTTTGCATATTGGCAACCTGTGCTGCATTTGATACGTTAATTCTGTTCTCTTTTAAGGCTGCTTTTAATTCATCTGAACCTCTGTTTTCAACCTTATCATACTTTGCTACCTGTGCGCTGGATATTCCAAGCTGCTCCGCTACTAAATCCCTGGTCTTTACTCCGGCAATGTTTCTAGTAACGTCATTACCATCTTCATCATTACCTACAACCATGATGGTTACACCTTTTGCTCTTAATTTAGCAATCAGATTTTTCCATTCCCGGATTTCAAAGGCAATATCTTCATGTTCATACTTTCTGTTCTGATTGGTTGTTAAGATAGAAAGCATTTCCTTATCTTCAAAGTCCAGCGGTAAATCCATTGCATCTAAATCTTTGACTTTACACTCTACTGGTTTATCTGTATCCCAATCTCCGGATTCGATAAGGTAATTGATAGCCTTAAAACGTCTGTGTCCGGTAAGAAGCATATAATCTCCATCATCCATCTGATATACAACTAATGGCTGCTCCAATCCTGCAGCTTTTATCTGACTTGCCAATTCCGGAATATTATTTAATGATAATCCGTTTCTTGGGTTCGGATGGATTTTGCTTATCGGGATATATTCTGTCCTTTTCTGTACTTCTACGTTCTTGCTCTGTGCATTAAGAAGTCCTTCTCCAACTCCTGTTATTTTATCCAGTTTAAATTTTGTTCCCATGGTTAAATCTCCTTTTTGCCTAAATTTTTTTGATTTAAAAACAGCTCTACTCTTTTTTTCTTCATTCCAGCCTATCGGGAAAATAATATCCCCTTCCGGTAGATATATCCCCTCATTGTTACATTGAACTTTGATATGTTCGAAATAATTACTTGTTATGATAAACTCTGCATACATTTTACCACTTTCGTAACGTATTCCATTTACATATCCCTTGCCTTTTAACGGATACCCCTTATCTTTGATAGAACCATCTGTTAAAAGGTTATCTGAAATACTAAATTCGTATGGCTGTACTTTCTTAAATGTCGTATAAAAATCGACTGGCTGCCATTCATTACTTGTTTGAAAGAAGTAAGTATATTCCATTCCTTTTTCCCACTCAAACCAGCTTACACCTATAAATGGCAATTTTCTATTATGGCATTCCGCATAATCTCCAAATCTACAAGGTAATGGTATATTCATTGTCTGAACTCTATCTACAACTCCTTTTCTTCTTCCTGGCGCATTCTTTCGATTTCTTTAAGTTCCCTCTGATACTTTTCAATAAATTTTTTCTTGTTTGGGGAAATAATATATTCTGTCAGTTTCATGTATGCCAATGTAACAGAACACTTATTTTTTCCGGAATCAACTTCCAGTAATGGTCTTTGTTCAAAAGTATTCTCTTCCAGATACTTTGTGGTTCCTATGCAAATTGGCAGCAATGGAATCTCGTATCTTGGTAATATCTGTTCCAGTAATCCGTATACTTCTCTTGATACGTTCTTACGGTTATTATACTGTGTAAGGAATGTACCACCGATATGAAGTAATGGATTATATTCTGATACTGTCTCTACAAGGTTTCTTGTAATTGCAAGTCCAATACAGCTATCTCCATCACATCTAAGTGGAATGTATACTTCATCTGCTGCAGTTAATCCATTGATGTTCAAAATTGAAATAGATGGACTGCAATCTATCAGGCAATAATCATATTCATCTGCTACCTGTTTCAATGCTTTCTTTAACTTGAACTGCTGCGGAGTTGTTATGTCTGCTTTCAGTCTTTCCTCTACCTCTGCTAATGTAAGGTGGGATGGGATAATATCTAATCCTTCATAATCTGTATGTTTGATTGATTTATGAATATCCATATCCGGATTCAGCAAAACATCTTCGATTGATAATTCTGTTTCAACAGGTCTGCGCTCCATGATAGCTGTAAATATATCTATGAAGTTTGTCTGGGAATATCTTCCGGAAGTATTACCCTGTGGGTCTAAGTCTACCAGTAAGACTTTCTTTCCATGTACTGTAGCCATCATATGACCGATTGTTGTTACGCTTGCGGTTTTTCCTACACCGCCTTTGTTGTTAATAAATGCAATTACTTTCATAAGCTCTTGTCCTTTCTTTATGCTATTATTTACTACACCTATAATATACCATACTAGCGGTATACTGTCAACAACTTAAAAAATATAAGTACATAACATTTTCTTTTTTGAGGTAAGTTGTCCCTTAGGTGCTATAAATAGCACCTTGCCCTAAACCCGCATAAATGCTGGATTTCTTCTCAAAAAATCACCCATTTTTTGCATGACACTTTACAGCATTTATGATATAGTGAATATGCTTATGCAATTTGTATTGCATATTCATCCAAACGCAGCCCCAGGTAGTTTATCTATCCTGGGGCATTCTCCTTCCCATATGATATGTTTTTATATCATTTTCTGGCAAGGTGCTATAAATAGCACCTAACATCAAACCCGCATAAACACTGGATTTCTTCTCAAAAAATCACCCATTTTTGACATATCACCAACGTAGTTTTTCGTCTGCTTTTTATAAGAGCATATTTGATTTCGACTACTGTATATGCTATAATGCCATTGGCTAAAAGGTTATAAGTGTCAAGCAGACACCCATATGAAAATCCCGGAGGAATTACTTCCGGGATTTTCTTTATTAAGGTGCTATAAATAGCACCTAGCTTCAAACCCGCATAAACACTGGATTTCTTCTCAAAAAAGCACCCATTTTTTGACATATTATCCATGCGTTTTTTCATGCTTCCTGATTACTTTTTTATAAAATGTGGCATACTTGATTTTGACTACCGCATATGCTATAATGGCGGTAGCTAAAAAAGTTGTAATAACACGAATGCACAAAATGAACCCCCAGTAGTGGCTGCTACTGGGGGTTCTTCTCTTTTTGTTCGGTAGAGCATCCGAAGGCTAGTGGTCGCTATTCTTTCTGTCTAGCCATTTGCAGATATAGTAGCTAACTATTCCTGCCATAACAGAAAGAAAAAAAGTTGTAATAAAATCCACTAATGCACCCCCTCTCTGTTGCCAGATTGGGTTGCGACAACATTTGTATTATATCATACTTTTATTCGTTTAGGTGCTATAAATAGCACCTTGCCCTAAACCCGCATAAACACTGGATTTCTTCTCAAAAAACACCCCATTTTTGATATATCATAAATGTGCTTTTTGCAAAATTAGTATGATTGATTTTAACTACTATATATGCTATCATGGTAATTGCAAAAGAAAGCATATCCAAGTGGTACATAAGAGAATCCCCGGTAGTAGCTGCTACTAGGGATTCTTTTTATTATGACATTGATATGTTTCTATATCCTTTTCTAACAAGGTGCTATAAATAGCACCTTGCATCAAACCCGCATAAATACTGGATTCTTTGTCTAAAAAACGCTCATTTTTGACACCCTTTTTCAGACCTAATTATCTTTCTCTTCCAGGCTGTTTTCCTTTTCGTCCCTCTCTTTCTCCCTACGCTCCTGCTCAAGAAATCTCTCATGCTTCCGGATGATTTGCTCTTTCTGCAGCGTATCATCCAATGCTCTCTCCAACTTCCTTAATGCCCTTTCAACATCATAAGCTGCTTTGTTCCGGAATAGCATTGGCAGATGCTTTCCTTTCTGCTGATATGGCTTCAAGATTTTTTCCTCTATCTTCGATACCATTTTCTTTCCGGTATCATTTCCTGCATCTGCTGCTTTCTTGAAATAGTCCAGTGCAATTACTCTATCTTCTTTAACACCATTTCCACGATAATAGATAAAGCCAAGTGCCACATCAGCGAAATCATTTCCCTGCTCACTTGCCATCTTGTAATACTCAATAGCTTTCTCCGGATTGTAAATAGGACTCTCCTTTTCTATGAATAACTTACCAAGTTTATATTGAGCATACACATTTCCCTCTTTTGCTATTGGCTCCAAGTACGTTACTGCTTTCTTTGGGTCATACACTTTTTCTGTCTTATCAGCATAGATTTTTCCAAGCTGGTACAATGCAGCTTTATTTTCATCCTGTGCAGCCAATTCAAAATAGTGGATTGCCTTTTCTGCATTATGGTATTCTGTATTCTTTCCGGCATAGATTTTTCCAAGTTGATATTGCGCATAGGAATTGTCCTGGTCTGAAGCCTTTTCAAAATTTTCTATGGCTTTTCCAATATTATAGTATGAGGAAGTCTTATCAGAATAAATCTTGCCAAGCTGGTACTGTGCATAAGAATTATTCTGTTCGGCTGCCATGGTCAGATATTTTATGGCAAGACTTTCATTCTTTAATCGTTCATCTTTCAGATAGATTTTTCCAAGCTGGTACTGTGCCATTACACTTTCATTTTCTGCAGCTTCTTTTAAAATCTCCACTGCCTTATCTGCGTTCTCTATATCTCCCTTTTGCAAAAGGATTTTTGCATACTGATATTGTGCGTTTGGGTTTCCATTCTTAGATGATAATTCGAAGTATTCTTCGGCTGTGCTTAAATCAACACTCACTCCTTTTCCTTCCATATTCATCTTACCAAGTCTGTATTCAATGTTCGCATCCGGTGACTTAAATTCCATTGAAAAGAATTTATCGTATGCTGCCTTATATTCCTTATTTGCCCTGTCCATATCCTTTTCAACTTCTATTCCATTTTCGTATGCATATCCCAGCTTGTAGTGTGCATATGGATTTCCCTTTGCCATGTTGTAATAATCAACTGCAATTTCCTTGTCCTTTTCTACTACACTGTTTCCATCCCAATACATATTGCCAACAATATACGCTGCAAACACATTTCCTGTATTGGCTGCATTATCTAAGTATTCAAATGCTTTCTCTTCATTCTTTTCTGTTCCTAGTCCATACAGGTAATGCTTTCCTGCTCGATATAAGGAATAGTTGATTACGAAATTTGTCTGTTCTTCCGGATGCTCTATCACACTTTCAAAACCTTTTAAGGCTCTCTCATAATAATAGTGTGCTTTTTCATTATCTATCTTTACACCGATACCATGTTGATATATGTTACCAAGTTCATAATATGCTAGGATGTTTTTTTGCATTATTTCAAGTTCCAGTAATTCAATACCTTTCTGAACATCCTTGTCTTTACCATATATCAGAACCTTTGCTTTTTTGAAATTTTCACTCCACTTAAAAATTGCATCCGATACGTCAAAATCCAAATCATCTATTTCCGGTTCCTCGATTACTTCGTCTGCATCCGGAAAAGTGTTATCCGCTGCATCCACTTCCGCTTCAAAGAATCTGTCCATAATCTTTTCAACATCTTCCGGAACGTACTCCGCACCACCGGTCCTAATATCATATTCTTTCATTTCCTTTAGAATCTGATTACCAAGTCTTGAATACAAATCTTTGATTTTTCCGTCCTTATAATCTCGTCCGGATTTTCCATATGCAGTTTTATAATCCTTTGCGGTTCGTTCCAGCTCTGCAATGAATTTTAAATAATCATCCCGGTAGTATTTATCAATATATGCCTGTGATAATTTGTCCAGCATTGGGCGAATATCATACATAGCATTATTGTTATAATTCCATAGTCCCCGATTACCACTTCTAGGCAGACACTTGTATATATCAAGAAACATATCCTTTAGGTCTGCATCTACAGATAGGATATGCTCCTTTTTCTGATTTACAATTGTCTCTCTGATAAACTGGTTGATTTCAATATTCTGTTCCCGCTGCTGCATAATCTCATTTACAACAAACCGTTTACAGGCTTCGATACTCTTTCCTTTGAACCGTCCAATATATTCTTCTCTTTTGTATAGTTCTCCGGATGGAGTTCTCACCGGAACCTTTACCTTGTTCCCATTTACGATTTTTTCATCATAAACCTGATACATCTTCTTTTGTCTGCAAGGTGCTGGTTCTACTGTGGCAACATGAACATGGATGTTATCCGTATTATAATGAATGGCAGCACTCCATATTGCATTTTCCAAACTCTCATTCTTTAGCATTCGATTGATTGCACCTGTGGCAACCTCTTTTATTTTCCGTTCATCCAAGATATTTGTTTTTGAATCATACAATCCATGTTCTTCTAACCAACGGTTATCAAACGATATAACCGTCTGCCACATCAGGGAACCGTTATCTTGTGCTATCCTGAATGTATTTTTCAAATCCTTTTTATCCTGGTCAGATAACTTCGTCTTGTCCTTTGTAAAAATGCCTGTTGTCTTTTCCGGATTATCCATGTAGTCATTGTAAAGATTATATTCACTTAACATTTCATTTCGTTTTGCATCTTCTCGGTCTATGTATTCTATGTATTCCCCAAACACACTGGAACCCGCTTCGCAAAATCTCGTTTTCACAATAACTCCTGCTTTGATTTCTGACATATTATCCTCTACTTTCTCTTAAGGTGCTATAAATAGCACCTAACCTCAAACCCGCATAAACACTGGATTTCTTCTCAAAAAAACACCCATTTTTGACACCCTTTTTCCACTGTCTTTTGTTTGCATGATTTCCCCGGTTGTGATATACAGCCATGTGTTTTCTGGTTTAGGTGCTATAAATAGCACCTTGCTTCAAACCCGCATAAACACTGGATTTCTTCTCAAAAAAACACCCATTTTTGACATTCTTTTTCCACTGTCTTTTAGTTGCATAATTTCCCGGCTTATGATATGCAGCCATGTGTTTTCCGGTTTAGGTGCTATAAATAGCACCTTGCTTCAAACCCGCATAAATACTGGATTTCTTCTTAAAAAACACCCTATTTTTTCATTGCTTTTTTCTTGTTCCGGTCATCCTTTTGTTGTTTGAAATATGCAATCTTTTCTTTATAGGCATTTTGTGAATCTGCAATAACTGGTGCCTGTATTGCTTCCCGAAGAATACTTTCCCGAACATCATCCTTTATCAAAATTGTATTAATTGCATCCAGCAGAATCGTTGTATTCATTTCTGCAGTTTGGGATGCCCACCGCAAACGTTCGAAGAGGGCATAGTATTTTTGGTTGTAGGATTCTAACAGTCCGGAGATAAGTGCTGCATCATTTTCTTTTTGCTGTTCGTTCTTCTGATACTCCTGAATGATATAACGTAAAGTTGCACTATCGTTTTTAAACTCTTTATCAGCTTTCACCTTACTGATAGTATCAATGCATTCCTGGTCAAGTACATACTTCTTTACCACATTAATCATCCCCTTCCTTCTGCTCTAATGCATCCAGTCTTTCTAAGACTTCATCCAGTATATAATTATTCTTATCAATAATATCTGCATACATCCTTGCCTGATCTGCTAAAGTCTCTACAAGGTTTGCATACTTAAAGTCCATTTCTTTAAGTTCCGGTGCAACTGCTAAAGTGTTCAGGTAGTCCCTAATGTAAGTTTCTCTGGACACCCCTTTCTTCTTGGCAAGCTCTGTCAACTTGTCAGCCACATTCTTTTCAATCTTTCTGATTTTGATTTCCATTTTTCCGTTCCTCCAATGGAAAAATTATATCATTTTGCATAAAAAAGGGCAATATTTTATGGACAATAACAAATGATTTATTGTCCATTTTATAAAATATCTGTCCCCACTATTTAGGAAAGAGCATATCGGGAATGTTTGGCTTTGCCAAACCCACAAACGTAGTTTGGGGTCAATTCCCCCTTATGCTCTTTTTTTGAAAAACTCAAAAAAATTTTCGCTTCGCTGCGTGCGCCGAACGCACCTTAAAAAAGAAGAAGAAACGTGCAACGTTTCCTCATTATGCGAAAATTTTGGACTTAAAAAGCGTAACATTTCTTCCAAAGGGGCAAGGGGAACAGGATGTTCCCCTTTCAAATGTCAGGGCAACCCAAGTTGCACTGACTCCGCTCTTTCTGCAGCCGAGAACCTGGTTCCGGCTGCAGCGTTTTAGCTTTTGACTTCCAGCACACAAAAAGGTATCTTTTCGGATGCAGGGCATAAAAAAGGAAGTTGCAATTTGCAACTTCCTTTCGAATCGGTGCTACTGGTTATTAAAATTCAAATCCATGCTCTGGGTCAAAATAATATGCTTTTGTTCCTAAAAGATTCTCCGGCATTTCATCATTTGCCTGTAACACAACTTCCGTCAATTCCTTAAGTATAATTTCTTTATCACCACATGGGATTCTGTCATTTGGAAATATCATCAAGGTATCTATGGAAGAAAATGAAACATAAAGACCGTCATGCTCCTTAGCAAGTTTTTTAAGTTCATCCTCAAATAAGTATGCTATAATTGCACCATTGCCACGACCGTTATTTACTTCAAAAAACATATCCTCTTCACATGGAATAATATCACTCATGCCTATTTTTTGAATAGGAAGTTTTCTATCATTCATTTCTGCAATGGCTTTCACTTCCGCAAACTCTTTTCCCCACAAATCAAGAAGATGTTTAGTCACTTTGACGAATGCATTTCCATGCAAAAGTGTTATATCTATTCCTAAAATAATTGCAAAATCATCAAGATAAGGGATGTATGGTACATCTGTTAAATATTCCGGATTAAAAGTTTTGTTCACAATTCTTAAGGATAAAAACTCTTTTATGGAATCAAAATTATTAATCATGCTATAAACATTAAGCACATCATCTTCGGAAAACTTTTCTCTATAAAAATGAGACATTTTTTCCGCCACATCCTCAACTGTTACTAACTTCTCAGCAATTTTTGGAGCATACTCGTCAATGTAAAAAGTAGGGGAACAACATATCTCTTTCCCATTTAAAACAGTTATTCCGGTCAATTTTCTGTCTACCTTATCAATGGTACGGACAACTGTTTCTAACCCTAATTTTTCACTTGCCTTTTCTGCCACCATTTCAGCTACCTTTTCAATTTCTTCTCTGTTCATTTCTTTCATTTTGTTTACCTCACTTTCAAAAATGTGTTATTTACTACATTATTATTATACTGCTATATAGGTATATTATCAAGAAAATTTGTAGGAAAAGCCACCTTATTTTTTCTTTTTTTGAGGTCTTTTTTCAGACAAGAATCCAGCATTTATGCGGGTTTGAAGCAAGGTGCTATTTATAGCACCTTAACTATTTATTATGGGATAGGGGAGTAGCAGGAGTACGATAAAGGGCGCAGGATGCGCCCTGGCATTTTAAATGGTATTGGATAGAAGCTGCAGCATGATTACTGGTGCAGGATGCACCATAACTTTTATCCGGGGTATGGGGTTAATCCCCATTATAATTCCGGGGCAATTCTAATTGCCCCGGTTCCTTTGGTATTAGTCGCAGGAAAACAATGATAAGGCTGCATGAAATGCAGCTAGGGATTTTTCCTGCAGCCGGAACCTCGTTTCAGGCTGCAGCGTTTTCATTTTCAGCTTCCAGTACACAAAAAAGGAAGCTGCTCTCTGCAACTTCCTTTTAATAATTCAATAAAGGCTTTACGCTTTACGGTAACATTTAGTTATTATCTTCTGGTAATTCAATCGGTTGTAGCTTTAATTTAATGTAGCTCATTTCAAGTTTGATTAATGCAACAGTTTCTGTTGCATTTTCTTTCTTTGCTAATTTTAAAATTCTTTCAAGTCTCTGGTACTCTTCTATTAACTGTCCATTATACTGTTTATCTGTTGGCATATATTCTTCGCTCACTTTCCACCACCGCCTTTCGTTGGTGATATTATACCATAGCGTAAAACCTTTATTCAATTATCAATGTACTATTTTCCCTATCTATAATATACCACTTTAGCGGTATATTATCAATAAATATGCTAAAATCTGCCACCTTATTTTTCTTTTTTTGAGGTCTTTTTTCTAGCAAGAATCCAGCATTTATGCGGGTTTGAAGCTAGGTGCTATTTATAGCACCTTAACTATTTATCATGGGATAGGGGAGTAGCAGGAGTATGATAAGGGGTGCAGGATGCGCCCTGGCATTTTAAATGGTATTGGATAAAAGCTGCAGCATGATTACTGGTGCAGGATGCACCATAACTTTTATCCGGGGTATGGGGTTAATCCCCATTATAATTCCGGGGCAATTCTGATTGCCCCGGTTCCTTTGGTACTGGTCGCAGCAAAACAATGATAAGGCTGCATGAAATGCAGCTAGGGATTTTTCCTGCAGCCGGGACACCGTTCCAGGCTGCAGCGTTTTCATTTTCCACTTCCAGTACAAAAAAAGGAAGCTGCTCCCTGCAGCTTCCCTCTCTTATTTCTTCATGAAATCCCGATATAATATCCTTTAATCTCAACTTCATCATTTTCATTTTCCGCTAAATTGTAAACTGGATAAACGGCTTCCGGAATATTTCTGACAGTTTCAAAATAAACTCCATTAACGGCATCCTCAACTTCAAAACATCCATAAAATGCACTACCATTCCAGCCATCCAGTGCAATTGCTTTTCCATCAATTTCTACCACATCAATAAGACCAGTCCACCATTTTCCAAGTTCTTTTACTGGTGTAAAATCATCCTCTGTAAGCTCGTTTAAATTTCCATCAATATATTTCATAATTCGTTCCTTTCCGCAGGAGCCATCCTGCTATAAAATTGTTATTTCCTTACATTATTATTATACCGCTACTTAGGTATATTTACAAGAAATATAGTAAAAATAGCCAGCCTAATTTTTCTTTTTTGAGGTCTTTTTTCTGGCAAGAATCAAGCATTTATGCGGGTTTAGGGCAAGGTGCTATTTATAGCACCTTAACTATTTATTATGGGATAGGGGAGTAGCAGGAGTACGATAAAGGGCGCAGGATGCGCCCTGGCATTTTAAATGGTATTGGATAGAAGCTGCAGCATGATTACTGGTGCAGGATGCACCATAACTTTTATCCGGGGTATGGGGTTAATCCCCATTATAATTCCGGGGCAATTCTGATTGCCCCGGTTCCTTTGGTACTGGTTGCAGCGAAACAATGATAAGGCTGCATGAAATGCAGCTAGGGATTTTATCTGCAGCCGGAACACTGTTCCAGGCTGCAGCGTTTTCATTTTCCGCTTCCAGTACACTAAAATAAAAGCCGGATGCATCCGCTGCATCCGGCTTTCCTGCTTATTCTATGACGATTTCAAAAATCCACCATCATAATATATCTTATAACTAAACATAAAAATCACGCTCCTTATTCGTCTATATCATCAGCAATTCCGAACCATTCCTTTTCACTGTCTGTCAGTTCACATTCTTCATCAAAGAATATCATAGCTTCTTCTTTATCATCTTCAATCAATCCATCCTTAAATTTGGTTGCCAATTCTTCCAGTCTGTAACGTGGGATATAATTTTCTTCTGACTTTGCCCGGAACATATCTAATGCAGCTTGTAAATATAAAGCCTTTGCCTGTTCATTGCCATAGTACATAAAATAGGATGCATGGCTCCATTGTTCATCTTCTTTTCCATCCGGATTATAACCACTTGCAACGGCATACTGTGAATTATTTTCAGACTGTAATAATGCTAATTTATCTTTTCTTAAAATCTCGACCCATTTCATATTAAATACCTCTTTTCTGATTTATTGGATGTGATTCTTCTAAAAGAGGGTAGAACATCCTCTTTTAGAAGAATTGGCTTCTAGGTGTTAAAACTTGAAATAACGGTTTTGGTATGCAACGTAGTTTTCAAATTCTTCACGTTCTTCCTCTTCACGTTCTCTTCGTTGCCGTTCTTCTTCCTGTTCCTCAAAATCATCATCTAATGATTCCCGGCTTTCTTTTAATTCCTGAAGTTCTTCCAGGGCATCCTCAACTAAACTAATACAGCTTTTAATATTGTCCAGGTCAACTTCCGCTTCATCAAGTATGTCTTTCACATTTTCATCATCCACACTATAATCTGTGTTTGCTGCAGCTCTAAGACTTTCTAACTCCTGATTCACCTGCTGAATCTGTTCTCTGATTTTGCAATCCAAGTTTTCTCTTTTCTCTTTATACTGTTCTTTTGTCATTGTTTCCATATGGAATACCTCACTTTCAAAAAATTGTTATTTCCTTACACCATTATTATACTGCTATGCAGGTATATTTGCAAGAAATATAGTAAAAATAGCCACCTTATTTTTTCTTTTTTTGAGGTCTTTTTTCTAGCAAGAATCCAGCATTTATGCAGGTTTGAAGCTAGGTGCTATTTATAGCACCTTAACTATTTATCATGGAATAGGGGAGTAGCAGAAGTACAATAAGTGGCGCAGGATGCGCCCAGGCATTTTATATGTCCGGCACTACCGCAGGACCAGTGACGGACACTTTTCCCAAATTTCCGGAGAAAATAACTTACAGTGTGCCAAAATAAAGGCTTTGAGATTCTTTGTGGCCAGAAAAAGGCTGCAAGAATCCAAAGCCGGGAATAGAAAAAAGAAAAGCTGCAGGATGCAGCTTCAAATCAAGGTACGTCCCCTAGGACGTACTACCGGGGGTACTTGGTCGCAGGAAAACAATGATAAGGCTGCATGAAATGCAGCTAGGGATTTTTTTGCAGCCGGAACCTCGTTCCAGGCTGCAGCGTTTTCATTTTCCACTTCCAGTACACTAAAAATAAAAGCCGGATGCATCCACTGCATCCGGCTTTCCTTTAATTCCAGAAATTCTTCCTCTTATACCTTTATGACTATTTGCTATCCCTTTTTATCACCTTTTCCTGTAAGTCGATTTCATAATTTGCGTGACCACTTTCTTCTGTTACAGTCAACATAATAAATCTTTTATCACTCGACTGTTGCCAACTGATAAGTTTCTCATCATCAATCACAATTTCGATTCCATCCGTAAAATTAACTTTCATAAAACATCCTCTTTTTCTTCTTTTAAAAGCTGGATGATACAACCAAATTCCATAGCACGAAATACTTTAATTACATCAGCATGAAACTCTTTTACTAAGGAAGAATCATCATAGATTCTCAGCCAATCTGTAAATTCTGCCACTAATTCATAATGGCTTCCAATTTCAGCCTGTCCCTCTACAATGTATGCCCGATAGTTTCCATCCTCGCCAAAATTCAATTTTTTTAATGACAACCCGCCTTTCTCTTTGCTGTCATAACCTACCATAATAAGAGTAGCAATGTCACTATCTCCAATAAATTCCTTTTCAAAATCCTTATAACTTTTCATCATATTCACCTTTTCCTTTCTATATAATATTTGTTTCAGTGCTTAAGATTTCAACGGCTTCCTCAATGGTGTGTTCTCCAAACCATTCAAGCGGTTTTTGAAACTCGGATGTGTGAAATAATTTTCTACTATTTAGAATCCGGTAAACCTTCAATTGCTTTTCTTTGTTTTTCTCCATCTGTAATACTTTTTCCTTTAATTCATCCCACATTTCAACTTTAGCAATAATACTATTAGCGCATATGTAATATGAAATTACTTCCCGGTCAAAGACTTCTCTCATGGTATAAGGATATTCTTGCATAATTCCTATTTTTGAATCTATTCCATAATCTTTACTGGTATAGGCTACCTCATAGCTTTTACCGTCATCTGCATAAACCATAATCGCCCAATCTCTTGTACTTTCTTTATCAAGTATACTATATAATTCCTTTACTGTCATATTTTTCCTTTCTAAAATAGTAGTGGTAGCAGTGCAGCCGTTCCGGATGCACTGCAAACCGTTTACTTTCTTAAATATCATATCCGGTCTTTTCATAGCGGATAATGGCAACCACTTTTCCGGAGCTTTTAAGAGTTCCCCAGCCGTTCCACATTGGACCATTCAGACCTAATAGCTTCGGTTGGTTAAAAAGTTCTTCCCGCTGGCTTTCTGCCATTCTTCCATTATTGTAGCCATATATAAGGCTTTGGAATTGTTCTGCTGTTTTAATTTCATCCGGTAAATCATAAACACAAGTTGTACCGTTTTCTAATGTTCCTATAATCATATCTTTATCCCTCACTTTCAAAAAATGTTATTTCCTTACGTTCTTATTATACCGCCATATAGGTATATTTGCAAGAAATATAGCAGAAATAGCCAGCCTAATTTTTCTTTTTTGAGGTCTTTTTTCAAGACACTTTTTAATGCTTTTCAATGTTTTTTTCAAGTCTCCTTTCCGTTCTTTTTTATGGTCTTTTTTCAGACAAAAATCCAGCATTTATGCGGGTTTAAGGCAAGGTGCTATTTATAGCACCTTGTGAATTGCCGGTATGATTACATGGTATGCTGGTCGTGTACCGGTGGAGTGATGGGGTGGTGCAGTAGTGCAGGGTAATAGTGGCAGCTTCTTCTTTGCTGCAACCCATTTTTGTTTTATTAACCAAAACACGTTTACCTAATAAAAGAATAAGGTACACACACATTCCGGACGGATCATGTGTGTGTACCGAATCAATTCTCTTACAGTAGTAGTGGTAGTGGTAGTGTAACGTGCAGCCTTTTCCGCTGCCACCGCACCGCACCCGAGGGGTACCCGATTTTCAACTGGCTTATGCGTAGCAGCTCTTGGTGAAAAATTGGTTCGACGAACAGGAGAAACGATTTTTTGCTTAGAGCTGGTAGCCAATGCCTGGAAGAAAATTGGGTCGAGGATTAGTGCCATAATAAATATCTTTATCGAAAAAATCTTACAAAAAATCATGCAAAACATACGAAAAATCATGTTGAAAAAATTCTTAAAACATATGCTGCAGAAACTTTTAAAACTCATACTAAAAGAAATCATGCTGCAGAAACTTTTGAAATTCTTTCTAATAAAACTCTTAAATCTTATGCTACAAAAACCTTTAAAACCACTGCTGCAAAAAACCTTAGAACATATGCTGCAGAACCACTTAAAACTCATACTATTGGAAATCATGCTGCGGAAACTCTTGGAGCGAATAACACAAAAAATAATTCCTTGGATAATGGGAAAATGATAAAAAATGCTGCTTATTTTTATGCAAAAAATAATACCGGAAATAACACGAAAAAATATGCTTGAAATCATACCCTAGAAACCGTCAGAAGTGCTTATAAGGCAACGCATACCACTAATGCTAAGTTCTTCCTCAAAAAAGAAAAAATGGCTAGAATAGGGCAAATAACGCTTCACAAGACCATTTTAATTACCTCACTTATACAATCTTAAAAACACTCTCAAAGAAGAACCTTGCCACCCCAAAAAAGGATGCTGCAGATGCATCCAGTAAAGTTCCAGCACATCAAAAAAGAAGAAATTCTTCCGGAAGAAAATGAGATATAAGCCAGGGCAAAAACAATACCATCAAAAAAGAAAAAACAGACTTTACTTATCCGTAAAATCTGCTTCATCTAATTAACCTAAAAGATATTTATTTTAACTTACATCTTCCTATGTAAAATCCCATAAAAATTATGCCATTACAAAAAGCTATCAATGCAGCTTGGAAGCATCCAAATAATAGCAAAAATACAACTAACAAAAAGAGAAAAGCTGCAGAAGAGAAGTAGATGGATGCATCCGGAACATTCTTTGCCAGTAACAAACTTACTCTTCGGAAAAAATAGCACATATAAGCAACTACCATGTAGTATCAACCTCCCCTATCTCTTTTGAACCCTCATAAAAATAGAAGTCTTTTTCATCAAATTGGTATATAGGGTACATGGAAGTTTTGTTTGCAAGATATTTATTTCCATCTTTTCCCTCAAGGTATTGTGTTACTTCATTATCAATAGGACTAATAATTAAATCCCCATTCTTTAAATTGTCGAATGATTCTACCGGTTTTCTCTTCATTGTTTTATCTCCTTTAAAATATAATATTATTCTGTTTCTCTTTGTTCATATACACCTGTAAGCATATAGTTGTCAAACGGTAGTTTTACAAATCTACAAGTTACTTTTGTGCCATCTTTAAAATCGTCTATATACATAGATTCGACTGAACTAGGTAACATGGTAAACTGATTATCAAGTGTTACATATTTTGATGCTTTATCAAAATGAACGGTTCTATCAGCAGTTATATATTGAGAAGCTTCTTTAACATGAACGGTTCCATCAGCATAAATAAAGTCCTCATTAATGGTTAATATTAATCCCCATATAAAAAAAATCAAAACTGCTATAAGTAGTAATCCTTTTATTATTTCCTTCTTTTTATTCAATGTCATATTTACTCAATCTCTCCTTTTCTATATTCTCTCACATAACGATAATAGGTATCTTCATTCAATCCAAGCTGCTTCATTAGTTGTGACGTTTTCAACTCCCCCCTCTCTACTTGCTGGTAAGCCTTTGCAAAATCTTCCTTACTCATTTTCCGTGGTCTGCCGTATTTACTCCATTCCCCACGCTCTTTCATCATTTCAATTCCCTCACGCTGCCGCTTCGATTTACGTTCCAGCTCTGTCCTTGCCAGTAAATCAAATAGGGCAATCAAGGTTTCATTGACATATGATAACATTGAGCGTGACATTTCATCCGGATACGCATTTATGTCCATTCGTGTTGTTGGAATGTCTAAAAATATTACTCTGATATGATGCTCTTTAAAGTATTCCAACTCTTTCTTAGTTTCTTCGGCACGTCCGAGCCTGTCATATTCCGGAATAATAAGAGTATCTCCCGGTCGCAAAACATCTTCTTTCATACAGATATAGCGCATACGGTTAAAATTTCGCCCTGAAACCTTATCTTCAAAGATTTTAGTTAGCGGATAATTATTGGCTGCACAAAAATCCTTTATCTTCTTTGTTCCTCTATCAAGATGCTGCTCTTTACTCGACACCCGATTATATCCATAATATCTTCCCGGCATGATTCTTATTACCTCACATTGTTATTACTTGTAAAAAGTATACCATGCACTTTTACAAGTTTCAATATATAAAAAGATACATTTTACAACTATAAATAGACAATAAATTCTATCCTTGTAAAATGTATACTTTTTACAAGTCATAAGAAAAAGGGATTTTAACTATGGATGGATAAAGTGAAACCAACAAGAAGCTGCAGGGAATTTATGTGTCCGTCACTACCGCAGGATCAGTGACGGACACTTTTTCCAAATTTCCGGAGAAAATAACCTACAGTGCGCCAAAATAAAGGCTTTGAGATTCTTTGTGGCCAGAAAAAGGCTGCAAGAATCCA
>ERZ857951.1590-NODE-1590-length-23059-cov-30.655538_pt1 | contig 23059 bp, 21 predicted proteins | sample MGYA00519759_ERZ857951 | MGnify/ENA primary metagenome ERZ857951 (study PRJEB31778, sample SAMEA3449377) | human gut metagenome | biome: human gut; feature: human-associated habitat; material: faeces | place: United Kingdom | collected 2010/2012 ...
CGACCTCCGGGTTATGAGCCCGACGAGCTACCAACTGCTCTACTCCGCGATATTGTACTGTACCGGGTGGTGCCGGTGACCGGACTCGAACCGGTACGGCATTGCTGCCGGGAGATTTTAAGTCTCCTGTGTCTACCATTCCACCACACCGGCGGATCAGGCACTTGTTAGAATACCACACCGCCCGGCCTGTGTCAACACCTTTTGGAAAAAACATTTCGACAAAGTTATAAAACCCCGTTGCGCGCCGCGCTTTTCTGCGCTATAATGTGTCCACGGAACAAACTGGAACAGGAGGAACATCCTATGAATATTTGGCATGATATTGCCCCCGCGCGGGTAAAGCCCGAGGATTTCTGGGCGGTCATCGAGATCGAAAAGGGCTCCAAGAACAAATACGAGATGGACAAGGATACCGGTATGCTGCGGCTGGACCGTATCCTCTACACCTCTACCCACTATCCCGCCAACTACGGCTTCATTCCCCGCACCTGGGCCGACGACGGCGACCCCCTGGACGTGCTGGTGCTGTGCAGCGAGTCCATCCGCCCCATGAGTTTGGTGCGCTGCTTCCCCATCGGCGTCATCACCATGGAGGACGGCGGCGACCTGGATGAGAAGATCATCGCCATCCCCTTCGAGGACCCCACCTATCATCTGTACACGGATATTTCCGAGCTGCCTGCCCACGTGGCCAGCGAGATCAAGCACTTCTTCCGGGTCTATAAGAGCCTGGAGGGCAAGGAGACCGTGGTCAGCGACGTGCTGGGCCGTCAGGCGGCGGTGGATATCATCATCAAGTGCCAGGATGCCTACATCGAGAAATACTGCAAGTGACATACCGCGCCGCCATCCCCGCCGATGGCGGCGCTTTTTCTGCGGGCGGGAAACCTTTTCCGAAGGAATTGCGTCTATATAGCAGATGAGCCTTTTGAAAGGAGGCGGATCCTATGAAAAAACGTGCGGCGGCGCTGGTGCTGGCGCTGCTGATGCTGCTGGCCCTGCCCGGCTGCGGCATCAAGGCGCAGGCACTGACCAAGGATATCGTGCCCCAGGCACTGGACACGACTACCGACCTGACTGCCGGAGGCGAGGCGGTGTCGGCCTTTGCCCTGTCACTGCTTCGCAGTGAACGGGCGGGAGAGACGGGTGTGCTGCTGTCACCGGTGTCCATCCTGAACGCACTGGGCATGACGGCCAACGGCGCCGGTGGAACTACCCTGAAGCAGATGGAAACGGCGGCGGGCATGAGTCTGAACCAGCTGAATGAATTTCTGTACACCTACCGCATGAGCCTGCCTGCTGCGTACAAGAGCTGCGCCGTTTCGCTGGCCAACTCCGCGTGGGTGCGGGATACCTTCCGGGTGGAGGACAGCTTCCTGCGCGCCTGCGTCAACTACTACAATGCGGAGGTCTATCGTTCTGCGTTCGACGGCAGCCTGGTCACCGACCTGAACCGCTGGGTCGGTAAGGAGACAAACGGCCTGATCGACAGTCTGCTGGAGCAGGCACCCGGCGAGGCCACCATGCTGTATCTGGTCAACGCCGCCTGCTTTGACGCCCGGTGGGAGACGCCCTACGAAGCGTCGGATATCCGCGAGGGCGGGACCTTCACCGCCGCTTCCGGTGCGCGCCAGACGGCGGATTACCTGACCAGCAGCGAGAGCATCTATCTGTCCGGCAACAACGTTACCGGCTTCCTGAAGCCCTATGACGGCGGGAAATATGCGTTCGTAGCGCTGCTGCCCGACGAGGGCGTGACGCTGGAGGACTACCTGAAGAACCTCACCGGTGAGCATCTGTATCAGCTGATCACCAATCACCAATACGCCGATGTGCAGGCGTCCATCCCCCGGTTTACCGCCCAAACGGAGTTGGAGCTGGAGAAGGCGCTGACGGCTATGGGTATCACGGACCTGTTTGACGTGTCCAGAGCTGACCTGCGGGCTATGGGCAGTGCGCCCAGCGGCAATAATCTGTACGTCTCCTCTGTGCTGCACAAGACGTATCTGTCGCTGGACGAAAACGGCACCAGGGCCGCCGCGGCCACGTCAGTGCAGGTGAACAGCGGCAGCGCGCAGCCCACCGACGTCAAGACCGTCACGCTGGATCGCCCCTTCCTCTACATGGTCGTGGACACCCACGCCTGCGTGCCCCTGTTCATGGGCACCGTCACCTCTATGAAATAAGCGAAAAGAACGCCCGACAGGGCGTTCTTTTCGCTTATTCGCCGCCGTTCACATAGTCGTGGGGATCGATGACCGCCCCGTCCCGGCTGACGGAGAAGTGGAGATGGGGCCCCATGCGGCTCTCGGCGGCGGAGGTGCTGCCCACATAGCCGATGACCTCCCCGGCGGCCACGGTCTGGCCCTGCGCCACAGGCGTATTTTCCTGTAAGCTGCTGTACTGGGTGGCGTACCCGCCGTCGTGCTGAATGACCACCGTGGTGCCCATCAGCTCGTCGTCGGTAACGGACTGCACGGTCCCTGCGGCGGCGGTCTTCACCGCCGCGCCCTCGTCAGCCTGCACGTCGATGCCGTCGTGGGTGCGCCAGTCGGCCATAGTGGGGTCATATAACAGCTCCGTCATGCTGAACACCGTCACTGTGGTGCCGTCCAGAGGGGATACCACCTGGGGCAGCAGCTCTGCCGGCTCGGTGATCTCCGCCTCCTCCACCGGGTCGGGGATGACCACCGGCGCGGGCTTTACCACCGGCTGGGTGGGGGTGACGGGCTGAATATCCAGCACCGGCGGCGTGTCCGTCTGCTCCACGGTCACCGGGCGCTCTCTCAGGGCGAAATAGCCGATCGTTCCTGCGGCCACAAGGCACAGGGCGATGGCTATGTAATAGCCCCGCCCGGCGAACATGGCCCGCAGCCGTTCGTTTCGGGAGTCCTTCATATGCGTGTCCCTTTCCTGGCGGGAAGTCCCGCCGCCGCCCCTTCCGGCGGGCGGCACGCCGAAATAAAACATCCTCTGCCCGTATTGTCGCCGGACAGAGGATGTTTTATTCATATTCAGTCGTCGAATTCCGCCCGCAGGCCCCGCCGCAGCAGGGCACTCAGCTCTGCCCGGGGATCGGCGCTTTCGTACAGGATGTTGTGTACCGCCATGCATATCGGCAGCTCCACGCCGTGCTTTTCGCGGAGCACCATCAGTGCCTCCACTGTGTAATAGCCCTCCGCCAGCCTGTGATAGTCCTGATGGCGGATGAAGGACTCGCCGAACTGTCGGTTATGGCTGTAGGGCGAGAACACCGTGGCCTCGTAGTCCCCCAGATGGCACAGTCCGTAGGCTGACAGCTCATTGCCGCCCATAGCCTTGATCAGCCGCGCCACCTCCCGGGTACCCCGGCTCATCAGCGCGCCCTTCAGGCTGGACATCTCCACGCCGTCCAGAAAGCCCGCCGCAATGCCTACCACGTTCTTGGCCGCGGCGCCTACCTCGTTGCCGATCATGTCGCCGCCATAGTAGAAACGGATCAGGTCGCTGGAGAATTCCTGTACCAGTCGGCGCTTTACAGCGTCGTTCCCACTGTCGATGACCATGCAATTGGGGATGCCCCGGTAGAACTCCTGCACATGGCCCGGCCCCAGCCAGACCGCCACAGTGTTGCTCTCATGCAGCAGCGATCCGGCGATAACGCTGAGCCGTTCGCCGGTGCCCATCTCCAGGCCCTTCATGCACAGCACCACCGTCTTGCCCCGCAGGGCCTGCATGGGGGCCTCTGCCAGCAGAGAACGCAGGCTCTGGGAGCCGATGGAGATGATGACCGTCTCCGCCTGCTCCACGTCCCGCAGGTCGGTGGTCAGCCCCACGGAGTCTGGCAGCGTCAGCAGATCGTTCTGCCGGGTGGCCAGAAAGGACTGCATACGGGGCGAGCTCTGCCGCCCGTACAGCGTCACATGATGGCCGATGTGATCCAGATACCAGGTGATGAGGGAACCCCACCGCCCGCAGCCGATGACAAATATGTTCATGGGTTTGTCTCCTTATAAGGAAGTCCCGAAGCCGCGCTTCGGGACTTCGCGTAAAAGCGGATCGTTTACTTTACTTCACGATCAGCGTCTTGCCGTCCATCTCATCCGGGCAGGCCAGACCCATCACGTCCAGAATGGTGGGCGCGATATCCGCCAGCCGTCCGGGCCGCAGCTCTGTGCCGGCGCCGCACAGGATGAAGGGTACCAGATTGGTGGTGTGGGCGGTCATGGGGCTGCCATCGGGCTGCTTCATATCCTCGGCGTTGCCGTGGTCGGCGGTCACCATGGCGATACCGCCCATCTTCAGCGTGGCGTCCACTACCTTGCCCACGCAGGTGTCCACCGTCTCTACGGCCTTGATGGCGGCCTCCAACACGCCGGTGTGCCCCACCATGTCGCAGTTGGCGAAGTTCAGGATGATGACGTCATAGGCGCCTGACTCGATGCGCTCCACACACTTGTCGCATACCTCAAAGGCGCTCATCTCCGGCTGGAGGTCATAGGTGGCCACCTTGGGAGAGGGCACCAGCACCCGGTCCTCGCCGGGGTACTGCGTCTCCACGCCGCCGTTGAAGAAGAACGTCACATGGGCATACTTCTCCGTCTCGGCGATCCGCAGCTGGGTCATACCCATGCGGCTGAGGTACTCACCCAGCCCGTTCTTCACGGCGATGCGGGGCCACGCCACCAGCACGTTGGGCATGGAGGCGTCGTACTCCGTGTTGCACACATAGGTGGTGGGGAAGAACTCCCGGGCAAAGCCGTCAAAGTCCGGGTCCACGATGGCCCGGGTGATCTCCCGGGCCCGGTCGGGCCGGTAGTTGAAGAAGATGACGCTGTCATTGTCGCTGACGGTGCCGTCGCCGTCCACCACCACCGGCTCCATGAACTCGTCGGTGATGTTGTTGGCATAGCTCTCCGCCACGGCGGCCACCGGGTCATCACTGCGGCGGCCCTCGCCGTACACCATAGCGTCATAGGCCATCTGTACGCGCTCCCACCGCTTGTCGCGGTCCATGGCGTAGTAGCGGCCCATCACCGTGGCGATCCTGCCGATGCCCAGCTGGGCGCACTTGTCGGCGAGTGCCTGCACGAAGCCCTTGCCGCTGGTGGGGGACACGTCCCGTCCATCCAGGAAGCAATGGACGTACACCTTGGTCAGCCCCTTGTCCTTAGCCATTTGCAGCAGGGCGAACAGGTGCTCGATGTGGGAGTGTACGCCGCCGTCCGACAGCAGACCGCACAGGTGCAGACTGGTGCCCTTCTCCAGGCAGTTGTCCATCGCCTGGTTATAGGCCTCGTTCTTAAAGAAGCTGCCGTCCTCGATAGCGCGGCTGATGCGGGGCAGGTCCTGAAACACCACGCGGCCGCCGCCGATGTTGGTGTGGCCTACCTCGCTGTTGCCCATCTGCCCGGCGGGCAGACCCACGTCCAGTCCGCTGGCGGACAGCGTGGTGTGGGCGTATTCCTGAAACAGCTTATCCAGCACCGGCGTCTTGGCCAGAGTGACGGCATTGTCGTCCGCGGGGGGCGCAATGCCGAAGCCGTCCATGATGATGAGGGTGGTAGGGGTCTTATTCATGCCGTTCCTCCTTGGAAATGCTCAGCCTTGGTTGGCAGCATTGATGATGGCGATAAAGTCCTCAGGGTTCAGAGAGGCGCCGCCGATAAGGCCGCCGTCGATGTCCGGCTGGGCCAGCAGCTCCGCCGCGTTGGCGGGCTTCATGGAGCCGCCGTACTGGATGGTGATGCTGCGGGCGATACGGGCGCCGTACAGGTGACGCACGGTGGTGCGGATGAAGGTGCAGACCTCAGCGGCCTGCTCGGCGGTAGCGGTCTTGCCGGTGCCGATGGCCCACACAGGCTCATAGGCGATCACGCACTTCCGCAGCTTCTCCGCGGGCACGCCGGCCAGGGCGGACTTGACCTGCAGCGCGATCAGCTCCATGGTGATGCCCAGCTCCCGCTGCTCCAGCGTCTCACCCACGCAGATGATGGGGTGCAGACCCGCCTCCAGCGCAGAGAGCACCTTGCGGTTGACGGTGAGATCCGTCTCGCCGAAATACTGGCGGCGCTCAGAGTGACCGATGATGACGTACTTTACGCCCAGGTCCTTCAGCATATCGGCGGAGACTTCGCCGGTGTACGCGCCGTTCTTCTCATAAAACACATTCTGTGCGCCCACGGATACGCGGGCATCCTTGAAGCCCTTGATGGCGGCGGCGATATCTACGGAGGGCACGCACACCACAATGTCGCACCATTTGGCCTTGGGCAGCAGGGCCTTCAGTTCCTCGGCAAACTTCTTCGTCTCGCTGGCGGTCTTGTTCATCTTCCAGTTGCCGGCGATAATGGTCTTGCGATATCTGCGATTCATAACAAACTAACTCCTCGTCTTTTACTCTTATATAGAAATGGGGATATGCACACAAAATAAAACGGTTTTCGCCAAAGCCTGCGCGGCCGATCCGGCTCCGCCGGCCGCGGCGAAGGTGCCGGACCTTACTTGTCCAGCAGGCAGGCCACGCCGGGCAGCTCCTTACCCTCCAGGAACTCCAGCGACGCGCCGCCGCCGGTGCTGATGTGGGTGATCTTGTCGGCAAAGCCCAGCTGCTCCACCGCCGCCGCGCTGTCGCCGCCGCCCACGATGGTCACGGCGCCGCTGTCAGCCAGCGCCTGGGCCATGGCCCGGGTGCCGGCGGCGAAGTTGTCAAACTCAAACACGCCCATGGGGCCGTTCCACACCACGGTGCCCGCGCCCTTCACGGCGCCGCAGAAGGTCTTGATGGTGTCGGGACCGATATCCATGCCCTCCCAGCTCTCGGGAATGGCCATGGTGCTGACCACCTGGCGCTTGGCGTCATTGGAGAAGTCATCCGCCGCCACGGTGTCTGTGGGCAGCAGAAGCTTCACGCCGTTCTTTTTGGCCTTTTCGATCATTTCCAGGGCGTAATCCAGCTTATCCGGCTCGCACAGGCTCTTGCCGATGCTGCCGCCCTGGGCCTTGGCAAAGGTATACGCCATGCCGCCGCCGATGATGATGGTGTCCGCCTTGTCCAGCAGGTTGTTGATGACCGCGATCTTGTCGCTGACCTTGGCACCGCCCAGCACCGCCACAAAGGGCCGCTTGGGGTCGTCCAGGGCCTTTCCCATGACGGACAGCTCTCTGGCCACCAGGAAGCCGGACACCGCCGGCAGGTATGCCGCCACACCGACGGTGGAGGCGTGGGCACGGTGCACGGTGCCGAAGGCGTCGGACACATACAGCTCCGCCATGTCCGCCAGCTCCTTGGCGAAGCCGGGGTCGTTCTTCTCCTCGCGGATATCGAACCGCAGGTTCTCCAGCAGCATGATCTGGCCGGGCTGCAGGGCAGCGGCCTTGGCTTTGGCATCTTCACCCACGATATCCTTGGCGAAGATGACCTCCCGGCCCAGCAGCTGGCTCAAACGCTCCGCCACGGGCGCCAGCGTCAGCTTCATCTTCCACTCGCCCTTGGGCTTGCCCAGGTGGGAGCAGGCGATGACCGCCGCGCCGTTGTCCAGCAGATACTTGATGGTGGGCAGTGCCGCCACGATGCGCTTGTCGCTGGTGATCGCGCCCGTTTCCTTGTCCTGGGGCACGTTGAAGTCGCAGCGCAGCAGGACCTTCTTGCCCTTGACGTCTACATCCTGTACTGTTTTTTTATTGTAATTCATGGAATACGCTCCTCTCACGTGAAATTCATATATTTGCCATCTCGCCGGTTCCGGCGAGACCGGGAAAGCCATTCTGCCGCAGCGCCTCATAGGTGAGGATCGCCACGGAGTTGCTCAGGTTCAGGCTCCGCGCCTCCGGGCGCATGGGCAGCCGTATGCACCGGTCATAGTGAGTCCTGCGGAAGTCCTCCGGCAGCCCGGCTGTCTCCTTGCCGAAGAACAGCCAGCAATCCGGCGAGAACCGTGCCCGGGTGTAGTCCTGCGGCGCCTTGGTGGTGGCCAGCCACAGATCGGCGGCCGCCTCCGGGTGCCGCGCAAACAGCGCCTCCAGCCCGTCGTAGTCCTGTACGTTCACCAGGTGCCAGTAATCCAGTCCGGCGCGCTTCACCGCCCGGTCGGAAATATCAAAGCCCAGGGGCCGCACCAGGTGCAGCTGGCTGCCGGTGGCGGCGCAGGTACGGGCGATATTACCGCAATTCTGGGGTATTTCCGGTTCGACCAGTACGATGTGCAGCATGACCGTATCACACTCCTGTTACATAAGCGACAACTATTGTAAAACAATGTAATGGGAAATGCAACTATAAAATACCAAAAGCAGGTGATATTTCTCCGAAACATTCAAAATACTTTCTGTTTGACCCACCAAAAGACAGACGAACGCCCACGGACCGCTGCTGGAAAAATTATTGCCGAAAAAAACGGGAAAAATACTGGATTTTCCCGCAGGACCTGTTATAATAGGGGCAGAGAACAATGCAGAAAGAGGTGAGTGCCAATGGGCCGCCTTCGCGCCGACAAGTGCAATACCGTCCATGACCGCGCCCGCCTTTCGGGTGCCGTGCCGTCCACGCTGTACGCCGCGCTGTAGAGCGCACTGTCAGTGGGCGGCATTTTTGTTTTCTTTTTAACAAGTGCGGAACAGCGCAGCTGTTTGCAATATATCTGTACCTATAAAAATTCGGATAGAAAGCGAGAGTACGCACCATGATTTCTCACGGCAAGGATATGAAGATCTTTACAGGCAACGCCAATCCCGCGCTGGCACAGGAGATCTGCAAGCTCATCGGCATCAAGCTGGGCGAGGCAGAGGTTAAAAGCTTCGCTGACGGTGAGGCGTCCGTCTCCCTGTACGAGACCGTCCGCGGCAGCGATGTGTTCCTCATCAACTCCACCTGCAAACCCGTCAACGACAGCCTGATGGAGCTGCTCATCATGATCGACGCCTGCAAGCGTGCCAGCGCCGGCCGTGTCACCGCCGTGATCCCCTATTTCGGCTATGCCCGTCAGGACCGTAAGGCCAAGTCCCGCGATCCTATCTCCGCCAAGCTGGTGGCCAATATGCTCACCGCCTCCGGCGCCGACCGCGTGCTGACCATGGACCTGCACGCCAGCCAGATCCAGGGTTTCTTCGATATCCCCGTGGATAACCTGCTGGGCAACCCCGTGTTCGTGGACTATTACGCCAAGAAGTTCGGCGAAAAGTGCGAGGACATGGTGGTGGTGTCTCCCGATGTGGGCAGCGTGGCGCGAGCCCGCACCTTCGCCCAGAAGCTGCACATGGGCCTGGCCATCGTGGACAAGCGCCGCCAGAAGGCCAACCAGTGCGAGGTCATGAACGTCATCGGCGACGTGGAGGGCAAGGACTGCATCCTCTTCGACGATATGATCGACACCGCTGGTTCCATCTGCAACGCCGCCAAGGCTATTGTGGAGGTGGGCGGAGCCAACAGCGTATATGCCTGCGCCAGCCACGGCGTGCTGTCCGGCCCCGCGCTGGAGCGCCTGAACAACAGTGTCATCAAGGAGGTCGCCCTGCTGAACACCATTCCCGAGTCCATGGGCGAGGGCTGCAGCAAGATCAAGTATATCTCCGTGGCCCCCATGTTCGCCGAGGCCATCGAGCGCATCTATCAGGAGATCTCCATCGCCAAGCTGTTCAACTAAAATACTTTCCAAACCCGAAAAACGGTGCTATAATAAGAGGACTGCGTCTGCAGTCCTCTTATTTTGTGCATGCAAGGAGGCGACAGCCTTGTTTTTTAATCGGAACGGCAGCGGCGGTGTGGAGTGGCTGCTGGTGGGCCTGGGTAATCCCGGCAGCAAGTATGAGTCCACCCGCCACAATATGGGCTGGCTGGCCTTGGACAGCCTGATGGAAAAGGAGAAATTCACTCTGAATAAGCTCCGCTTCAAGGCATGGACCGGTATGCTGGACTACAAGGGACATAAAATACTGGTGATGAAGCCCCAGACCTATATGAACCTTTCCGGTGAGTCCGTGGGCGAGGCCGCGCGGTTTTACAAGGTACCCGCCGACCATGTGCTGGTCATCTCCGACGACGTGTCCCTGCCGGTGGGCAAGCTGCGTATCCGCAAAAGCGGCTCCGCCGGTGGTCACAATGGGCTGAAGAACATCATTCAGCACCTGGGCACCGATGCCTTTCCCCGCATCAAGGTGGGTGTGGGGATGCCCGACCACCCGGACCACGAGATGATCGACTGGGTCATCGGCAAGCCCCAGGGCGAGGAGGCCAAGACCCTCCGCGCCGCCCTGGACCGCGCCGCCGATGCCGCCTTGTCCGTCATTGATGAAGGCCCGGACCGGGCTATGAACAGATTTAACTGACCGGCCGAAGTCCCTCTCCGTGCGGAGAGGGACCGGCACGAAGTGCCGCCGGAGGGGAAAGGAGGGATGCCCCGTGACCGGATTGTTAGACAAGTTATCTGCTCTGCCGCAGCTTCAGGAGCTGCTGGCGGCGCTGCACAGCAGCGCCGTCACCTGCTGCGCTGCCGTGACGGGGCTGTCCCCTGTTCATCGGGCCATGTTCTCCGCCGCGCTGGCGGCAGAGACGAAGCGTCCGCTGCTGCTCCTGTGTGCCGATGAGAAGGACGTTCAGCGTCAGGCGGCGGATATCCGCGTTCTGCTGGGCGTGGAGCCGGTGTGCCTGCCGGAGCGCGAATTGCAGCTGCGCCCCGCCGCTTACAGCCGCCAGTGGGAGAATGCCCGGCTGTCCGCCCTGTACCGCATGGCCCGGGGCGACGCCCCCGTGGTGGTGACCACCGCCGCTGCTCTGGTGCAGCGCTGTCTGTCCCGGGAGGTGCTGCTCTCCGCCGCTTTTTCTCTGGAGGTGGGCGCGCGATACGACGTGCAGGACCTCTGCCGCCGCCTGACCGCCGCCGGATACACCCGCACCGATCAGGTGGAGGGGGCCGGCCAGTTTGCCCTGCGGGGCGGTATTCTGGACGTGTTCTCCCCCGGAGAGGAGCGCCCGCTGCGTTGTGAGTTTTTCGACGACGAGCTGGATAGCCTGGGCGAATTCGAGACAGCCACCCAGCGCCGCGTGCTGAACCGCCGCCAGGTGTGTATTCTGCCGGCATCTGAGCTGCTGCCCTTTGCCGAAGAGACCACCGCCGCCGACGCCGCCGGGCGCATGGAGGATGCCGCCCGCCGCCTGAAGAAGGAGCACGCCGCCATTCGTCAGCGCCTGCTGGACGATGCCGAACTGCTGCGCCAGGGGATCGCGCCACCCGGCGCGGACCGCTATATGGCCGCCGTCTGCCCGGACAAGACCACCGCGTTTGACTATCTGGCCCAGGACACCATCCTCTGTGCCGGCGAGGCCGGCCGGGTGCAGGAGACGCTCCGGGCCTTTCTGTTCCAGACCCGTCAGGATGTTACCGCCGCCGTGGAGGCCGGTCTCATGGCCGGCGCCTTCGGCGACCTGACCCTTACGGAGCCGGAGCTGGAGACGGTGCTCTCCCGCTTTGCCCTCTGCCAGCTGGAGAGCCTGCCCACCAGCCGCTATCTGCTGCCGCCCCGCCTGCTGCTGGACGTCAGCGCCAAGCAGCTCTCCGGCTACGGCGGCAGCCTGGATGCCGCCGCCACCGACATCACCCACTATCTGACCGCCGGCTTCGGCGTGCTGGTGCTCTGCGGCGGCGCGGTCCGCTGCCGTAATATGCAGGAGTTCCTCCAGCGGCGCCATATCCCTGCCGCCCTGGCGCTGGAGGGCGATGCCGTCCCCGCCCCGGGCCAGACGCTCGTCTCCGTGGGGGCGCTGTCCGCCGGCAGTGAGTGGCCTGCCCTGAAGCTGGCCGTCCTGACGGAGGGGCAGCTGACCCGTGCCCTGTCCGGCAAGGCCAAAAGGCCCCGCCAACCCAAGTCCGACAGCCGCCAGCGGCTGCTGAGCTACGCCGACCTGGAGGTGGGCGACCTGGTGGTCCATATCCACCACGGAATCGGCCGCTTTGCCGGGATGATCCGCCTGCCGGTGGACGGCGTGGAGAAGGACTACATCAAGATACAGTACGCCGGGAGTGACTGCCTGTACGTCCCCGCTACCTCACTGGACCTGGTCAGCAAGTATATCGGCGGCGGGGATGACACCGAAAAGGTGAAGCTCAACAAGCTCTCCGGCGACCAGTGGACCAAGACCACCCGCCGTGCCAAGGCCGCGGCCAAGGACCTGGCCGACGGGCTCATCAAGCTGTACGCCCAGCGCCAACGCTTGGGCGGCCACGCCTTTTCACCGGATACCCCCTGGCAGCAGGAGTTTGAGGAGGCCTTCGACTATACGGAGACCGACGATCAGCTGACCGCCATCCGGGAGATCAAGGCCGATATGGAGAAACCCGTGCCCATGGATCGGCTGCTCTGCGGCGACGTTGGCTACGGCAAGACGGAGGTGGCCCTCCGCGCCGCCATGAAGTGTATCCTGGACGGCAAGCAGGTGGCGCTGCTGGTGCCCACCACCGTGCTGGCGCAGCAGCATTATGCCACCGCCGCCGCCCGGTTCCGGGCCTTCCCGGTCACGGTGGAGGTCCTGTCCCGCTTCCGCACCCCCAAGCAGGTCAAGGATGTGCTGGAACGGGTGAAGGACGGCCGTGTGGACCTGCTTATCGGAACCCATAAGCTGCTGGGCAAGGGCGTGCAGTTCAAAGACCTGGGTCTGCTCATCATCGACGAGGAGCAGCGCTTCGGCGTCACCCACAAGGAACGTCTGCGTCAGGTGGCCCGGCAGGTGGACACCCTGACCCTCTCTGCCACGCCGATTCCCCGGACGCTGAACATGGCCATGTCCGGCATCCGCGACATGAGCACCATCGAGCAGCCGCCCCAGGACCGCCAGAGCGTCCAGACCTACGTGCTGGAGCATGACTGGGGCCTTCTGGCGGATGCCATCCGCCGGGAGTTGGGCCGGGGCGGACAGGTGTATTACCTGCACAATCGGGTGGACAGCATCGATGCCACTGCCGCCCATCTCCGTGACCTGCTGGGCGAGGACGTTGCCATTGAGACAGCCCATGGCAAGATGGCCGAGGGCCAGCTCAGCGACGTGATGGCCCGTATGTCCGAGGGTGAGATCGATGTGCTGGTCTGCACCACCATTATCGAGACCGGCATCGACATCCCCAACGTCAATACGCTGATCATCGAGGACGCGGACAACATGGGGTTGAGCCAGCTGCACCAGCTGAGGGGCCGCATCGGCCGCAGTCCCCGCCGGGCCTACGCCTATCTGACCTACCGGGCCGGCAAGGTGCTCACCGAGGTGGCCGCCAAGCGTCTGACTGCCATCCGCGAGTATGTAGAGTTTGGCTCCGGCTTCAAGATCGCCATGCGCGACCTGGAGATCCGCGGTGCGGGCAATCTGCTGGGCCCGGAGCAGTCCGGTTACATGATGTCCGTGGGCTATGATATGTACCTGAAGCTGCTGAACGACGCGGTGCTGGAGCAGCAGGGCAAGACCGCCCCCACCCGGGTGGAGTGTTCCGCTGACATCACCGTGGCGGCCTATATCCCGGAGTCTTACGTTCCCGCTGCCCGGCAGCGCATGGACCTCTACCGCCGCATCGCGGCCCTCCGCACGCCGGAGGACGAGTCCGAGCTCACCGACGAGCTGCTGGACCGCTACGGCGACGTGCCGCCGCCGGTGACGGCGCTGCTGCGGGTGGCGCTGCTCCGTGCCGCCGCTATGGACTGCGGCGTCACCGATATCACCCAGAAGGGCCGCCAGCTGGTGTTCAGCTTTGACGATCGGGTGGACCCCGCCGCACTGCTGGCGGTGTGCACCATGGCGGCCTACCGCAGCCGCGCGCAGCTATCCGCCGGGGCAGCGCCCCGCCTGACACTGTATATGCAGCCCGGGGAGGAACCGCTGGCCGCCGCCGGCGCGCTGGTGGATGCCCTGCGGCTCCATCAGACAGATACACAACAAATGAACGGGGCGCAGTCCCCTGAGGAGGCAAAACATGAAGAATAACTGGATCCGTTTTTTGGCGGGCGCGCTGGTGTCCGTCATGCTGGTGGGCGCGTTTGCCCTCACCGGCGGCATGAAGGGCGGTAAGAGCACCGAGGGCCTGCTGTATCAGGCTAGCGGCCTTCACCCGGACGGCGAGATGCTGGTCGTCGACGGTCAGATCGTCACCTGTGAGGAGTACCTCTATTGGGTGGACTACGTCTGTACCTATCTGGCGAGCCAGCTGCCGGACGTGGACTGGAACGCCGCCGTGTCCGAGGGCGGCATCACCTACGGCGACTATGTAAAGCTGGAGGCGGTGAACGCCGCCAAGCGCTTTGCCGTCACCCGCGCCTGGGCAGAGCAGGAGGGCATCGCCCTCACCGACGGAGACATGGCCGCCCTGGCTCTCCAGCGGCAGAAGCTGGTGTCCCTTTACGGCGAGGAGGGCTATCAGCAGCAGCTGGCCCTGATGGGCATCAGCGAGGAGACCTTCGACGGTATGCTGGCCGCCCAGTACCTGAACAGCAGCCTGCAGACGGCCTATGGCCCCGGCGGCAGCCTGTATGACGAGGATGCCGTCCGCGCCTACGCCCAGGAGCAGGGCTATGCCAGCGTCTATGTGCTGACCCTCACCGGCGAAAATGCCGAGACCATGGCCGCCGATCTGCTGGAGCGCTGGCAGAAGGCGGAGGACAAGGCGGCGGAGTACGCCGCCATGTGCGAGGAGCTGCAGCAGGAGGCTGTGGGCGCCGTTACCCTGACCGCCGCTGAGGGCGATCCCCTCAGTGACGCTATCATGGCGCTGGAGCTGGAGGAGCTGACCGCCGTCATTGATCCCTACGGCGATGGCTCCTGCTATGTGATCCTGCGTACCGATCTGGACCTGTCCGTGGCTGCGGACGCCTATTTCCAGCAGGTCCAGAGCGACCGGCTGGCCAACGCCTCCGTGGTGTCCAATGCCAAGCTGTACAGCAGCCTGGACGTGGGAGCCTTCTATGACCGGATGACGGAGCTCCGCGCGGAGATGCAGGCCGCCATGGCGGAGGCTGGTGGTCATACCGCCGATGATGGCCATGACCACAGCGCCGACGCCGGTACCGACACGGCGGGGGAGGACACTGCCGATACCGGAGCTGACGCCGAGCCGGCGGCATGAGGATGCGTCATTTCGTCAAAATGACGGGAAACCGCCATTTGATATGCCCGATTTGACGATTTTTTAACGAAGTTGCAATTTGGGATTGACTATTGTTAAATTTGTGACTATCATTAGGGATAGACAGGCGCAAGCCTTTGTTGTATACTATCTTCAACATATTTTATAGGAGGTAACTTTCATGAAAGACCTGTATGTTGTCAACTGCTGCCGTACCGCCATCGGTTCCTTTGGCGGCTCCCTGAAGAACACCCCTGCCGCCGAAATGGGCGCCGTGGTGGTCAAGGAGGCTCTGAAGCGCGCAAACGTGGCTCCCGAGAATGTGGATGAGCTGATGTTCGGCTGCATCCTGACCTCTGCCCAGGGCCAGAATGTGGCCCGTCAGGTCTCCATCAAGGCTGGTATCCCCTATTCCGTCCCCGCCTATACCGTGGGCATGGTCTGCGGTTCCGGCATGAAGTCCGTCATCGAGGGTGCCCGTTCCATCCTGGCCGGCGACAGCGACATCGTTGTCTGCGGCGGTACCGAGAACATGAGCGCCGCTCCCTTTGCCTCCATGGACGCCCGCTGGGGCGCTCGTATGGGCGACAAGAAGCTGGTGGACACCATGATCAAGGACGGCCTGTGGGACGCCTATAACAACTATCACATGGGCACCACTGCCGAGAATATCAACGACATCTGGGGCATCACCCGCCGCGAGCAGGACGAGTTCGCCGCCGCCTCCCAGCAGAAGACCGAGGCCGCCCAGGCCGCCGGCAGGTTCGATGACGAGATCGTCCCCGTGATGGTCAAGGTCAAGAAGGAGATGGTTCCCTTCGCCAAGGATGAGTATCCCAAGGCCGGTGTCACCGCGGACAGCATCGCCAAGCTGAAGGGTGCGTTCCCCGTGGGCCCCGAGTCCCCCAACCCCGTGGTGGTCAACACCTTCGAGCCCACCGGCTGCCAGGATGCTCCCGATAAGGGCACCCAGCGCGTTACCGCCGCCAACGCCTCCGGCATCAACGACGGCGCTGCCGCCATCGTGCTGGCCTCCGGCGAGGCTGTGGCCAAGTACGGTCTGAAGCCCATGGCCAAGCTGATCGGCTGGGGCCAGGGCGGCGTGGATCCCAAGATCATGGGCGTCGGCCCCGTGGTCGCTTCCCGCAACGCCATGAAGAAGGCCGGCGTCACCATCGACGACATCGACCTGATCGAGGCCAACGAGGCCTTTGCCGCCCAGTCCATCGCCGTGGCCCGCGAGCTGCACTTTGACATGAGCAAGGTCAACGTCAACGGCGGCGCCATCGCTCTGGGCCACCCCGTGGGCGCTTCCGGTGCTCGTATCATCGTCACCCTGCTGCACGAGATGCAGAAGCGTCCCGAGGCCAAGCGCGGCCTGGCCACCCTGTGCATCGGCGGCGGCATGGGCGTTGCCACCATCTACGAGAAGTGCTGAACCCCTTCGGCGCATAAAACCGCATAAGAAATCCCCGGCTGCCAGGCAGCCGGGGATTTTTTTGCTGTTCCAAAAGGGCAATGCCCTTTTGGGACAATCTTAGAATAGCCCCGCGATGGCGTACATGGCCAGGGAGGCCAGCCAGGCCACGCCGCACTGCATGGCCACCACGCCCAGGGTTTTCAGGGAGGAGTCCAGCTCCCGGCGGATGGTGGCCACCGCCGCCACGCAGGGGGTATACAGCAGGGTGAACACCAGGAAGCTCAGGGCGGACCGGGTGGTGAACAGGCCGGAGATGGCGGTTCCGCCCAGCAGCACCTCCAGGGTGCTGACCACGGATTCCTTGGCGATGAAGCCGGAGATCAGCGAGGTGGCGCAGCGCCAGTCGCCGAAGCCCAGGGGAGCGAAGAGGGGGGCCAGCACCTGGCCGATCAGGGCCAGCAGGCTGTCGGCGCTGTCGGACACCACGTTGAGCCGGGTGTCGAAGCTCTGGAGGAACCAGATGACTATGGTGGCCAGGAAGATCACCGTGAAGGCCCGCTGCAGGAAGTCCTTGGCCTTTTCCCACAGCAGCAGGGCCACGCTTTTGACGCTGGGCAGCCGGTAGTTGGGCAGCTCCATGACGAAGGGCACGGGCTTTCCCCGGAAGGCGGTCTTGTTCATGATCAGCGCCGCCGCAATGCCGATGAGGATGCCCAGCACATACAGGCCGATCATCACCAGGGCACGGTAACGGGGGAAGAAGGCCGCCGTGAAGAAGGCGTAGATGGAGATTTTCGCCGAGCAGCTCATATACGGCGTCAGCAGGATGGTCATTTTCCGGTCCCGGTCCGAGGACACCGTGCGGGTGGCCATGATGGCGGGGACGGAGCAGCCGAAGCCGATGAGCATGGGGACGATGCTGCGGCCGGAGAGGCCGATTCTGCGCAGGGGCTTGTCCATGACGAAGGCCACCCGTGCCATGTAGCCGGTGTCCTCCAGAATGGACAGGAAGAAGAACAGCGTCACAATGATGGGCAGGAACACCAGCACGCTGCCTACGCCGGCGAAAATGCCGTCCACGATCAGGCTCTTGACCACCGGGTTGATGCCGTAGGCCGTGAGGCCCCGGTCCACCAGGGCGGTCAGGGCGTCCACCCCCACCGCCAGCCAGTCCGACAGCCGCTGGCCGATGACGTCGAAGGTCAGCCAGAAGGTCAGCAGCATGATGCCCAGGAACACCGGCACCGCCGTGTAGCGGCCCGTCAGCAGGCGGTCCATTTTCACGGACCGGGCGTGCTCCCGGCTTTCGCGGCACTTGACCACCGAGGCGGACACCACGTTTTCGATGAAGCTGTACCGCATATCCGCCAGGGCGGCGTTGCGGTCCAGGCCGGTCTCCGTCTCCATCTGGACGATGCAGTGCTCCAGCAGCTCCCGCTCGTTCTGGTCCAGGGCCAGACGGTCCGCCAGGTCGTCGCCGCCCTCGATGAGCTTGGCGGCGCAGAACCGGGCCGGAACGCCGATGCGGTCGGCGTGGTCGGCGATCAGGTGCACCACCGCGTGGATGCAGCGGTGGACGGCGGAATCGTCGGCGCAGAAGTCCGTGACCTTGGGCAGTACCCGGCCCCGGGCCGCGGCCAGGGCCTGATCCACCAGCTCCGACACGCCCTCGCCCTTGGCGGCGGAAATGGGCACCACCGGGATGCCCAGCTCCCGGCTCATCCGCTGCACGTCCACGGCGCCGCCGTTGGCCCGGACCTCGTCCATCATGTTCAGGGCCAGCACCATGGGCACCCGCAGCTCCAGCAATTGCAGCGTCAGATAGAGGTTGCGCTCGATGTTGGTGGCGTCCACGATGTTGATGATGCCGTCGGGTTTCTGGTTGAGGATGTAGTCCCGGGAGACGATCTCCTCCTGGGTATAGGGCCGCAGGGAGTAGATGCCCGGCAGGTCCACCACGGAGCAGCCCTTTTCGCCCCGTATTTCGCCGGTTTTCTGGTCCACGGTGACGCCGGGGAAGTTGCCCACGTGCTGGTTGGAGCCGGTGAGGGCGTTGAAAAGCGTGGTTTTGCCGCAATTCTGATTGCCGACCAGGGCGAAAATCATACCGCCGCCTCCTTTACCTGGATCTTCATGGCGTCCTCCACCCGCAGGGTCAGCTCATAGCCCCGGACCCGGATCTCGATGGGATCCCCCATGGGGGCCACCTTCATCAGCTTCACGGCGGTGCGGGGGATCAGCCCCATATCCAGCAAACGGCAGCGCAGGGGGCCGTCGCCGCCTACGGCGGTGATGACCCCGGACTGGCCGATTTTCAATTCGTTGAGTGTCATATGGCTTGCCTCCTGAAAAAGTAAGTCCAGTATAACATATCGAACCGCCCGACTCAATCCCTGAAATGAGAATCCCGTCGAAAAACCGTTAAAAAAACACCGGACAAAAAGCGTAAATCCCCCGGCACCTGCCGGGGGATTTACGCCTATATGCTGTCAGGAGAAAAAGAGTTACTTGTTCATTTTCAGCTTCACAGCCGCGCCGCGCTTTCTGCCATACAGGCACAGAGCCACCACATAGGCGATGGCGAACACCACGCCGATGATGTAGGAGGCGGTCCAGGGGATGTTGAAGCCGATGTGGGCATTGGCGATGTAGGTGGAGCAGATGAAGGCGTAGAACGCGCCGGGAATCAGCGGCATCCACGCAAACTTGCCCTTGCCGTTTTCAAACATCCACACCGTGATGCACAGGAAGGCGAACAGAGACAGGGTCTGGTTGGACCATGCGAAGTAACGCCACAGAATGTTGAAGCCGTCCTTGTTGAACTTGGCGAACACGATGATGCCGGCAGCCAGGACAAACACAGGGATGGCCAGACGCATACGCTTGCCGTTGGTGGACTGGTCCAGGTGGAAGGTCTCCGCCAGGGACAGACGCAGAGCGCGCAGAGCGGTATCGCCGGAGGTGATGGGCAGAACGATGACGCCGATCAGGGCGATGACGCCGCCCACGGGGCCCAGGATGTCCTTGCAGACCACGCCGATGGTACCGGTGGCCAGGGAGGCGTTGGGCTCCTGCAGAGCCAGATTGTACACGCCCATAGCGCCGGCGGCCCACACCATAGCGATGAAGCCCTCCAGGATCATCATGTTGTAGAAGGTCATGCGGCCCTGACGCTCGTTCTTCACCGTGCGGGAGATGATAGCCGTCTGGGTGGAGTGGAAGCCGGACAGAATGCCGCAGGCCACGGTAACGAAGAAGATCGGCAGGAAGTGGCCGCCCTTGAAGTAGTCTGCATAGGTGAAGCTCTTAACCGCGCCGTCAGCCCCGGTGAGCTGCAGGATGGGAGAGGACCAGTCGTCCCACACGTTCAGCAGGGGATAGCCCTTGACGAAGATGCCGATGAACACACCCACGGCGGAGAACAGCAGGATGGCGCCGAAGATGGGATAAATGCGGCCGATGATGGCGTCGATGGGGAACACGGTAGCGACCAGGTAATACAGGAAGATCACGCCGTAAATGATCCAGGTGGAGACGGAGGTAGGCTTGCCGTCGAAGCCGAACACGGAGGTGGCGGCAATGTCGCCGGGGGTGTAAACGAACACAGCGCCCACCAGCAGCAGAAGCAGACAGCAGAACACGTTGTATACGTTGAAAATGCCCTTATTGGAATAGCGCTTGATCATCTGGGGCATCTGGGTGCCGCCGTCACGCAGGCAGATCATGCCGGAGAAATAGTCGTGCATGGCGCCGCCGATGACGTTGCCGATGGGGATGGTGATAAATGCGATGGGCCCGAACAGAATGCCCTGGATGGGCCCCAGGATGGGGCCGGTACCGGCGATGTTCAGCAGGTTGATCAGGCTGTTTCTCCAGCCCTTCATGGGGATATAGTCCACGCCGTCCTGTTTGGCGTAGGCCGGGGTCTGACGGTCGTCAGGCCCGAAAACTTTCTCGCAGAAGCGTCCGTACAGCGCAGCGCCGCCGAACAGGATCACAAGACCGATGATAAATGTTGCCACAAACACACACTCCTTTATAGTCGTTTTGTGATTTTCAGAGCTCCCGGACAGCTCTGGTTTACGCAGTGAGTATAGCACAAATTTCGTGAAAATGGTGACAACGAATAGTCCGCATTCATAAATAGTTCATAAAGATTTCCCCCGATAGCGTAAAGATTCCCGTGTGGAAAATCGAAAACGGACGATTTTACCGGAATTTATCGCGAAAAGGGTCGACAATATGTTGAAATTTTTAAGACGGGACGAAATAGCGCGCAAAAACCGTTACTGTCAGCATGGTAGGTTGGTAGGATTTAGGACGCTAAAACGCAAAGTGTCCGGTAACGCTCCCGGGAGCGTTGCCGGACGGCGGCAGGGGAGAGTGTGAACAAACCGTAAAATTTGCAAAAAAATTTTGCATAAACGGTTTACTTTTATAGGTTAAAATGGTAAAATGACTACCCGAGGAAAACAAATACTACGTTTTTTGGAAACGGAGGAAAAACAATTATGGTAAGAGCGGCGAAATCCAAGATTGCCCAGAAGGAAAAAAGCGACCTGCTGTACCGGGCGATCCTGACGCTGAAAAATGAGGAGGAGTGCTATAGCTTCTTCCAGGACCTGTGCACCATTTCCGAGCTGCGTTCTATGGAGCAGCGGTACGAAGTGGCCACCCTGCTCAACGATGGGATGCTCTACAGCGATATTCTGGAGAAAACCGGCGCCTCCAGCGCCACCATCAGCCGGGTGAACCGGTCCCTGCTCAACGGCGCGGGAGGGTACGAGAACGTGCTGGAGCGCATGAAGGAGCAGGAGGACAAATGAGCAGCTACCAGCAGCTGGCCGGGGCCTATGACGAGCTGACCTGGGACGTGGGGTATGAAAAGCGGGCGGACTTTCTGGAAAAGCTGTTCCGCCGCAGCCGCATCCCGGTGCACACGGTGCTGGACCTGGCTTGCGGCACCGGGTCCATGACCTGGCTGCTGGCCGGGCGGGGCTATGAGCTCATCGCTGTGGACGGGTCCCAGGAGATGCTGGCCGCCGCCCGGGAGAAAAGCGCCCCGGCGGAGGTACCGCCCCTGTTCCTGCACCAGTCCATGCCCCGGCTGGACCTGTACGGCACCGTGGACGCCGCCATCTGCTGCCTGGACAGCCTGAACTATCTGACAAATCCCCGGGACGTGCAGCGGACCTTTCAGCGGCTGCACCTGTTCATCAGCCCCGGGGGCCTGCTGGCCTTCGACGTGCGGCTGCCGGAGTGGCTGGCCGCCCTGGACGGACAGGTGTTCCTGGACGAGACGGAGGACACCTACTGCGTGTGGCGCACCGAGTATCGCCGGGGGCTGTGTACCTATTATATGGACTTGTTCACCCTGGCGGAGGACGGGTCCTGGGACCGCAGCTTCGAGCTGCACCGCCAGCGGGGCTACTCCGTGGAGCAGCTGACCCGGTGGCTGGAGGAGGCGGGCTTTGCCGACGTGCGCACCTGGGGCGACGGGAAGCTGCGCCGCCCCGTACCCGGTGAGGATCGGGTGTATTTCACCTGCATTCGCAAATAAAAGAGGTTTTGTAAGCATGAGCGATTATATTGTAAGAGCGATTTCCACCGACGGCCTGGTGCAGGCCGCGGCCATCTGCAGCCGGGAGCTTACCGAGCGGGCACGGCAGATCCATCACGCCAGCCCGGTGGCCACGGCGGCCCTGGGCCGGGCTCTGGCCGGCGCGTCCATGATGGGCAACGCCCTGAAGGAGGACGGGGCCAGCGTGACGCTGCAGATCAAGGGCGGAGGCCCGCTGGGAACGCTGCTGGCGGTGCTTGTGGCGGTCGCGGTATATGGCGTACTTCTTATCAAGCTGCACTGTATCGAGGAAGATGAGATGTATTCGATGCCGATGGGACGGAAACTCACACGCATCTGCCGGAAGCTGCATCTGATGTAGGGTTAGAAATTTAGCTATGATTAAAATTTAGAAAAAAGTGAATAATAAGGATACACAACAGGAGGTATCCTTATTATGAGAAAATATCAGGGAATACTGTTTGCGGCGCTTTTTTGTTTTGCAATGCTTCTGCTTCTGGCGGCAGGGCTCTGGTGGTACCGTCCACGGCGGGCCGAACCGGTACCGGGGCGCGTGTATGAGTCAGAGCGGATGCCGGAGAATAATGCGGTTCTGAACCCGGAACCGGAAGTGGCGGAGAAACAATCCGGCTATTGTCTGACGGCGGAGGATGGGATGCTGCTTATCTTTGACGGAACAAGCGGCGAAGTCTGTTTCCAGACCCATATGCCGCTCTCAGAATTTTCCGTGGAAGAACAGGAAAAACTGCTGGAAGGAGTCTGGTTCGACACAATGACGGATGTGTTTCACTATCTGGAGTCTTTCAGCAGTTAGATGTGATTATAATACAGTCAAAAAACAAAGAATAAAGTCCGCGTATGGACGGTACGAAGCAAACGGTCAGGAAGGGAAATAGGGATGAGTCAGAATAAAGTAATCATAGTGGGAGCGGGAGCAGCCGGAATGACGGCTGCCATTTTTGCTGCCAGGGAGGGCGCTCA
>ERZ857951.1596-NODE-1596-length-23027-cov-4.489378_pt1 | contig 23027 bp, 26 predicted proteins | sample MGYA00519759_ERZ857951 | MGnify/ENA primary metagenome ERZ857951 (study PRJEB31778, sample SAMEA3449377) | human gut metagenome | biome: human gut; feature: human-associated habitat; material: faeces | place: United Kingdom | collected 2010/2012 ...
GGGGGGGGTAAAAGACGCCTCTTCTCAATGGCCCATACCCTTGAAGCCCATGAACGCCAGCGACATCAGTCCGGCCATGACCAAGGCGATGGGCGTTCCGGCCATGGCTTTGGGCAGACGGCAGGTGTCCAGTCGCTCACGAATACCGGCCATGAGCAGCAGGGCCAGCGTAAAGCCCACACTGTAGGCAGCGCCCCAGATCACGGATTCCAACAGGCCGAAACCTTCGCGCTGCACCAGGATGGCCACGCCCATAACCGCGCAGTTGGTGGTGATCAGCGGCAGAAAAATGCCCAAGGCCGCGTAGAGCGGCGGCACGGCTTTTTTCAGGAACATTTCCACGAACTGCACCAGGGCGGCGATGACCACAATGAACACAATGGTCTGCAAGTAGCCGAGGTCATAGGGGTCCAGCACATAGCGCTGCATGAGCCAGGTGCAGAACGTGGACACGATGATGACGAAAATCACGGCCCCGCCCATGCCCAGAGCCACGCTCTTTTCCTTGGAGCAGCCCAGATAGGGACAGTTGCCCAGATACTGCGCCAACACGATGTTGTTGACGAAGATGGCGGAAATAAAGATCGCAAAAATTTCCATGCGCCGCTCCTTTCAAAAATCCGCGATGCTCCGGCAGACGGCCTGAGGCGGCCCTAGCCTTCGCGAGCCGCCATATTGCAGGCCTGGCAGGCGCCGCAGCCTTCAGTCAGGGGCCGGGGCTCACGGCCCTTGCGCCGGGCCTGCCAGAAGTTGATCAGATTCATTCCGGCCAGGATCAGCCCCAGGCAAATGAACGCGCCCGGCGCCTTGACCATGATCCGGAAAGGTTCAAAGCCGTCCCACATGATGGCATGGCCGAACCATGTGCCGTTGCCCCAAATTTCCCGCAACGACCCCAGAAATGTCAGGGAAAGCGTGAAGCCCAGGCCCATGCCCAGACCGTCGGCCACAGAGGCGGCCACGCCGTTTTTGGCGGCAAAGGCTTCAGCCCTGCCCAGAATGATGCAGTTGACCACGATAAGGGGCACGAAGATGCCCAGGCGCTGGTAGAGCGGGTAGGCATAGGCCTGCATGAGCAGTTCCACGGCCACCACCAGCGAGGCCGCGATGACGATGAAGCAGGCGATGCGCACCTTCTTGGGAATGATGCTGCGCACCATGGAAATCAACATATTGGAGAGCACCAGCACGAAAATAACCGCCAGGCCCATGCCCAGACCGTTGTCCGCCGAATTGGTCACGGCCAGGGTGGGACAGAGCCCCAGCACCAGGCGGAAAGGCGGCAACTCTTTCCAGAGCCCCTTGGTGAATTCCTGCATGACGGTCATGGCTGCCTCCTTGCGGCAAAATCGGCGCGATGCGCTTCTATTTGGACCAGACTTTGAGAATTTCCGGTTTAAGCCGGCTGTAGACCTGGACCGCCTTGTTCACGGCCGTTACCACGCCGCCGGAGGAAATGGTGGCCCCGGAGACTCCATCAATGGAGCCCCCCTGGGAGGCGAGCGCCACAGGGGTGCGCGCCCCGGCGAACTGTCCGGAAAAAGCCTGTTCCGTCACCCGCATGCCCAGACCCGGCGTTTCCTTGAGCGTGGTGATGCCGATGCCCGCCAGGGTGTCGCTGGCCACATTAAAGCCCACCATGACGCCGATCTCGCCGCCGTAGCCCTTGCCCTGCTCTTCCAGGGCCACGCCCACCAGCTTGCCGTCGCGCAGGGCCGGGAACACCGTGATCGAGCCGTGGTCCAGCGGGAATTTGCGGCGGTCCGCAATGGGTGAATTCTGGATGTGGGTGAAAACCCGCGCCAGAGCCGGGCCCTGCACGTAGGTCAGCACCTGTTCCTCAATGCGCGGAGCCGTGACCATCTTGAGATAGGACAGCGCAAAGCCCGACAGCCCGCACAGCACCGAAAGCACCACCACCATTCGCAACATGCCGATCATGACTAACGCGCTCCAAAAGGTTTGGGACGGATCAGATCCAGGAAGGGGGTCAGCAGATTGACCAGCAAAATGGCAAAGGGCGTGCCGTCCGCATAGATGCCGTATTTACGGATGATGATGGTCAGCGTGCCGCCCATCAGGCCGTAAATGAACATGGGCAGCGGCCTGGAGGGCGCATTGGCCGTCTCCGTGGCCAGAAAGAAGCCGCCCAGCATCACCGAGCCGGTGCAGAGATGGAAAAAGGGCGAGGCGTCCACGGCCGGGTCCAGCATATTATAGAGGGCCGCCAGCCCGACCACGCCGAGAAAGAAGCCCAGGGAAATCTGCCAGCGGATGATGCCGCGCGCGGCCAGGAAGGAACCGCCCAAGAACAGCGCGCCCACCTGGGTCGCGCCCAGGCCGCCGATCTGTTTGCCCAGCAGCAGATCCGTGAAGGGAATGGACTCCGCCGCCGCGGGGCCGAAATATTTGAGCCGGATCAGCGGGTCCGCGAAATCCGTGGCGAGCTGCATGGCGTTGGGGTCCATGAGCAGAGGAAAGGACACGAACAGCACGGCCCAGCCCACCAGCGGCGTGTTTACCGGATTGGCGCCCAGGCCGCCGAAGGCCATTTTGCCCAGGGTCACGGCGATGAACGCGCCCAGCATGACCAGCCACCAGGGCGCGGCGGCGGGCAGCAGAAAGGCCAGCAGCAAGCCGGAATTGACCGCCGTGAAGTCGTCCACCGAGAGTTCGCGGCCCATGGCTTTCTGGCAGAGCGCCTCGGTGAGCACGGCGGTGGCCACGCACAGGGCCATGACCCGCGCCGCGGGCAGGCCCCAATTCCATATGGACATGATGATCGCCGGGGCGAGGCCCGCCAGCATATACAGGCTGGTCTGGCGGATGGTGCGCCCGCAGTGCCAGTAAGGCGGGGCGCTCATGGCCAGAAGCACGGGCGTGGCGGCTGCGGACATCATTCACCTCCCTGTTTGGCGGCGGCCCCGTCGCTGAAAGGCGGCGTCAGGGGCCGTAATTCCTGAAGTTTGGCCGCAGCGTCGGCCTGGGCCAGTTTATGCTTGGACAGGCGGATGTATTGCAGCACGGGCCGCCGGGCAATGCAGACATAACCGCACAGCCCGCACTCCAGGCAGCATTCGATACGTTCGGCGCGGTTGCGCTCGTGCAGGGCGAATTCGGCGTAACGGCTGAGAAAGCCGGGACTCAGCCGGGCCGGGCAGATCAGCGTGCAGGCGCCGCAGTTGATGCAGGGGCTGTGCCCCTCCATGGGCGGAATGGTGCCCGCCTCCACCACAAAGACGCCGGTGGAGCCCTTGGTCACGCTGCGGTCCAGTTTGTCCAGGCTTTCGCCGCGCAACGGGCCGCCGCGCACCAGGGTGTCGCCGTTTTTCAGCTCGATGTTGGCGAACTCCAGCAGCTCGCCGATGGTGCTGCCCTCTTTGACGATGTAATTGCCCGAGTGCTCGAAGCTGCCGATGGTCACCACGGTTTCGATGAGCGGCAGGCCGGTGCGGGCCACCCGGCCCAGGCTCCAGACATTGTGCAGGCCCACGATGCCCACGCCCTCGGGATTTTCCTTGCCGGTGACGGCCTTGATCACCAGGGCATTGATGCTGGCCGGATACTGGGACGGCACAGGCGCCACCTCGATATCATGGTGGTGCAGGCGCATTTCCTTGGGCACGGCCAGCAGAATTTTTTCCGCCGGGGAAAGGCGGCGCAGCACTTCCAGGCCGGCCTTGAGATTGTCCAGGTGGGTGAGCAGCATGGGCTCGGCCCAGGTCACGCCCGGGTCCGGATTCAGGCCGTTGATGATCAGGGTCTTGCAGTCCTGGCCCAGGGAACGGGTGTTCAGGCCCAGGCTCTTGAGAACCAGGCCCAGTTCCGCGCCGCGCTCCGGCAGGGAAAGCAGATCCAGCTTGTTCCTTTCCACGGCTTCGGCGGCCAGGCGCTGTTCCTCGTTGGGCTCCACGGCCTCCACAAAGATGCTGCGCTCGTTGATTTCGCAAATACGGCCGAAAATGGGCGAAAAAGCGTCGCCCTTGAGCGGCGAGGGGTGCACGGCCAAGCGCATGCGCGGATGGACCAGGGTTTTCTTGGTCACCCCTTCCACCAGCTTGAAACCCTCGCGGTTCAGGCGCACCAGGCGCGGCTCTGGCCCGGTACTGAAACGCTGCGTCACCCCATACAGCAGATGGAAACGAGGGTCGTTCAGCATCTGGAATAACTCTTTCATCCCCGCCTCACTTGCTGGTATGGCACTGCGCGCACTGTTGCTTGCCGTAGGGGCCCTTCTTCAGCTTTTCGTGGCAGCCCATGCACAGCTTGTGATAGGCGTCCATGCGACCGGGAATGAGCTTTTCCGCGGGCAGACCGTGGCAGACGGCGCAATTGGTGAACATGGGATTGAGCTTGACCATGCCCTGCTTGGGCAGAATGTCGCGCACGGCCGTCTGACTGTGGCACTGGGCGCAGCCCTTGGCCTTGGCGGCGAACATCTCCTCATGGCAGGTCACGCAACGGGCGTGCACGGCGTCGGCCAGGTCGGGCGGCGTGCCTTTTTCGGCCTTTTGGCCCGTGGGCGCGCCGGAGTCGTGGCAGTCCGCGCAGTTCTGCGGCTCAGGTTCGATGTCGGTATTCTTGTGGTGGCATTCGCGGCAGTCCACCCCGTATTCTTCCTGATGCTTCTTGTGCCCCCACTTCTTGGCCCCGAGCTCATAGTGATGACAGGTGGCGCAGGAAGCGTTGTCGTTGAAGGCCGCCACGTGATTTTTCCTGAAGGCCGCGTCAAACGACGCGCCGTGACAGGATTCACAGCGCTGCACGTTTTCCCGCTTGACCGGACTTTCATGGTGACACTTCTGACAGGGAATTTTCTGCTGAAAGGCATGGTCCGCATGCTGAAAAACCACCGGTCCGCCGGCGTTGTCCAACAGGACGCGCTGAGGCACGGCCTCGTGCGGCTCGGGCAGCACATAGCCCACCACGGCCACCGCCGCCAGAACGGCTGTCAACAACGCTATGGGAATATAACGCTTTTGCAACGCTGCACCCCTTCAGTAAGAACAGTTGCGCGACGCGGAGCCGCCTACCGGTCCGCGCGGAGCGGCCTTGCGGCCGTCCGGCCTCTCCGTCCCGAAAACCGCGACAATTTTCCGCCGCTGACCGGAGCGGCGTGGATCCGCTTCAGCCGTTATCGCATTGCGGTTTACGGTTGAAGGCCACCCCGCTTGAAGTTGGATACAACTTCAAAGCGAATCCGCTCTTGCCCATTGCGACGCAACAGTGAAACCATATTGTGGTGAGACTTCTTTGTGTTTTATAGCAAAGTTTTTTCCTTTTGGGAAGGCATGTTACACAAATTCATGCTGCTCCATTTTTCACGAGCCCCGCCATGCAAAACAAAAACCGCGCGATTGGCCGCGTCACAAATTGTTTGTTTATTCAATGAAGATACAAAAAAATCCTCTCCTCTCGCCGGAGACGGAAACAGGAACAGCGGGCACGCCCGCCGCAGGGCACGGCAACGCCAGCGCGACAAAAACCCGGGAGCAGGCACGGCATTGCCGCGCCGCTCATTCGTGGACGGAGAAACCACCCCTGCCCCGTGACTTGGCTTTGTACAGGGCCAAATCCGCGGCGCGCAAGGCTTCGTCAAAAGAGAATGCGCCGCAGGGATACGGGCATATGCCGATACTCGTGCCGTAGACGTAATTCTTGCCGCGCCCCTTGACGCGGCCCCTCTGGTTTTGGAGCAGCTTTTCGGCAAGTTCCGGGATATCGGAGGCGCTTTGCAGCGGCACGAAGAGCACGAATTCGTCGCCGCCGTAGCGGCAGGCCAGGCCGTGATGCTCTTCCGCAAACGACGCAAGACTGTCCGCGAAGCCGCGTAACGCCTTGTCCCCGGCCTCATGGCCCAGATTGTCGTTGATGGGTTTCAGCCTGTCCATATCGAAAAAGAAGATACCATAGAGCCGATCCGGAGCCTCTTCAAGAAGTTCGTTGATCTGCTGATGGAAAAGATGGCGCGTGGGCAAGCCTGTGAGCATATCAAACAGGCCACGACGCGAAATCTTGATGAGGTCGCCGGCGTTTTCCATGGATAACGGCTCGGAATCGCGGATGCTCTTGTTCAGATCTATCACATGACGGACGATATTGTCGACCGGCGCGAAGGATTTGCGGCCGTTGCGCAGAAGCAACACAAAGAACAGGGCGTAGAGCAACGTCTGAACGCCGAAGCTCCACAGCATGGGGTACAATGGTGGGCAGCATCGGCACGCGGTGGATGAGCGTCCACTTGCTGTCGGCCACAGTGGTGAAAAAGGTGAAAGTCAGCCGTCCCTCGAAAAAACAGATAAAGCTGCCGCTGCGCCGGTTCGCGATATCATCAAGAAACTGCTGACGGCTGCCGCCGATCAGAAAGGTTTCCTGCTCCACCAGATTTTTTATATCCATCATCAGCTTGTTGGCATCCGGATGGGCGATGATTGAACGACGGCTGTCGACCAGAAGATAATAGCCGTTTTCATAGCGGGCGCGGAACGGCGGCAACTGGCTCATATGTGCCAGCGGTGTGGTGACGAAACAGATGCTGATGACCTTGCCGTCTTTCTTGATCGGCATGAACTGGGTGAAATTCATGTCGCCCGTGGCCCCGGCGGGAAAGGGATCGCTGAGTTCCCGTTTGCCGGTGCGCATGATCCGGGGGATATAGTCACGCTTCAGTTTGGCGATTTTGGGCCGCAATGTGCTGGAAATGGTGCCGTCCGGGTCCACCACGCCGATCATCCAGAACTTGAAGGCATCGGCGTAGGTTTTCATGCTCATGGCGCGGTCCAGGACGGAAATGCCGGTATCCTGGATCAGGGGCTGGTTGCTCATGCCTTCAAGCAGATTGTAGGTCGCCTCAAGCCGGGATGTGAGGTTCTCGGCCAGAGCCATGGTGGAGTTCTCGGCCGTGGTCTTGATAAAAAGATACCCGGCGTAAAGCGTACTGCCGAGACTGATGCAGACGAACGCCCCGAACACCAGCCAGAGGCTTCTGGAAAAAAGTCCGCTGACCGTGCCGGTGAAATGTGGTTTTTTGCAGATCATTGCAAACGGGACGGTAAAAATTACTGAATAAAATCTTTTCTGTGACAGTAGACAACTATTTATGAAAAATCCATGTGCAATTTCCGTAAAAATACTATTTGTTCTCAATAAAAGAAGGTTATTTTTTGTATCCGGAAAAAGCGAGTGCGCCCGGACATCAAGGGATGTCCGGGCGCACTGTCCGTGCGGTCCGGCGACCTCCCGGCCGCCGGACCGCACATTATCGCAGGTTGAGGCTACAGGACGAAACGCGGGTCCTTCTTGACTTCCTCGCGCACGATCTTGAACAGCACGGGGCTGAGCAGGATGATGCCGATAATGTTGGGGAAGGCCATCAGGGCGTTGCCGATGTCGGCCAGCAGCCAGACCAGGTCCAGGGCCAGAACGGCGCCCAAAGCCACGGCGCAGACATAGATGACGCGGAAAGGCTTCTGGGCCTTGTCGCCGAAGAGGTAAATGACGCAACGTTCGCCGTAGACGCACCAGCCCAGGGCGGTGGTAAAGGCGAAAAGCGTAAGACAGAAGGTCACGCCGTATTCGCCGAAGCCGGGCAGGTTGTACTGGAAGGCCGCCGCGGTCAACACCCCGCCGCCCATGCCGGAACTCCAGAGAGGCTGGCCGGCGGGGTCCAGGGACACCAGGATCACGAAGCCGGTCATGCTGCACACGATGATGGTGTCAATGAACACGTCCAGCATGCCGATGGAGGCCTGCACCAGGGGGGACTCGGCCGTGGATGCGGCGTGGGCCATGGGCGCGGAACCGAGGCCGGCTTCATTGGAGAAAACGCCGCGGGCCATGCCCATACGGATAGCCATCATCACCGAAGCGCCCACAAAGCCGCCCTGGGCCGCCGTGGGCGTGAAGGCGTCGGAAATCACCCACCAGAAAACAAAGGGCACGCGGTCGATGTTCATGAAGATGATGACCAGGCACATGACGATATAAATCACGGCCATGAAGGGCACCAGCTTGCCGGCCACCGCGCCCACGCGCTTGACGCCGCCGACGAGCACGATGCCCGCGAAGAAAAGCAGGCCCAGCGCCGTGCCCCATTCCGGCACGTGCACGGTCTTGGCCAGATTCACGCTGATGGAGTTGGCCTGGACCATGGCCCCGATGCCGAAGCAGGCTATCATGCCGAACACGGCAAAGGACGTGGCCAGCCAGATATAGTTCTTGCCCAGGCCGTTCTTGATGAAGTACATGGCCCCGCCCACCCAGTTGCCGGCCGGGGTCTTTTCACGGAAGTGCACGGAGAGCAGCACTTCCGAAAATTTGGTCATCATGCCCACCAGGGCGGTCACCCACATCCAGAACAGCGCGCCCGGCCCGCCGAGCGTGATGGCCGTGGCCACGCCCACGATATTGCCGGTGCCGATGTCCGCCGCCAAGGCGGTCATCAGGGCGTTCCAGGGTGAAACTTCACCATGTTCGGACTGATGCTTGCGGCCTTCCCACAAGCATTTGTAAGCCCTGACCCAGTTCCGGAAAGAGAAAAACCGCAGGCTGACAGTCAGGTACAGGCCCGTGCCCACCAGCAGGACCAGCATGATCGGGCCCCAGACCACATTGCTGACCTCTTGCAAAAAACCATACAATGCTTCCATCGCCACCTCCGCATGTTCACAATTCCAGCGCCGGCCCGTGGACCGGCATCGTTCCCGCAGAGAACGCCCCCTCACACGTTTTATGGAATAGTACGATGGTACACCGGAAAAAAGAAAAGAGGCAAGCGCTTTTTACTATTGAGTGTTCGATCAATGGCGCCCGGCAGCAGAGCAAGCGGGTTGTCATACCACAAGGCATGCACGCAAAAAAGTTTCACAGCGTGCATAAAAGAAGCGGGACGGGGGGAAGTTGCGGAATACGGCGCGGCCCAAAGGCAGCCGCAACAAAGGGGGATTTTGTCTTTCGACGGAATCCGAAGAGTGTGACAGTAAAATGTCCTGCCCCGGACTACAGTGCAACAGGCGGGTTTCCGGAAAGGTCTGTCAGAATATGGCCTGCCACAGAGAGAGGGCGAAAGGACAATTTAAAAACTGCTCCTAATGCTCCACGGCGAAAATATTGCGGTAGGCCACGGCCTGATCCTGGCTTTTGACTTCCAGGATGATCTGGGCGTTGACCAGGCTCAGGCGTTCGGGCAGGCGGGCCACCATGACCGTGCGTTTGAAGCGGCTGATGCGGAAATTGCCCACGTCGTCCGGGTCAAAAGAAAGCGTGTGCTTCTGGCCGTCCGCCGTCACCAGGGTCGCCAGCACCGTGCCGGAAGCCAGTCTCTGAGCGTCGGCATTACGAAGATCCAGGGCAATGCGCAGCTTGCCGCCGCGCAGGGCGCGGGCCTGTACATTGCCCACCTTCACGTAGCCCGTGTCGATGGCCGGAAATTCCTCATGGCCCGGCCCCTCACTCATGGCCGGAGCGCCTTCGGGAGCCGAAGCGGCCTCCGCGCCGGAGGCCTGGGGCGGCGTTTCAGCCTGCTCGGCGCTGGCCAGTTTGCGCAAGACCAGCTCCCGGCCCTGCACGCCTTCCTCGCGCAGCAGTTCCTCCAGATTTTCCAGCCGCTCGGCTGTGGCCTGGGCCGTCTGGTAGTCACTTTCAAAACGCAGCACGTTTTCGCGCAGGGCCCTGTTTTCCTGCCAGAGCCGCCAGGTCTGCCAGCCCAGCACGCCGCAAACCAGCGGCAGGCAGGCGAAAAAGGCCAGCATCAGGAAAAAACGGCCCCGGCGCACGCGAAAGCTGTGCCGGGGGCCGTTGTCACGCATAAAGATGATGCAGAGCCGCTCCCGATATCTCAAGGCAGAGTCCTCTGCGCACTCCGGCGGGATGCCGCGGCGCTCTGTCCGGCCGGGGCCGGGGCAGCCGGAGCCTGGGGGGCCCAATCCTCGCGCTGGATGCGCCAGTTTTTACCGTCAAAACGCAACAACAAGGTCTTGGTGCCCCGGTCGGTGTGGCCCGCGCTGTCCGCATACGTTTGGCTCATGTCCGCACGGATGCCGTGCTTGTCCATGGCCAGGCGAAGGCCGGAAAGTTGCACCAAGGTGGGCTTGACCCGCGCCCAGAGAGTTTCCTTCTGGCGACGGATGTTCTTGGCCCCCCAACGGCCCTGCTGCACGGCGTCGGCGGCGTAAAAACCCATGTAGTCATCCAGGCGGCCCCCCTCCCAGGCCTTGCGCCAGGATTCCAGATCCGCGCTGACAGCGGCGCTGACGTCCTCCAGATAGTTGGCGGCCAAGCCCAGTTCGGCGGGCTTGAATTCCGACCCCACAATACGGAAGCTCCCGTCCGCCTCCCTGCGCCACCAGAAGGTGCGCACGCCCTGCTCCGTGCCGGTGGGCCCGACCACAAGTTGTTCGCTGCGGCTTACGGCCAACGGACCCTGAATCTCAAGAACAGGCGCGCGGCTGATCAGGCTCAGCCAGGGGGCGCGGAACTGACGCTCCAACTCGCGCTGCACGCTGTTGTAGGAATGCCCGCGCGGCACGCCAGGCACACGATTATACTGCTGTTGATCATACAGGGCGGCGATGTCGGCGGAACGCGCGGCAAAGGCCTTGTTCCAGGCTTGCACGGCCTTTTCCAGCGCGGCGCGCGTCTCCGGGTTCAGGGCCAGAACCTCCGGCTGCGCGGCAGGGGCCGGGGCTTCGGGCGTAACGGGCGCGGATGACGCCGGCGCTGCGGGGGCAGCCGACGTCTCGGGAGCAGCGGGAATTACAGGGGCAGCGGGAACCGGAGCGGGCGCGGCGGCGGGGGATTCCCCCTGGGCGGCATCCATGCCCGGCTTGGCGCCCCAGTTGATTTCAGCGGGCGGCGGCGCGGGAGCGCGGCGGGGAACCAGGGGTTCGCTGACGGCCAGCAGTTTTTCGGCCACGGCCGCCGGAGGCGCGGCTGGCGCGGTTTTTTCGTCCGGGGCTTCGGGCATGTCCAGGCGCGGCGGCAGGGGCGCTTCGGAAGAAGCATCCGTGGCCACGGGCACGCTCGCGGCCACCAGGCGGCCTTTCTGGAAATCGGCGCGCATGCCCACATCGCGCGGGGTCCATTCCATGCCCACGATACGGAATTTTTTGTCCTTGCCGCGCTGCCAGTACAAACGGCGCACGCCTTCGGTGGAGAGATTGGAAGCGGCGTAGAACTGCTCGGCCCAGGTCACCCAGTAGCCCGGCCCTTCCAGGGCATGGATCTCACGATTATAGATCTTGACGAAGCCGAGCATCTTGAACAGGCGTTCCTTGTTCTGACGGAAAGCCGAGAAGTTCTCGGTGGCTTTGGAGTAGGATTCGGGGTCGTAATAGTCGAACATCTTGCGCGAACGCGCGGCCCAGGCGTTGCTCCAGGCCTGCATCAGGCGGCGCAGCTCGCGCGCCGTGCCGTTGTCCGGCTGGGGAACCTTGCTTTCGTCCAGTTGCTCGGCCAGCACCACGGCCGTGCCGGGCGTGAGCTGCGGACCCACCGTATCGATTTCTTTCAGGCCGATAGCCACGCAGCCGCGCGTGGGCACCAGGCCGAAGCCCTTGCTGTGAATCCAGATGCCGTGCCCGGTCTTGCCGCGCAGCCGGTCCACGGGGTTGGGATAGTTGAGGGTATAGGCGATGCCCCCGTATTCCTTGAAGTCCAGGCCGCTGGCGATTTTGTATTCCACAAAATAGATGCCCTCGGGCGTGCGCAGGTCATTGAGTTCCTGTTTGTCGCCCGCCAGCTGGCCCGTGACGCAGGGGAAGGAATATTTGAGTTTGAGAGGGCTTTTTTTCTCGAAAAAAAGGAAGGCGCGGCGATTTTTGTCCACCGCCACCAGATGAGAAGGCAGGCCTTCATTATACAGGTTGGCCTGCCAGTTGTCGGCACAGGCCGGAGCAACCGTTACGACGGCGAGGGCCAAGGACAGCGCCAGCCCCACCAGCAACCTGGACATGGACGCGCGAAGAGACGCCGCAACAGCGGCGCGGCAGGGAAGCCCGGCTCCGGCCTCAGCAGGCCAGATCGACCAGCTCCTTGCGTGTGAAAAGCGCCAGCAGGTCGTAGCCCGCCTCTTGCAGCTTTTCACGTCCCCCCTCCTCTCTGTCCAGGATGGCGCAGACGGCGGCAATGGACAAATCGGCCGCGCGCACCCGGTCACAGGCCTTGAGCAGCGAACCGCCAGTGGTGACCACATCCTCCAGCATGGCGACGGAATCGCCGGCGCTGAAATTGCCCAGCCCTTCCACAAACTGTCCGGTGCCGTGGCCCTTGGCCTCCTTGCGCACCAGCAGCCCGTGCAGCGGCCGCCCCTGCTCATGCGAAATAACCGTGGTGGCGGAAACCAGCGGGTCCGCGCCCATGGTCATGCCGCCCACGCCCTTGATGTCCAGGCCCTTGAGCATGTCGTTGAACAGCGTGCCGATGAGCCAGGCCCCTTCGGCGTGCAGGGCCGTGACCCGGCAGTCAAAATAGTAATCGCTCCTGCGGCCCGAAGCCAGCACAAAATCCCCCTCGCGGTAGGATTTTTCCACCAGCAGGCGGGCCAGACGGCGCTTGAGTTCCAGCATGGCGTTGCTCCCGGCTCAGTTTTCCGCCGCATCGGCGCTGAAGACGCGCGTGAAGACGGCGTCCTCGTGTTGCAGATAATAGGCCGGGTCGAACAACTCCGCCAGGGCGGCTTCGCCCAGGCGGGCGCGCATGTCCGCGTTCTCCCGCACCAGGTCCGGGAAGGGACGGCGGGTTTCCCAGCTCTGCATGGCAAGACGCTGCACGGCCTCATAGGCCTGCTGGCGGGGCAGTCCGGCGGCGATCAGGGCCGTTAGCACCCGCTGCGAGAAATACAAGCCGAAGGAACGCTCCATATTTTCGCGCATGCGCTCGGGCTTGACAACCAGGCCGGACAGCAGACGGGCCAGGCGGGTCAGCACGTAATCGGCCAGAATGGTGGAATCGGGCATGATCACCCGCTCCACCGAGGAATGGCTGATGTCGCGCTCATGCCAGAGGGCCTGGTTTTCCAGGGCCGCCAGGGCGTTGGAGCGCAGCAGGCGCGAAAGGCCGCTCATGTTTTCGGCGGAAATGGGATTCTTTTTGTGCGGCATGGCCGAAGAGCCCTTCTGGCCCTTGGCGAAACCTTCTTCCACTTCCAGCACTTCGGTGCGCTGGAGGTGGCGCAGCTCCACGCAGAGCCGCTCCACGCCCCCGGCCATGATCGCCAGGGAAGTGAAAAAATGGGCGTAGCGGTCGCGCTGGATGATCTGGGTGGAGTGCGGGTCCACCTTGAGACCCAGACGGCTGAGGGCCTTCTGCTCCAGCTCCGGCGAAAGGAAGGCATAGGTGCCCACCGCGCCGGAGATTTTGCCCACGCGCACGCTTTCCAGGCCCGCTTCCACCCGTTTGAGGTGGCGCGCGAATTCCGCGTAAAAACCGGCCATTTTCAGGCCGAAGCTGGTGGGCTCGGCGTGGATGCCGTGGGTGCGGCCCATGCAGAGCACGCCCTTGTGGCGGCGGGCCAGGTCTTCCAGAGTTTCCAGCAAGGCGCGCAGATCTTTGAGAATCAGCTCCCCGGCCTGGACCAGCAACAGGGCGTTGGCCGTGTCCACGATATCAGAGGAGGTGCAGCCCAGATGGATGAAGCGGGCCTCGGGCCCCACTTTTTCCTCCAGGGAAGTCAGAAAGGCGATGACGTCGTGGCGTGTGGTTTCCTCAATGGTCAGGATGCGCTCCACGTCGATGTCCGCCTTGTCGCGGATCGTCTTCACGGCTTCCGCCGGGACGCGTCCCAGCTCGGCCCAGGCCTCGCACACGGCCACTTCCACCGCGAGCCATGCCCGATAGCGGTTTTCCAGGGTCCAGATCCGACCCATTTCCGGCCGGGTGTAGCGTTCGATCATGGCTTCCCCTTTAGAAATCTTGCGCTTAAGCTTGCCGCGCGCCGCCTGGGCATTCAGCGCTTGAAATGCCCCGACGCTTCGCGCCGCGAATTTTCCCGAAAAAGCCGCACAAAGCACGGTTGCCGTCACAACCGTCCTGGGGTCTGACCGCAAAAATTTCGAGCATTGGCATGCTCTCAATTTTCACTGACTCACGGCGGCCATGCCACCGCGACACCCTACGGATTTTGTGTGTCTAACATTTCAAATTAGCCGCCAGGTTCCGGGCTATGAAGCCGCCGCGCCGCCCTTGGGCTTGGCGGCCTTGGACGGAGGCGCGGCTTTGGCGACGGCTTTTTCCGCCGGGGCGCTCTTTTCCGCGGTTGCGGGCGCAGCCTCGGCCTTGTCGGTTTTGGCCGCCTCGGCGGGCTTGGCCTCTCCGGCGGACGCGTCGGAAGCGGAACCCGCCGGAGCGCCGCCGTCCTCAGAAATGCCCTTGCGGTAACCGTAGTCGCTCACATACCAACCGCCGCCCTTGAGCACAAAGGACGTCTGCGAAATAATCCGGGGCGAAGGCGTGCCGCAGTCGGGACAGGGCTCCTGCCCATGCGCGTCCGACGCCTTGACCCACTCCTCAAACACGCGCTGACACTTGGGACATTGATATTCGTAAATAGGCATGATGACGCCGATGACGGCCTGTTCCATTGTAACGGAACAACCGCTGTGTTGGAGTGACGCACCCCTTCGGACCGGGCGCGAAGGTCCGCGGGGCGATCGCCGCCGCGCCGCCTTGCGGCTTACCGCCACAGCAGATACTGCTTTTCCGCCGCCCGTCAAGGGGCGAGGATCCTGTCAGCACGGGATCCGCCGGAATAATCAGAAAAATCCACGCCGAATGCACGCGCCCCGCGAGGGGAGCGCGGACGGCGCAGAGCGGGCGGCATACCGGTTGTTGGCACTGCGGAAAACCGCTGACCGAAAGGACATGAACCCGTTATAAGGCGCATCCCCCGCGACATTCGCCCCGTGAAAAGACGACATTCCGCAGCCGCCGGAACAAAGTGGCTTTGAAAGGCTGCTTTGCCCTAGGCCTTGGCCGCGGCCTTGGCTTCGCGCGCGCGCAGCTTCAGGCGCTCGGCGCGACGTTGACGGCGACGATCCAGCTCTTTTTTCCGTTCGATTTTCTTATGTGCCATGATAGTTCCTCCAGATGAACCCATATGATTAAGCGGTTATTCATAGACCTTTTCAATTGCAAAGTCCAGCCCCGGCCCGATTCCGCTGTCACAGGCCGCACATGACCCGTCAAAAAAACCGCTGACCTTGTCCGTCAGGCGTATCTCGCAGGGGGCGAAACCGTGCTCGGACAAAACAGCTTCGGCCAAAGGCCCCGCATTGCCGGGCAGGCGCGTGACCTGGAGCAGGGGGGCGGGCGTAAGGCGCAGACGAAAATCTCCCCAAACCGGCGCACTGTCCGGCGTACCACCCGGCGCGTGCCCAGGCGCTGACAATTGCGCCAGGGCTGATTCGGCCCGCGCCAGCCGCGCCAGCGTTCCGGCATCCGGGGAAAGGCCGTAGGCCAGACGGGTCAGCAGGCAGGGGCGGGCCTTCTGCTCCGGCCTGTCCAGCCCCGTGGACGCGGCCAGGGCGCGGATGGTTTCCTTGGACAGCCCGGCTTCGGCCAGCGGCGAACGCACCCCGGCTTCGGCCAGAGCCCGCAGTCCGGGCCGAAAGGCGCGCAGATCGTCGGCATTGCTGCCGTCGCAGAGCAGGCGACGGCTTTCGTCCCGCTCGCCCTCCGTTTCCCGCAAAGCCATGCGCAGGGTCGTGATAAGTCCCTTTTTACAGCCGTAGCAGCGCTCCCGGCTGTTGGCCGCCACCTCCGGCAGCGCCAGGGGGTCAAAATCCACCAGAAGCAAGGGCAGGGAATTCTCCCGCGCCCATTGCGCGGCCTGCGCGCTCTCTTCCGGCGGAATGTGCGGCCCGCGCGCGTGCAAAGCCAGCACGTCGCAACCGCAGAGCCGGGCCGCATGGCAGAGAAAGCGGCTGTCCAGGCCGCCGGAAAAGGCCACGGCCAGCGGCGGCAGACCGCGCAGGGCCGCGGCAAAGGCTTCGGGCAGGTCTTCGGGCAAGTTTGGGCCCCCGGCTACCACGTCAGCCGCACCTTCGCTCCCCGGGCGGCCATATCTTCCTTGCACCGGCGGATGCTATACTCCCCGTAATGCACGATGGAGGCGATCAGGGCCGCCGACGCGCCGCCCTCGCTCACGGCTTCGTACATATGCCGGGGTTCGCCCGCGCCGCCCGAGGCAATGACCGGAATGGACACGGCGTCCACAATGGCGCGGGTCAGCTTGAGCTCGTAACCGTCCTTGGTGCCGTCGGCATCGATGGAATTGACGCAGAGCTCGCCCGCGCCCAGATCCTGACAGCGCCGGGCCCAGGCCAGGGCGTCCAGGCCCATGCGGGCGCGGCCGCCGTGGATCACGATCTCATAGCCCGAAGGGATGGCCTCGCTCACGGGCACGGCCAGCACGTCCATGCCCACCACAATGGCCTGGGAGCCGAAGGCCTCCGCGCCCTCGCTGATGATGCGGGGATTCTTCACCGCCGCGGAGTTGACCGAAACCTTTTCCGCCCCGGCCAGGAGCACGGCGCGCATGTCCGCCACGGTGGCGATGCCGCCGCCCACGCTGAAGGGGATAAAGATCTGCTCGGCCACCCGCTCCACCACATCCAGAAAGATGCCGCGCGCCTCGGCCGAGGCCGTGATGTCGTAAAAAACGATTTCGTCGGCCCCTTCCTCATAATAGCGCCGGGCGCTTTCCACCGGGTCGCCGATGTCCTGGTTGCCCGCGAACTTCACGCCCTTGGTCAGCCGCCCGTTGCGCACGTCCAGGCAGGGAATCACCCGTTTACTGAGCATGGCGCGCCTCCCGGCAGTATTCGTAAAAATTGCGCAGCAGGGCCAGGCCGGGCCGCCCGCTTTTTTCCGGATGGAACTGCGCGGCCCAGAGCCCGTCGCGGCCATACAGGGAGCAGAACTCCCGGCCGTAAACCGTGGTGGCGATGACAAGGGCGGGGTCCGGCTCCACATAATAGCCGTGCACGAAATAGAATTCCGCCGTGGGCTCCACGCCCGCCAGCAGGCGGCAGGGCGTTGCCGCGCGCAGGCTGTTCCAGCCCATGTGCGGCACGGGCGCGGGGCTGCCGTCCTCCTGCCGGAGATTGTCCTCGAAACGGCGGCAGACGCCGGGCACCAGGCCCAGGGTGGGCATGTCGTTTTCCTCGCTGCGCTCCAGCAGGATCTGGCAGCCCAGGCAGACGCCCAGCAGAGGCTGGCCCACGGCCACGGCACGGCGCAGGGCCGCGTCCAGCCCGGCCTCGTTCAGGGCCCGCATGGCCTGCCCGGCAGCGCCCACGCCGGGAAAAATGATGCCCTGCGCGCTTTCCAGCAGGGCCGGGTCCGCCGTGACGGCGCAGGGAATGCCCAGATGTTCCAGGGCACGGCGGACGCTCGTCTGATTGCCCGCCTTGTAGTCCAGGATCGCCAGCATATGTGTTCCTTGGTTACGGTGCCGCCCGCGCGAAAGCGCGGGTTTGCGCGCCGAATATAGCCGGTTCGGGAGCGGCAGGCAATGCGGGGCGGAGCAAGGGGCAGGGGATGACATTTTTTATAATCACGATTATTATGAAAACCGTGATTATCAATATCCATATTTCCAGTCATGTCCGGACAGGCTCAACATTTTGCCCATAAGCTGATACACTAGATCGTTGCCGCCGGTCCAGCCGGAGCAATGACGCCCACGCCGGGATTCACACGCCCAACCCCACGGGAGGCGGCCATGTATTTTCCCACCGCCGGTATTGAATGCTCCCCCTTTGTTCCTTTTGCCGTGGCACTGGGTGTTTCCTTTTTCACCTCCATGGGCGGCGTTTCCGGCGCGTTTCTGCTTTTGCCGTTCCAGATGAGCGTGCTGGGCTACGTCAACCCCAGCGTCAGCGCCACCAACCAGTTTTTCAACGTGCTGGCCTGCCCCGCCGGGGTTTGGCGCTATTGGCGCGAAGGCCGTCTGCTCTGGCCTCTGACCCTGGTGGTGGCTCTGGGCACCCTGCCCGGCGTGTTCGCCGGAGCGCTCATCCGCATCAATCTGCTGCCTGATCCCCGCCACTTCAAAATCTTCGCGGGCCTGGTGCTGCTGTACGTGGCCGCGAAAATGCTGCGCGACCTGTTGCCCCGACGACGGCATCCGTCCGGCGGCACGAGCCGGGCCGCAAGCCCGGCGGCGCGGCTGACGACCAAGGGCAGTTGCCAGATCCTGTCCTGGAACACCCACATACTGGCCTTTCGCTTTCAGGACCAGGAATACCGCATTTCCTGCCGGGGCATTGTGCTGCTCAGCCTGATCGTGGGCCTGGTGGGCGGCGTATACGGCATCGGCGGCGGGGCCATCATGGCGCCCTTTCTGGTCTCCTTTTTCGGTCTGCCGGTTCACGCCGTGGCCGGGGCCTCGCTTTTCGCCACCTTTCTGACCTCCGTGGCCGGAGTCGGCTTTTACAGCCTGCTGGCCCCGCTCCATCCCGGCCTGGCTGTGGCCCCGGACTGGCGGCTGGGCCTCCTGCTGGGCCTGGGCGGCATGGCGGGCATGTATCTGGGCGCGCGCTGTCAGAAACACATCCCGGCCACGGCCCTGAAATATCTGCTGGCGGGCATTTTGCTCTTTACAGCAGCCCGCTATCTGGGCCAAGCTCTCTGAGTTTCGCGGCACGACCGCCGCTGTAAAGGACGATCACGATCATGAAGGACGCTTCGCTGCTGCCCGTGGCCCTGTTTGATTCAGGCGTGGGCGGCCTTACTGTGCTCAAGGCCCTGGCCGACCGCCTGCCCGGCGAGGATCTGCTCTATCTGGGCGATACGGCCCGGCTGCCTTACGGCACCAAAGGCCGGGAGACCATCACCCGCTATACCCTGCTGGCCGCCCGGAAGCTGGTGGACAGAGGCGCGAAGATGCTGGTGGTGGCCTGCAATACCGCCACGGCGGCGGCCCTGCCCGCCCTGCGCGAGCATTTCGCGCCCCTGCCCGTGGTGGGCGTGGTGGAACCCGGCGCGCGGGCCGCGGCCCGGACCAGCCGTAACGGCGAAATCGTGGTCATCGCCACCGAGGCTACCATTACCGGCGGCGCATACCAGCAGGCTATCACACGCATCCGGCCCGAAGCCCATGTGCGGGGCCGGGCCTGCACCCTGTTCGTGCCCATGGCCGAGGAAGGCTGGATGGACGGCCCCCTGGTGGAGGGTATTGCCCGGCGCTATCTGGAGGATATGTTCACCCCGGCGGTCACCGCGCCGCGCCCGGACACCCTGCTGTTGGGCTGCACGCATTTTCCGCTTCTGCAGGCGGCCCTGCAAAACGTGGTGGGCCCGCAGGTGCGCATTGTGGATTCAGCGGCCACCACAGCCGAGAGTGTGGAGGAAGAACTGACGCGCCTGGACCTGCTGCGCACGGACGAGCATACCGGCGTCCGCCGTTTTATGACCACGGACAATCGGGAGCGTTTTGCCCGTACAGGCGGCCACTTTCTGGGCAGTCCGCTGAAAAGCGCGGATGTTGAACTTGTTGATTTGTAATTTTTTCAGCATGTTAGTCTATTTCCCGGCTGCGTCGTCGAAAACGCCGCCTCCGCGCGCGCAAGAAGGCATCCGCCGGGAAAACAAGAGCGGCCGGGCGATTCCGCGCTTTTTCTGTTGACATGCCCCCAGGCATTACTTAGAGAAAGCAAAGTTATGGTCGTTGGCGCCAGGTCGGCGGCCAGATACGGAAATCCCCAGGGCGCGCGCCGTGCCTGTCGCTGAGCAATAACGCACTGATCCCAGAGTTCCGCGAGGCGGCCTCCAAAATCCGCAGTGCGGGCCGTCTGGTCTGACTTGGCACAAACGGGGCAACCCGAAAATCCTGTACGGAGAAACATCATGACTAAAGCTGAGCTTGTTGAAAAAATCCACGCCAAGGCCGGCCTGCCCACCAAAGCTAAAGCCGAGGAAGCCCTGGACGCCGTGGTGGCTTCATTGCGTGAAGCTCTCGCCGACGGTGAATCCGTGACCTTTACCGGCTTCGGCAGCTTCAAGGTTGTGGCGCGCGCCGCGCGTAAGGGCCGCAACCCCCGCACCGGCAAAGAAATCACCATCCCCGCCAGCAAAGTTGCCAAATTCACGCCCGGCAAGGGCCTGAAAGACGCCATTAAGTAAGGCACGCTGTCTACGGATTTTTCGGCGGCGCCTTTATTCCAGAAGGAACGGGGCGCCGCCTTTGCGTTCGGACTACCCCGCCCCATGCGGTGCGGCGGCAGTGCTTATGTTTATACGGAAGGGTGGCAGAGCGGTTTAATGCGGCGGTCTTGAAAACCGTTGATGCCGTGAGGCATCCGGGGGTTCAAATCCCTCCCCTTCCGCCAAACTCTTTCCATATTTTTCAAAGTAGTCCATAACAGCTTGAAATAAAGCGGTTATGGATTTTTTATTGCCAAGAGCACTCGAAAAACACGGCAAGCCGCTCGCGCAGGGGGATACAGGGATGGTGAAAAGCAATCTTGCCAAACTGATGAAAGAGAAAAAACTGACGTATCGGCGTCTTGCGGAGCTTTCCGGCGTCGCGGGGGAGACGATAAACAGGGCTCGGGGAACTTTGATTTATGAATGCAAACTGTCCACGCTTGACGCATTGGCTAAGGTCTTGGATGTCAACATCAAGGACTTGTTTGATGAGGACTAGGTGTCAGACGCAGTATATAGAGGCTGCACGTATCCCGTCCCCCATGCTTTTCGGATAAGCCCTGACTTCATCAATTCCCCGCCTAGACTTTCTGCATGACCCACGCCAGCCGTCCAAGAATCCGGCCCATCAGATCCTCCTGAATCCGAATTTCCGGGTAAGCGGGGTTTTCCGCCCGCAGCACAAAGCATTTCTCCTTCCGATCCCAAGCCAGCCTTCTCAAGATGATCCCTTCATAGGGAAGCCGTACCGCGAACAGTTCACCGCTTGCGGGACTGCTTGCGGCTGTGTCGATGCCGACATAAGCGCCGCAGCGCGCTGTGGGGGCGGCTGATTCGTTGTCCATTTCCAGAACAATGATCCCTTCTCGGGCGTATGGCTTGAGGAGGGCGATCTTTCCTATCGGTTGAAGCGCCGCCGCTGGTGAGCCGGTTTTCGTGCTGTCGCCGCACATGGCGTACACCGGGGCAAGCGCCGACTGCGCCAGAGGCGATCCCAACAAGCCGGGATCTATGGGCGGCCCGTCCCCGTCGCTGGGGATGTATCCGGCCTCTGTGCGCAGGTATACCGGGCCGCTGCCTTTCTTGAGCCAATCGGGGTTCACCCCCAGCTTTTCAAACAATTTTAGGTACCAGTCCGCTGGAATGGCTTGGCGTCTCTTGGCTTCGGCTACGCTGGATTGGCTGACATTGAGGATTGCCGCTAGCCCTGCTTGGGTTCGGGTGTGGGTTATTTTTTGAATTCTTCCAAGAAGCTCCGAATAATGAAAATCAATGCTAGGCGTTTTCCCTTTTTTATGGGGTAGTTTGATTGACTCTTTTGTGACCATATTCTGCCTCCGTAGGAAAATACCAGTCCAATTGAATTGGTAATTCTAATTACCCACCCTATTGGACTGGTACAATGATTTTTTTGATTCCTTCAAATTAAAAAAATGGAATCAAAAATAGGCGAGTATTTTGGAAAGGCATTGGTTCGCGTGCGAACTCGGCTAGGCATTTCTCAGTATCAACTGGCAAAAATCTCCGGTATTTCTGAGGAATATTTGAATAAATTGGAAAATGGGAAAAGGGAACCGCGAGCGGCAATGATCATTCGCCTTGGGCGTGCTATGTGCATAGCACCCGGGGAACTGATCAATGAAACAGACCGACTTATGCGTAAGGCGGATTCAGAATCCAGTTGATTTGTCTAGCTACGTTATAGAAACTCTGTGTTTACCAATTCAATTGGACTGGTAAACGATATCTCCCATTCCCGATAAAAGGAAAGGATGGGAAATGTAAAACAATGTCTATTCGGAGCGGCACTTGTTAATATCCGGGAGTCTCTCCAGATATCGCAATACCAGCTTGCCAAACGAACAGGTATCGCTGAGGAATACCTGAATAAGCTTGAAAACTCCAAGCGAGAGCCCAAAGCCCGGATGATCATTCGTCTTGGACGGGGACTTGGCATTTCTCCCGGTGACTTGCTGAACGAAATGGATCGGCTGATGCGCTTGGAAGAAGATGAGTAAGAAATCTTCTCCATGCCCGTTTGGAAAAATTCTCGTAACCGCCCGTGAAGAGCGTGGTATCACGCAATACCGGCTTGCACGGCTGGCAGGGCGTTCCATTCAGCAGATCAGCCAAATTGAACGCGGTGAAAGGGAACCCAAACTTTCAACGCTGATTTTGCTTGCCCATGCGTTGGGTATGGAGCCGGGAACTTTGGTGAATGAGGCGGCAAAAGCCATGCATATCCAGCAAGATTTGATAACGGCTATTGAATGAGAAAGTTGAAAAAAGCGCCATGCCCTTTTTGGGGAGTCGTTTTTGCTGCCCGGACTGAGCAAGGTATCTCACGATACCGCTTGGCAAAGCTGATCGGACGCACTTCACAGCAGCTGGCTAAGCTCGAAAAGGGTGAAAACGAGCCTGTACTGTCCACAATTGTGATGCTCGCCCATGCTCTTGAGATAGATCCTTGTATTTTATTCCGTAAAACAATTGAGTTGATGCCTCCCATCCCAGTAATAAAAGAGCCTGAAGCGAGTAAGGAATGGCCTTAATGGAACAGTGCTGGAAAACGACGGCACAAACAATTTCTTTACAGTGAAAAAAATTCCCTATCTCAATGACGCTCTTGGTGAGCAACTGAAGAAAGCACGGAAATCCATTCCCAAGCTTTCTCAAGAGCAAGTAGCCATAGCTCTTGGGACAGAGCGATCCTACATATCCCGCATGGAGAGGGGCATCATTCTTCCCTCAATAAATGTGCTCATTTTGTTGGGTGAAATGTATGGGGTTCCCGCTTCCACACTCTTGCTGTGGACAGAGCAAGCCTTATCAAATCATGTCTCCCCGCAGGAGTGAGAGCCTTTTCCGTGGCGCCTTTCCGT
>ERZ857951.1603-NODE-1603-length-22937-cov-5.914605_pt1 | contig 22937 bp, 19 predicted proteins | sample MGYA00519759_ERZ857951 | MGnify/ENA primary metagenome ERZ857951 (study PRJEB31778, sample SAMEA3449377) | human gut metagenome | biome: human gut; feature: human-associated habitat; material: faeces | place: United Kingdom | collected 2010/2012 ...
TGCATGTGTTAGGCACGCCGCCAGCGTTCATCCTGAGCCAGGATCAAACTCTCTATAAATCACATCATAACCGCCAAAGCGGATATAATCTTTTAGATCGCTTTCTAGCTCTCAAAAGAATTGTTTTACATCATCTCTGATGTTAAGAACCCTTTTCTGGTGCTTATTTTGCATAAGCTACAAAACTTATCAAGTTTTGTGTTCTTACATTGTTTAATTTACAAGGTACACGCCGCTGTGCCTCTCGGCGACAGCTTGTTTATCTTACCACACGCGGTTCAGTTTGTCAAGAACTTTTTTCAACTTTTTTCGGAAGTTTCTTTTGTTCTTGCCGCTCCCCGCGAGCGCTTTGCTAATATACCACCGGAATCGACCGATGTCAACAACTTTTTTCACATTTTCGCAATAAATTTTCGGCTTTTTCCGTACCCACTAAATATTGTGGTTTTTGCCGGGCATACTACGCAATATGCAAACGAACAGCTTTCATCGCGGCCGGGATGATGCGCCGCATCCGCGTCCGCAGCCGAAATTTGACGTGCCGATCACGGCGGCCGAAGTGAAAAAAATATTTTCCGACTGCGACGACTTTGAGATGCGCACCGTGCGCATCGGGCTCGAGAGCCGGCTCACGGTGTGCGTCTGCTGGCTCGACGGCGTGGTCGCGGCGGGCGACGTGTCGGCGGATATCCTCCGCCCGCTCACCGAGGGCGGGCGGCTGGCCGACGTTACCGGCTCGCGCGAGGCGGTGCGCCGCATCGAGCAGGGCGCGGTGTACAGCTGCGCGACGCGCACGCGCACGCAGATGGACGCACTCATCGCCGATCTCACCAAGGGCTCGGCCGCGCTTATCTTCGACGCGCAGCGCAAGGCCGTGACATTCGAAGCACGCACGACGAATGTGCGCGCGGTATCGGAGCCGACGATCGAGAAATCCGTCAGCGGTGCGAAGGATGCCTTCGTCGAGACGCTGCGCATCAACACCTCGCTCGTGCGGCGGCGGCTGCACACGCCGGCGCTGAAGCTGCGCCAGACGGTCGTCGGGCGGCAGTCGGAGACCACAGTCGCAGTGGTATATCTCGACGGCATCGCAGACCCTGCGCGCGTGCAGCGCATCCTTGACCGGCTCGACACGATCGACGAGCAGGCGCTGCTCGGACGCGGCGACCTCGAACCGTATCTGACGCGGCGGCCGCGGGCGCTGCTGCCGCAGCTCGGTCAGACGGAGCGCCCGGACAAGTTTGCCGGGGCGCTGCTCGACGGCTGCGTGGGGCTGCTGGTGGACGGGCTGCCGATGGGCTACCTGCTGCCGACGACGTTCCGGCTGCTGATGCACACGCCGGAGGACGAGGCGCACAATTACTTGCTGGCCTCGGCGCTGATCGTGCTGCGCTACTTTGCGCTGACGCTGTCGCTGACATTTCCGGCGCTGTACGTGGCCGTGGCGATGTACCACCAGGAGATGATCCCGGCAAAGCTGCTGCTGTCGGTCATCCAGGCAAAGCAGCAGGTGCCGTTTTCCGTGCCGGCGATCATTCTGTTCATGCTCATCGCCTTCGAGCTGCTGCAGGAGGCCGGGCTGCGGCTGCCGAACTCCATCGGCCAGACGGTGTCGATCATCGGGGCGCTGCTCGTGGGGCAGTCGGCGGTGGACGCGAAGATCGTGAGCCCCGTGGCGATCATCGTCGTGGCGCTCGCGGGCATCGCGGGCTACACGCTGCCGAATCAGGAGCTGAGCAACGCCGTGCGCCTGCTGCGGCTGGCGCTGGTGCTGGCGGCGGCGCTTGCCGGACTGTTCGGCATTCTGGCAATGCTGGGGCTCGTGATCTGGTACCTGTGCACGATCGACAGCGACGGCGTGGCGTATATGGCCCCGTTTGTGGACAGCGAGCGCCCGGCGCTCTGGCGCACGCTGCTGCGCCGGCCGCAGCCGGACAACAAGTTCCGTCCGCCGGAATACGGCAGCGAAAACCGGCGGCGGCAGCGATGAGGCACACTATATAATATAAGGAGGGCTGCGTATGCACCGCGCACAAACGCTCGCGCTGCTGCTGGCGGCGGGACTGCTGTGCAGCGGGTGCGCCAACGGCGCGATCTCGAGCAATTACCGGCCGGTCGAGGACCTGATGCTCATTCAGACGATCGGCGTGGATCGTGCGCCCGAGGGCGTGTGCCTGAGCGCGTCGACCGGCAGGGCAGGCGAAAACGAACCGCCTCAGCGCATGACGCAGACCGGCGAGACCGTGCTCGCCGCGCTCGACCGGCTGCAGGACCGCACACCGAATGCGGAGCTGTTTTACGCGCAGACGAGCTACCTGCTCCTCGGCGAGGAGGCAGCCGCCGCGGGCGAGCTGACGCCGCTGCTGGATTTCATCGCGCGCGATCCGGATATGCGTCTGAGCGCACCGCTGTTTCTCGTGCGCGGGGCGGCGGCGCAGCAGGCGGTCATGGACACGGGCGACGACAGGACCGACGTGACCGAGGCGCTGTCCGCGCTGCAGAAGGACACCGCGCTCAGCGGCGCGGGCCATGCGTTTTCCTGCGCGGACATCGCCCGCGCGCTCGCGGGCAGCGGCTGTGCCGCCGTGGGCGCCGTGGCGTGCGTGCGCACGCCGGAGAGCAAAGGCGGCAAGCTCGCGCTCACCCCGGCGGGGTATGCGATCTTTCGCGGCGGGGACTATCTCGGCTGCATCGCGCCCGAGACCGCGCGCGGGGCGAGCATGCTCCTCGGCGTGGTCACCAACGGCGACATCGCGGTGCGCGACGGCGACGGCAGCACCGTCATGCTCACGCTCGACACGTGCAGGGCGGCCATCCGTCCGGTCTGGGACGGCGGCACGCTTGCGCGCGTGGACGTGACGCTGCGGCTGCGCGCGGGCATCTCCGAGCTGCGCGCACCGCGCCGGATCACCACGCAGGCCTATCAGGACGAGCTCAACGCGGCGCTCGCAGCGTGCGTGGGCGGCTGGGTGCGCGATGCGCTCGCGGCATCGCAGGCGCTGGAGGCGGACTTTCTCGGCGTGGGGCAGGCCATTGCCGTGCGCAGCGGGCGCAGATGGGCTGCCATCCGCGACGGCTGGGCGGAGCTCTGGCCGGACGTGCCGGTGCGCGTGACGGTCGATGCCGACGTCGGGCGCACGTATGACCTGCGCGACAGCATCGACACCACAGGAGGCGGAAGATGATGCGGCTTTCCCTGACGCGGCGGCAGTATTACGCGCTATGCACGATGGCGCTGCTCTCACCGCTGCTGCACCTCGTGCCGCGCAAGACGGCGGCGGAGGCCGGCTGCGGCGGGTGGCTGAGCGGTGCGGCGGCGCTCGTGCCGCTGCTGCTGTTTGCGGCGCTGCTCGAGGGCATTTTGCGCCGCGGCCGACCGGGTGAGGGCATCGGCGAGATCACGCTGCGCGCGCTCGGACCGGTCGCGGGGCGGGCGGCATTGTGCCTGTACGCCCTGTGGTTTTTGCTCTACGGCGCGTTCGCGCTGCGCATCGGGGCGGAGCGCTTCATCGAGGCGGTGTTCCCGCTGAGCCAGCCGTGGCCGTTCGTGGTGACGATCCTCGCCATGGCGGTCTGCGGCGCGCTCGGTGCGCCGAAGGCGCTCTTTCGCGCCGCGGAGATCTTCTGGCCGCTGCTCGCGGGCGTGCTGACGCTGGTGCTGGTGTTCGCCCTGCCGGGGCTGGACGTGAAAAACCTGCTGCCCGTGACGGCGGCGGATGCGCCCGGCGTCGCGCGCAGCGCGCTGACGGTGTTCGGCGCGGGAGCGGCGGTGCTGTTTTTTGCGGCCTTCACCGGCGGCGCCACGCCGGAAACGCCGGGGCGGGCGCGCTGCGCCATGCGCTGGTGCGTGCGCACGTGCGTGCTCGTGACGCTGCTGAGCGTGTTCACGATCGGGAACCTCGGCGCGGGGCTGACGGCGCAGCTCAACCACCCGTTTTTCACCCTGCTGCGCAACATCAGCCTCTTTCACGCGGTCGAGCGCTTCGGCGCGCTCGTGATCGGGCTGTGGGTGCTGCCGGACTTTGTGCTCGTGGCGATGCTGCTGACGCTGGCAGTCAACTGTCTGCGCGCGGCGTGCACGCGCAATGCACAGCTCTTTGCGCGCAAAAACCCGCCCGCGCTCGTGCTTTTGTGCGCGGCGGCGGTCGGCGCGGGTGCGCTGCTGCTGGCGCAAAACGCCTTCGACACGGACGCGCTGCAGACAAACGTCGTGCCGCGGCTCAATCTCGCGCTGCTCGGTCTTGGCACGGTCGGGACATATCTGACCGGCCGCGCGCGCGGCACGCTCTGAACGCGCAAAAGCCCCGCCGGTTTTTCCCGACGGGGCTTTTGCTACATTATTATATAACGTGTTACGGCGCAATGCGGTCGCGCCAGCGGGCGGTGAGCCGCTCGAGCTCATCGGCGAAAGCGCTCAGCCCCTTGTTCGGGCAGCCATCACAGCGGCGCACGAGCGCCGTGAGCTCGCCGAGCGCACGCTTGAGCCGCTCGAAGGCCGCGCTCTCGCGGCGCTTGCCGGCGGCGGCAGCCTGCCGCTGCTCGTCGTGCCGGATGGGGCGCGGCGGCGCAACGACCGTATACACACCGGCGGCAAGGTCAAACGCGCTGCCGCTGTAGGGTGCGTCGGCCTCGTAGCCGTATTCCTCGCGCAGGCAGGCGGAAAACGCCGTGCACGCATCGTCGTCGCCGTGGTTGACGAACACGTGCGCGGGCTTTTGCTCCATGGCGTTGAGCCAGCGCAGCAGCCCGGCCTTGTCCGCGTGGCCGCTCACGCCGGGCAACACGGTGATCTCGGCGTGCACGGCGATCTCGTCGCCGAAGATCTTCACGGTCTTTTCCCCGTCGTTGAGCTTGCGCCCGAGCGTGCCCACCGCCTGATAGCCCACGAAGAGCACGGTGCACTCCGGCCGCCAGAGGTTATACTTCAGGTGGTGGCGGATGCGTCCGGCATCGCACATGCCGCTCGAGGAGAGGATGACCTTGGGCGTCCGGTCGTTGTTGAGCGCCATGGAGTCCTCTTTGGAGACGGCGGTGTGCAGGTCGTCAAAATACAGCGGGTTCACGCCGCTGCGGATGAGCGCGCGCGCCTCGTCGTCGAGAAAGCTCGTGTCGGTCTGCAAAAAGACGCGCGTGGCCTCGTTTGCAAGCGGGCTGTCGACGTAGACCGGAAAGTGCGGATGGCCGTGCACCATGCCGGCGTCCTTGATCTGGCGGATGAAATACAGCAGCTCCTGCGTGCGGCCGACGGCAAACGACGGGATGACGACGTTGCCGCCGCGGTCAAGCGTGCGCTGGATGCAGTCGGCGAGCGCGCCGAGATAATCCGGCCGTTCACCGTGGCTGCGGTCGCCATAGGTCGACTCGATGAGCACGTAGTCCGCGCCCGAGACGGTCTGCGGGTCGCGCAGAAGCGGCTGATTCACGTTGCCGATGTCGCCGGAAAAGACGATCTTCTTTTCCACATCGCCCTCGGTGAGCCACGTCTCGATGCACGCGCTGCCGAGCAGGTGACCCACGTCCGTGAAGCGGATGATGATGTTCTCCCCGACCTGCACGCGCTGCCCGTAGGCGCACGGGCGCAGCAGCGTGAGCACGCCCTCGGCGTCCTCGAGCGTATAGAGCGGCTCGGGCGCGGCGCGGCCGGCGCGGGCGGCCTTGCGCCCCCGCCACTCGGCCTCGGACATCTGGATGTGCGCCGAGTCGCGCAGCATGATGCCGCACAGGTCGCACGTCGCCTCCGTTGCGTAGATCGTGCCGCGAAAGCCCTGCTTATACAGCAGCGGCAGGTGCCCGGTGTGGTCCATGTGCGCGTGCGTGACGAGCACGAACTCGATCTGCGCCGCTGGGACGGGGATGTCGATGTTCTCAAACTGGTCGCGCCCCTGCTGCATGCCGCAGTCGATCAGGCCGTAATGCCCGCCGATCTCGAGCAGGGTGCAGCTGCCGGTCACCTCGTGGTCGGCGCGGATAAATGTCAGCTTCATGGGCTCGCTCCCTTTCGATATTGTTACCTGATTTTAGCACGTCTGCACGCTGCGCGCAACCGCAGCGCGAAAAAAACGATTGCCCCGGCGAGACATTTTGTCCCGCCGGGGCAGCCGGTTTGTCAAAGAACCTCGTAGCCTTTGCGCCCGCCGGGGCAGCGGCCGGTCATGCGCTCTGCAGCTGCTCGAGCACCTCGCGGTAGCGCAGCGTGACCCGGTCGCTCCATGCGCTCCAGCAGGCGATCGCCTCGGGCACGCATCCGTCCGTCAGTCCGTCAAGCACCGCGCGGTAGACCCTGCACAGCTCCTGCATATCGAGCGTGTAGGCCACCATGTAGTACGCCACGTGTGCAAGCTCGCGCGTCGAGCGCAGCATGACGCGAAAGATCATGTTGTCCGACTCGCGGAACATGCACACCAGAAACGCATTGAGCAGTTCCAGAAACGCCGCCTTGTCGCCGTCGGGCACGTAGGCGATGGCGTCCATCTGCGCGAGCAGACCGTACAGCTTTTGCATCTGCGCCGCGTCCGGGCGGCGCCCTACCCAGCAGAACCAGCCGAGCGCGACCATTTCGCGCAGCTCCAGAAACGCGTCCACCAGCTCCGGATGCGGCGTGCCGCCGTGCGTCATGATGACCGCCAGCGTCTCCAGATTTGCCCGCTCCCAGTAGGGTGCGACATACGTCGCGTGGCGCGGCACGATCTCCAGAAAGCCGAGCCGCTCCAGCTCTTTCAGGGCAAGGTGTACGTTCGTCTTGCGCAGGTCGTACTGCGCGGCCAGTTCGCTCTCCGTGGGCAGCCGGTCGCCCGGATTGCGCTGCCCGCCGAGGATCTCCTTGAGCATGCGGTCGATGAACCGCTCCTGCTCTGTCCTGCTGTCCCTTTCATTTGCTTTCATAATGCTCTCTTCCCCCTTGAGACCATTGGTAATGCTACAGATTGTATTGCTTTTCCGACAAATGTAAAGCGGTTCTAACAGTTTTTTAAATTATTTTCCACGACTGTACAAAAAACGGGACACTCACGACCGGAGCACCCCGTTTTTTCGATGATTTGCGCCGGCTCAGAATGCAAAGCCCATGGTCAGCAGCACCTGCGCAAGGATGTACGTGCCCATGACGGCGAAGTTCTGCTTGGTCGGCTCGGCCTTCTTGATGAAGAGCATGTCGCACAGCACGCCGTCGGACGCGAGGAAGAACGACGCGCCGAGAAACGACGCGAGCTTGCCCCACGTGAACGCCGTCACCAGCGGCAGGAACACGCTGATACTCAGCGTGCAGAGCATGACCATGTACGCCAGCGCCAGCGGACGCAGGGCGCGCGGGATGCTCCTGCGGCTGCCCTTATAGACGACCACGATGCCCGCGGCATAGGCCGCGCACACGAGCGCGATCCAGAACCAGCGCACATGCACGGCATAGGTCGTGTAGATGTGCACAAGGTAGCACACGTGGCCGAGGAAGAACGACGCCGTGCCGAGGGCGAAGAAATGCTTCTGCAGCGGCCGCAGCAGAAACAGATCGCCCAGACAGCCGAACAGCAGGCCGGCGACCACCCAAAGCGACGGCGTGTTGGCAAAGGCGAGGTACGTCAGCGCGACGACCGGCATCAGCGCGACCTTCGTCGGCTTGCGCAGATCGTCATCACCGCGCCAGCAGCTGATGAGGTGCACGACGGCGAGCGCCGCCAAAAACACCGGGAATAACCATTTCAATACGATCATCTCATTAACCATCCTATCTCTGATCGAAAAATTTCGAGATCCGCGCAAGTTTACACCCCGTTCATTGACACGGTCCCGTACAGTAATTATAATGGATGTGATACCCAGCCGTCAATGACTATTGACAGGATTTCGTCACATCCCGTGTGGAAAGGTGTCCGGCCATGCTCTATTATCTGATGCTTGTTCCCGCCGTGCTCAGCACTGCGGTGATTTATTTTTTGTCTCCCGCGCTCAGCTACTGGTGGCTGCTGCCCGTGCTGCTCGGCTGCTTCGTGGCGGCGAACCTTGTGTACGTGCTGCTGATGTTCGTGTGCTCGCTCTTTGCCGGGCCGAACAGGATGTATGACCGCATCAGCCCGTTTTACCTTGCGCTGACGCTGGCGCTCGACGGCTGGATCCTCGCGCTCTGCCGCATCAAGATCCACGTCGAGGGGCTCGAAAAGGTCCCGACGGATTCGGAATTCCTCTTCGTGAGCAACCACCGCTCGAACTTTGACCCCATGGTGCAGTGGTGGGTGCTGCGGCGCTGGCCGCTGGCATTTGTGTCCAAGCCGTCGAATATGCGCAAGTTCGTCATCGGTCCGTTCGTGCGCCGGTGCTGCTTTCTGCCGATCGACCGCGAAAACGCGCGCAACGCCCTGACCACCATCAACGCCGCCGCCGAGCTCATCCGCAGCCACGTGTGCTCGTTCGCTATCTACCCCGAGGGCACGCGCAGCAAAAGCGGTGAGCTGCTGCCGTGGCACGCGGGCTCGCTCAAGATCGCGCAGAAGGCAAACGTCCCCATCGTGGTCGGCACGGTCGAGGGCACGGAGCGCATCGCGCACAACGTCCCCTGGCGGCGCTCGCACGTGTATGTGCGCATCCGCGAGGTCATCCCCGCCGAGACGGTCAAGGCCACCACGACCAACGCGCTCACGGAGGATATCTGCGGCAAAATGCACGCCGCGCTGGGAAAGTGAAAAACGCCGCACCGAACACCCGTCCGCAAAAGCGGGCGGGTGTTTTTCTCTTTCATTGGGTGCACAATGAAAGAAATGCACATGAAATTTTTATACATATTAAGTTTATTGATACATTTTTGCCAAAGGACTTGAAAATGTCGGAAATGAACCGTATAATGCAGCTGTGTCCGGAAACCCACATCGGACACGACCCCACAGAAATACCGGAATAGGAGGTTCATTCACAATGACATTCCGCAAACACGCAACCAGGATCCTTGCTCTGCTGCTGGCTGTGCTGCTGTTTGGTCAGCTTGCCGCATTCCAGCTGCCGGTCTCCGCCGCGAACGCGGTCCCGGCCGGGCACAACGGCGCGGCCTACATCCCCGCCGGAGCAGACGTCAACGACCTGCTCAGCCAGACCCTGCTGAGCAATTATGACGAGGTCGGCTGCCAGCAATGGGAGTACCGCGCGACCAGCGTCCTGTCGGACTACGCCGTCAAGTGGACGCCGGTCAACGGCTTTGACACCACCGGAAGCTTCTTCCGCGACCGCCTCAACGCGAGCTATCCCGCGCTCAACAGTGAATCGGCCGCGCAGAGCTACACCGTGCGCATTGAGGGGACGAGCACGGTCTACACGTTCACGAAGCTGGCTTCTCCCGCGGCGGATGCCGCAGCCCCGTCCGTGACGCCGGACGCCGCGCCGGGCACTGATCCCGCCGTGACGCCGGACACCGACACCGACACCGCGCCGGATGCCGCGCTGAGCACCGCGGCCGGCACGACCGAGGACGACAACGGCACCTGCACGCTCAACATGACCTATACCGCCGACGGCGAGATCGACTTTGACGCGCTGCGCGCCGCCATCGTCGCCGCCGTCCTGCCCGGCACGGACGTCAATGATGTGACCGTGACCTATGAGTCGAAGGCAACGCTCCCGCCGCACGAATCGCGCTATGTCGTGCTGGAGGGCGGCTGGAGTAAGAAACCCATACTGCGTGAATTCCCGGCCATCACCGTCGGCACGTACAACGTCAAGCTCACCGTGAACGGCGAGGACACCATCGTCACCGTGACGCTGACCGACGCGCGCACGCAGGCGAAGATCGTGCTCAAGGAGGGCGTCTCCCTCACCTACACGAAGGACGCCGCCGCCATGCGCACGCAGATCCTCGACAAGCTCATCGACTGGTCGCAGACCACCGTGAGCAAGGAGGCCGCTGCCCAGAGCATGGTCGTCGAGTACTACGGCACCGGCAGCAGCAAGCTCCTGACGCACGATGACTGGTATCGGGTCGAGGGCGGCACGGTGAAATTCGGCATCGACTACACCGCGCCGAGCATCGGCGCCGGTGAAAACCAGCAGATCCGCGCGAGCTTCCCGACCACGGCCGACTACCTCGGCTGCGACGCGGTCGAGGGTGCGCTCACGGTGAACAAGGCGTTCGTGCGCGTGCACGTCAAGTCCACCTCGATCTTCTATGACGAGAAGCCGACCACGCAGCAATACGTCACCACGAAGCCGGAGGGCGACTTCACCATCTTCAAGGTCTACAGCGGCGTGACCAGCAACGTCAAGGGCGCGATCTACCTGCAGCTGCCGGAGAGCATCCTCTCCCCGGAGGCACTGGAAAAGATCGACCCGGTCGTCAAGCTCCTCTGCGGCAAGACGCTCACGGACATCTTCAACGACGGCATGACCCTCGGCGAGCTGCGCGAGCTGCTGCAGCAGCTCGAAAAGCCGACGGATGACCTCGCCAAATTCCTGAAGCTCTTCAACATCGACATCTCCTCGTTCACGGAGCTGCTCAAGGTGATCAACAAGATCCCCGGCGTGTTTGACAGCACGCGCGTGGCCATCGGCTCGCCGAACCGCGCGGGCATGTACCTCGTGACGGCGATCACGTCCAACCCGAACTACAAGACCGGCGTCGGCACGGGCACGCTCGTCGTGAAGATGCGCGCCACCGGTGCAAGCCTGACCTGGGATAACGACCGGACGACCTACACCACCGGTGAGCTGGAAAGCAGCCCGCTTGGCGCCACGCTCATGCGCGGTGACACCCCCGCCCACAATCAGGACGGCGTGCACTACCGCTACATCGGCACGACGGACACACACAGGCTGTACATCAGCAGCAAGGCGCCCACTGAGCCCGGCACGTACCGCCAGACCGCCTACATCCTCGGCGGCAACGACATGGCAAAGTCCATCTCCCGCAGCATCACGATCACGGCAAACTAAAGCACCCCAAAACACCAAAACGCCCGGAGCAGCAGCTCCGGGCGATTTTTGTCTCGATATGGGCTCAGTGGCTGTCGGCCATGCGGTAGCCGACACCGACCTCGGTGAAGATATACTGCGGCTCGACCGGGTTCGGCTCGATCTTGCGGCGGATGTTGGCCATGTGCACGCGCAGGAGCTTGTTGTCCCCGCCGACGCCGGGACCCCAGAGCTCTTTCATTATGGATTTATACGTGAGCACCTGCCCGGCGTGGCGGCCGAGCAAGGCGACGATCTTATACTCGTTCGGCGTCAGGTGCGTGTCCTCTCCGGCGAGATAGACGCGGTGCTTGTTGTAGTCCACGCACAGGTCGCCCACGCGGTACTCCCCCGTCATGGCCAGCGCGTCGCTCGTGCCGTCGGTGCGCGTGTGGCGCAGCGCCGTGCGGATGCGCGCCAGCAGCTCCACCGTGCCGAAGGGCTTGGTGAGGTAGTCGTCCGCCCCCATGTCGAGCGCGGCGGCCTTATCGAGCTCCGCGCTGCGCGCCGAGATGACGATGATCGGCATGCGGCTCCACGAACGGACGGAGCGGATGATCTCGCTGCCGTCCATATCCGGCAGGCCGAGATCCAGCAGCAGCAGATCCGGGCAGTGCGAGGCGATCATCTCCAGCGCCGTCTTGCCGTCGGTCGCGAGCATGGGCTCGTAATCGTGGCCGCGCAGCGCCGCCTGCAGATATTTGCTGATGCCGGGATCGTCCTCGACGATGATGATTTTGTTGCGGATCATGTGTGTCCCTCCTCCGCCGGCAGCCAGAAGCGGAATTCCGCGCCGCCGCCGACTCGATTTCTTGCATAGATCTCCCCGCCGTGTGCGCGCACGATCGCGCGGCAGACGCTCAGGCCGATGCCCATGTGCCGGCTGCGGTCGGACGCTTCCACCGCGCCGAGCGGCAGATAGCCGTCAAAGAGCACGCCGAGCAGCTGCGGCGGGATTCCGTCGCCGTTGTCCGCCACGGTCAGCCAGACGCGGCTGCCCTCGTCGCGGATCTCGATGAAGATCTCCGTCGCCGACGGGCTGTGCCGGGCGACGTTTTCCAGCAGGTTCAGCAGCACCTGCTCGATGAGCGTGGCGTCCATCGGCACGAGCAGGATCTCCTCCGGCTTTGTGACCGCGATGGGGATGTCCGTGGCGCAGTTTTTGCGAAAGCGCCGGATGGCGCTGCCGACGATCTCCTCGACGACCTCGTCCGACTTCTCGATGACGACGCCCTCCTCGCTGAAGCGCGTGACGGACAGGATGTTTTCCGACAGGTGCAGCAGCCACTGCGCGTTCTGGCGGATCTCCTCGACCATGCCGCGCCCCTCGTCGGTGAGCGTTTCGCTCTCCTCGACCGTCGCGCTCAGACCCATGATCGCCGCGAGCGGCGTGCGGATGTCGTGCGAGACGCTGCGCAGAAGATTGGCGCGCATACGGTCCTTTTCCGCCTCGTAGCGCAGCTGCTCCTGGCGCTTGATCTGCGTGGTGAGGGTGCTCACGAGCACGCTCACGACCAGCATGACCGCAAACGTCAGCGGGTAGCCGTCGATGGAGAGATTGAACTCATGAAACGGGTAGGTAAACAGATAGTTCACGCCCACCACGCCGACCGCCGCCGCCAGCACGCCGGGCAGATAGCCGTTGGTAAAGCGCGAGATGAGCACCACCGCCAGAATAAACACCGACGTGGCAAACGGATTGTTGTCGTCATAGCACGCCGACAGCAGCATACAGATGCCGACCGCGCCGCCCATGACAAGAATGAAAACACCCAGATCGCACAGCCACTGCGGCGCGCGTTTGCTCGCTCTTTGCATAAGCACCCCTCTTTGCCCCTCTCGTTGTCTGGTCTCCGCTCCCACGTTCAGCATAGCACAATGTGCGCCCGCGCGCGACTGTCTTTGCAGCGCAGCGCCGATTTCTTTCCGCCTTCTTAACGACTGCGTGCCGTTTTTGCCGCGTCTTTCCGGAAACTTAGCGCGGGTTCATCTTATAATGAAGTAACTTCAAGGTAAGTCACTTTGTTGCCCCGGTCGGACACCGGCCGGAGCTTTCGGGGGAAAGGAGGCAGACACATGATCTTTGCAGCAGTCGGCGGTGGTATGATCCTTGCCTGCGGTGGATTTGTGTGGTACATCCTCAAGCGCTGACACACATCGCGTCGAGAGAGACCATGAGAGAGCACAGTGACCGCACAGTCACAAAAAAGCCAGCCGGAACGGTTTCCGGCTGGCTTTTTTTCGTTTTCAGCGGACGATCGCCTTTGTGCACAGCCAGTCGCACCAGTCCAGATCGTACTTTGCGTAGACATGGGTGCTGTCGCCGCTGGCATCGGCGCGCAGGTTGCCGTTTTCGTCGTCGAACACCTCGTTGATGTCGATGTAGAAGATGTCCTTCCCGTCGGCCAGCGCGGCAAGCTTCTCATTGAGGCGGTTGATGCGGGGGTTATTGAACGTCGCGTCCGTGCTCGAGCGCGACGGGCCGACGTGCAGGTTCGCCTCGACGTAGACGATGGCGTTCGGCTGCGCGGCGCGCACGGTGTCGATCAGCGACGAGAACTTCGCCGTGATGTCATCCAGATCGTTGCCGAGCTCGTTGATGCCTAGCATGATGTAGACCTTGCCGAAGGTCTTCTGGCTCAAAAGCTGCGGCAGCGTGACCGTGCCGACGTTTTTCACGGCGACGGCCTTCGTCTGCGCGACATAGACATTGAGGCCGACGTCGGCGAAATAGGTCGCGTTTTTCAGGTTGCCGTATTCGGCGATGCCGACGGTGCGCGAGTCGCCGATGAAGAGCGCGTCGTCAAAATACGACGCGTCCACGGTCGTAAACTGCAGTGGGGTCGGCTCGGGCGTGGGCGTGGGCTCGGCCGTGGTCTCCGGCGTGGGGGTGACGGCGGCGGTCAGCTCCTTGCCGGAGTCGCTGCGGTCGATCAGGCCGCGGATGAGAAACGGCGCCGCCGCGAGCGCGGCCACCAGCAGCAGGATGAGGAAATGTTGCGGTTTGATGCGTTTCATGTGTCTACGCTCCTTAGAATCGGAAGTACATAAAGGGGTCGTTCATGCCCTTGCTCAGGCAGTACAGGCACAGCCAGAACAGCACGGCCAGAATGATCGCGCCGAGCCACGTGCCCTTGAGCCGCCGGTACAGATACGCCGGCAGCGACGTCGAGCACAGCAGACCGAGGATGAGGAACACGCCGTAGGTCTTGCCGTACTTGAGGAAATCGAGCGGATACGCCGCCGCGGTGCGCGAAAACAGCGGGAACAGGCGGCCGAAATACGCACCCAGCTGCCCGAAGTCCGACACGGAGAACACCGCCCACGACACCGGGATGAGCACGAGCATATACAGATGACCGAGCACCGGCCAGCGGTCGAGATATTTCTTGAGCCAGAGCTTTTCCACGACCAGCACCGCGAACAGACCCAGACCCCAGAGCAGGAAGTTCAGGTGCGCGCCGTGCCAGAGGCCGGTCGCAAGCCAGACGACGAGGAGGTTGAAGATCATGCGCTTGCGGCTGCAGTGGCTGCCGCCGAGCGGGATATACAGATACTCGCGGAACCACGTGCCGAGCGTGATGTGCCAGCGGCGCCAGAACTCCGTCATGCTCAGCGCCAGATACGGGCAGCGGAAGTTCTCCGGGATGTGGAAGCCCAGCATCCGGCCGATGCCGATGGCCATGAGCGAGTAGCCCCAGAAGTCAAAATAGAGCTGGAACGAATACGCGAACGCGGCCATCCACGCAAGCGGCGTCGAGAGGCTCTCGAAGCCGATGGTGGTCACATCTCTCCAGAGGCCGCCGAGCTGGTTGGCAAGCAAAACCTTGAGCGCCATGCCGAACACGAACAGCTTGAGCCCGTCGACCGCCTGACGCAGCGACACATTGCGCGCGCCGAACTCCGGCTGCAGCTCCGTATAGCTCGCGATCGGGCCGGAGACCAGCTTCGGGAACATGGTCAGGTACGTGCCGAACGTGAGCAGTGAGCGCTCCGGCACGACCGTGCCGCGGTAGACATCCATGAGATAGCCCACCGCCGAGAACGTGTAGAAGCTGATGCCGACCGGCAGCGCCCAGCGCAGCAGCGGGATCGCCGCCTTGCCGCCGGACACGAGCCCGAGCGCACCGTTGACGCCGGTGAGCACGAAGTTGAGATATTTAAATAGGAACAGCCACAGGAAATTGTAGCAGATGCCGAGGATGAGCCACAGCTTCGCGCGCGGCTTGTCGCGCACGATGGCCAGACCCAGCCCGTAGTTGACCAGCACCGATGCGGCCAGCAGCGCAAAATACGCCCACTGACCGTCCAGCCCGATGATATAAAACACGCTGCTCCCCACCAGCAGCACGGCATTGCGCGCGCCGGCCGGACGCGACGGTGTCAGATAGTACACCAGCAAGAACGCCGGGAAGAAGCAAAACAAAAACGACAGGCTGCTGAAAACCACGGACCTTTCTCCTCCTGAACCACAAACAGAGCATCAAATTTACATAACAAATTCGCATGGAAAGGGTATCATACTTTTTGGGATTTGTGTGCGTTTTCGGGCAAAAAAACTGCACAAACTTTTCGGTCGAATTTTGGTGGTTTTCGTGGTAGTTGCCGCGCGGACGGAAATCCTGTCCGGCGGAAGAAAAAATCTCCGGCGCCGGTACGCGACCGGCGCCGGAGCGGCTGGATATGCGGATGTTTTTGCGCGCAGACGCGCCCGTCAGCTCAGCAGCACCTCGTCGGATTCGACCTGCGTGCCCGCGACCTCGGCGAACTTGTCGAGCAGATCGCGCTTGGTCAGGCGCTGCTTTTCCTCGCCCTCGATGTCGAGGATGATGTGCCCCTCGTTCATCATGATGAGGCGGTTGCCGTGCACGATGGCGTCTTTCATATTGTGGGTGATCATCATGGCGGTCAGCTCGTTTTCGCGCACGATGCGGTCCGAGAGCTCGAGCACCTTGGCCGCCGTTGCAGGATCGAGCGCCGCGGTGTGCTCGTCGAGCAGCAGCAGCTTCGGCTTTTGCAGGGAGGCCATGAGCAGCGTCAGCGCCTGACGCTGACCGCCGGAGAGCAGACCGACCTTCGCCGTCATGCGATCCTCGAGCCCGAGGCCGAGGGTCTTGAGCCGCTCGTGATATTCCTCGCGCTCGGCGTTCGTGACGCCCCAGCGCAGGGTGCGCTTTTTGCCGCGGCGCGCGGCGAGGGCGAGGTTCTCCTCGATCTGCATATTTGCGGCCGTGCCCATCATGGGGTCCTGGAACACGCGGCCGATGTACTGTGCGCGGCGAAACTCCGGCATGGCGGTCACGTCCACGCCGTCGAGGATGATGCGCCCGTCATCCACCGGCCAGACGCCCGCGACGGCGTTGAGCATGGTGGATTTTCCGGCGCCGTTGCCGCCGATGACGGTCACGAAATCGCCCGGCTTCAGGTGCAGTGACAGCCCGTCGAGCGCCCGCTTTTCGTTGATCGTGCCGGGGTTGAAGGTCTTGGAGATATGGTCTAACGTCAGCATATCACTTGCCTCCCTTCTTCAGACGGTGGAACGAGCTCTTGGCCTGTCCCTTGAGATATGGCACGGCCAGAAACGCCGCCACGATCACGGCCGTGAAGAGCTTGAGATCGTTCGGGTCGAGCTTGAGCCAGAGGATGAGCACCATGACGAGGTAATACACGATGCCGCCGAGCAAGACAAAGCCCAGACGCACCGAGAAGTTGCAGCCCTTGCGGAAGAAGGCGTCGCACAGCACCTCGCCGATGATGACGGCGGCGAGGCCGATGACGATCGCGCCGCGGCCCATGTTGATGTCGGCAAAGCCCTGATACTGCGCCATCAGACCGCCGGAGAGCGCGACCATGCCGTTGGAGAGCGACAGGCCGAGCACCTTCATGGCGTTGATGTTGATGCCCTGCGCGCGGCTCATGGCGGGGTTCGCGCCGGTGGAGCGGATGGCACTGCCCTGCTCGGTGCCGAAGTACCAGTACAGCAGCGCGATGAGCACCGCCGCGAGCAGCAGCCCCTTCCAGATCGCGCCGGGCACGCTGCGCAGCGTCAGCAGCAGGCTGTATTTATCCGGGTTGACGGGGGTGTTGGCCTTCATGCTCATGATGCGCAGGTTGACCGAGTAGAGCGCAAACTGCGTCAGGATACCGGCGAGGATCGCCGGGATGCCGAGCTTTGTGTGCAGCAGACCGGTCACAAGACCCGCAAGCAGACCCGCAGCTACGGCGACCAGCAGCGCCGCCCATGCCGGCCAGCCCGCGACGATGAGCACGACCGTCACGGCGCCGCCGGTGGTGAACGACCCGTCGACCGTCAGATCGGCGACGTCGAGCAGGCGGAACGTGATGTACACGCCCAGCGCCATGATGCCCCAGATGATGCCCTGCGCAACGCCGCCGGGCAGGCGCGAAACCAGATTCGGCAGGCTCAGGGACGCAAGAACCAGTGAATTCATATCATTACCTCATAGTGTGGAGTATCCCTGCCGCAGAAACTGCGGCAGGGAGCCGGGAATCGTGTTGAAAATCAGCCGATGGCCGCGTAGTCGCTCGGGATGGTGAGGTTGTAGAGGCTGGCCATCTCGGGGTTGTACTTCTTGACCGGGTTCGGGTAGTACTCGATGGCCATGGTGGAGATGTCGGCCTCGCCCTTGAGGATCTTCACGGCCATCTCGCCGGTGGTGCGGCCGAGCTCATAGTAGTCGATGGACAGCGTCGCAACGCCGCAGCCCTTGCAGATGCCCTCCTCGCCGGCGACGATGGGCTTCGTGGCAGCGCCCTTGATGGCCTCGGCGCAGGAGGCGGCGGTGTTGTCGGTCGGGACGTAGAGGACGTCGTTGGCGTCGCTCGCCGTGCCGGTGACGGAGACGACATCGTTCGTATCGGCGAAGGTGTAGATGGTGACGGTGCAGCCGGCCTTTTCAAGCGCGGCCTTGACGACGTCCGCCTGGTAGACGGAGTTCGGCTCGCCGGAGCAGTAGATGATGCCGACGTTCTTGGCGTCCGGGAACAGCTCCGTGATCATGGCCGCCTGCTGATCGAGCGGGGCCAGATCGGACGTGCCGGAGATGTTGCCGCCGACCGTGCCGGAGAAGTTGTCGATGCCGAGCGCAACGCCGTACTCCGTGACGGCCGTGCCGAGGATCGGGATGTCCTTCGTGGCGGCGGCCGCAGCCTGCAGCGCGCCGGTCGCGTTGGCAAGGATCAGATCCACGCCGCTGGACACGAAGCCGTTGCAGATGGTGGCGCAGGTGGCGCTGTCACCGGCGGCGTTCTGCTCATCGAAGGTGACGTTCTCGGCGCCGAGCGCGTCGGTGATCGCGTCGCGGAAGCCCTTGGTAGCCGCGTCGAGCGCATCGTGCTGCACGAGCTGGCAGATGCCGACGGTGTAGTGCTTATTCTCGGCCTTGTCGCCGCTGCCGCCGCAGGCGGCCAGCGACAGCACCATGACCACGGCGCAGAGCAGAGCAGTGAGTTTTTTAATGTTCATTGTTTTTCCTCCTTAAAGCGTTTCCGGCAATGAAAAAAGCCACACAGTCGTCTGTGCAGCTTTGTCAAAACCGGACCGGGAAGTCTCAGATGGTTCTGGTATGATCGCAGCACAAACGACTATTACCCTCGATAAAGTAATAGTAGGAATATGCGCTTGCAAATCGGACCAGACGCATGATTGCGGCCTCCTGTAGTGAAGATGTGCCTACTTTAGCGCTTTTAGCTGCTGAAGTCAAGCGCATTTGGCAAAAAACTTCACTTTTAGCGCTTTGCATAATTTCATACCGTGCCGCCGCTCCGTTTTCGGCGTTTTGTTTCTCCCGGGCGCAGCATTGACGCTCTCCGGCCGGTGTGCTATATTAAGAACAGAATTTTTGCCCGGAAGGAGGCGCGCCATGAAAACACCGCAGGAGCTGCTGCAGCAGGCGCTGGAGGTGGGCGAATGCCTGCTGCCGGACGCACCGCCCGGCGGACGCAGCGCGCACCCGACCGTGTTCGTGCACGGGCTGCTGGGCTGGGGCGCGCAGGATGCGCTCTACCGCGCCGTGCCCTACTGGGGACTCGCGGCGGGCGACGTGCTCGGCTATCTCAACCGCTGCGGATATGACTGCCGCGCGGCCTCGGTCGGCATCATCTCGAGCGCGTGGGACCGCGCGTGTGAGCTCTACGCCGCGCTCACCGGCGGCAGGGCCGACTACGGCATCGCGCACGCGCAGCGCTTCGGTCACGCGCGCTTCGGCACGGCATATCCCGCGCCGCTCGTGCCCGGCTGGGGCGCGGACAAGCCCGTCGATCTCGTCGGGCACAGCTTCGGCGGCGCAACGGCGCGGCTGCTCATGCAGCTGCTCGCGCACGGCTGCCCCGAGGAGGTGCAGGCGGCCGAGGCCGCAGGTGAGGCGCCCTCGCCGCTGTTCACCGGCGGCAAGACCGGCTGGGTGCACGCGCTGGTGGCCATCGCCGCACCGCACGACGGTTCGACGTTTCTCGACGTGCAGCCGGATGCTGCGAATGCGCTCTCGACGCTGTTTCTCGGCGCGGCGCGCGCGCTCGGCATCTCGGCGTTCAAGGACGTATATGACTTCCGGCTCGACCAGTTCGGCATCCGCCGCGACCCGGACGAGCCGATCACGACGGCCGCGCTGCGGATGCTGGCGCAAAACCCGCTCCCGGCGGGCGACAACGCCTTTGACGACCTGCGCTGCGCCGGTGCGCGCGCGCTCAATGCGCGCATCGACACACTGCCGGACGCCTGGTATTTTTCCATCCCCTGCTGCCGGACGCTGCCGCGTCTGCTCACGCACGACCAGAAGCCCGACACGGCCATGACGCCGCTGCTCTGGCCGTTTTCGACCGCGATGGGGCGCGCGGGCGGCGCCGTGCCGTCCGACTGGCTGCCGAACGACGGTCTGGTCAACACCGTCTCCGCCCGCTGTCCCGGCGGCGCGCCGCACACGGACTTCGCGCCCGGTCAGACGCCGCAGCGCGGCGTGTGGCAGGTGCTGCCGGTCGAAAATCTCGACCATCTGGCCGCGATCGGCGGCGTGATGAACACCGGCATCGTGCGCACGCGCCTGTTCTACCGCCGGGTCATGGCGCTGCTCGATGCGGCCGCCGCGGCCGGCGCCAACTCTTGATCCCCGCCCGGGATCGGGCATACGATACCGCAAAGTGCACAAGATAAGATAAGGAGTGTATGGATTATGGATTCTATTGAAAGCTATCTGCGCAAGCTGATCGTCGCCTCCGTGGGCGCGGCCGACCTCGGCTGCGAAAAGCTCGGCAAGCTGCTCGATGAGTGCGTCGCGCGCGGCGAAGTGACCGTGGAGAAGGGGCGCGTGCTCAACGAGGAGCTCAAGCGCACCTGCAAGCAGGCCGCCGCCAAGGACGCGGATGAAAAGCCCGCCGTGGACGTGGACGCCATGAGCGCCGACGAGCGCGAGGCGCTGCTGCAAAAGCTGCTGGCCAAGAAGGAAGCAGACTGATGGCCGGCCCCGCCGCGCAGCTCGACGAGGCCAAACGCTTCGCCGAGATCGTCGCCATACTGCAAAAGCATCACCTCGTTCAGGGGCTGACGCCGGAGAAGGTGCGCGATATTTTCGTGGACCTCGGACCGACGTTTGTCAAATTCGGACAAATTCTGTCCATGCGTTCGGACATTCTGCCCAAAGAATACTGCCTCGCGCTCGAGACGCTGCGCACGGACGTGACGCCCATGCCGCTGACCGAGGTGGAGCGCATCCTCACGCAGGCCTACGCCCGACCGTGGCAGGAGGTCTTTTCCGACATCGGCATCCGGCCGCTCGGCTCGGCCTCGATCGCGCAGGTGCACGCAGCGACCCTGACCGACGGTCAGCGCGTGGTCGTGAAGGTGCAGCGCCCCGACCTGTATGAGATCATGAGCCGCGACGTGCGCCTGCTCAAGCGCGCCGCCGTGCTGCTCAAGTACACGCCGCTTGCAAGCGCGCTGGACTTTCACGCCGTGCTCGACGAGATCTGGCGCACCGTGCAGGAGGAGCTCGACTTCACGATCGAGGCGGACAACATCGCCGAATTCAAGCGTCTCAACGACGGCATCGTCTATGCCGACTGCCCGGCCACCTACCCGATGTGGTGCACGAAGAACGTGCTCGTCATGGAGTATGTCGGCGGTCACCAGATCGACGACGCCGCCGGTCTGCGCGCCGACGGCTACGACCTCAACGAGATCGCCGTCAAGCTCGTGCACAACTATATCCGCCAGATCACGGTCTACCGCTTCTTCCACGCCGATCCGCACCCCGGCAACATCCGCGTGCAGGACGGGAAGATCGTCTGGCTCGACCTCGGCATGATGGGACGCATCAGCCCGCGCGAGGCGGAGCTGTACATGGGCATCATCCGCACGATCTACGAGCAGGACGTGCCCGCGCTCACGGACACGCTGCTCTCACTCGGCCAATATACGCGTATGCCCGACCGGCAGGCGCTCGCCGAGCGCATCGGCATCTTCCTGCACAAGTACGAGGCCATGCCGATGGCCGACATGGACATGGGCGTGCTGGTGGACGAGTTCGTGCAGATCCTCAACGAATACGGCGTGTCCGTGCCCGGCTCGCTGACGATGCTCGGGCGCAGCCTGCTCGTCATTCAGGGCATGCTCACGAGCGTGTCGCCGGACGCAAACGTCATCGAGATCGTGGCGGAGTATGTCAAAAACACCGCCCTGAGCCGCGAGCACATTGAAAAGAAGGTCAAAACGCTTGCGCAGCAGCTCGCCCGTTCCGGCGAGAAGCTCACGGTGCTGCCGGCGCAGCTGTCGGAGTTTTTCGGCAAGGCCAACGCTGGGCAGCTGACCGTGAACGTGAAAAAGTCGTGGTCGGATGCGGCGCGCGCCGCGCACTCGAAGTTGCTGGGCCGGCTCATCTTCGCGCTGCTGGACTGCTCGCTGCTGTTTTGCGCGGCCATCACGTGCCTCGCCCCGCTGCCGCGGGTGCTGGGGCTGCCGTGGCCGGCGCTGGTGTTTTTCGCCGCCGCCATCGCCATGACGCTCGCGCTCTTTGACCGCCGCCGCTGGACGGTGTGAGAGGCCTGAATACAGAAAAAAAGACCGCCTGATGGCGGTCTTTTTGCGCGCATTGGAAAGCAAACGCGCTTCCGGCTCGCTCAATACAGCTGCGCGATGATGTCCGCGCATCTGTCGATGCCGATGACGCCGCTGTCGAGCGTCAGGTGATAATTCTGCGCATAGCCCCACTTCATGTTGGTGTAGAAGCGGTGATACGCCGCCCGGCGCTTGTCCTTATCCCGCAAACGCTCCTCCGGGGACTGCTCCCGCTCGCCGTAGACCTCCACGATGCGCTTGGCACGGAATGCCATGTCCGCATGGATAAAGACCTTCAGACAGTCGGCCGTGTCCTGCAGGATGTAGTCTGCGCAGCGGCCCACGATGACGCAGGGGCCTTTTGCGGCAAGGTCCGTGATGACCTTGTACTGGTGCTCCCAGAGGATGTCCTCGTTGGTCGGTCCGAGCATCCGGTTGGAAAAGGCGGAGGACAGGAAGCCGCCGGGGGCGTACTCCCCCGCCTCCTGCACATAGTCCGGCGTGAAGCCGGTCTCCTGCGCCATCGCCTGAATGATCTCGGCGTCATAGCAGGGAATGCCCAGCTTTTCCGCCGTCTTTTTGCCGATGGTGCGCCCGCCGCTGCCGAATTCGCGGCTGATAGTGATGATCCTGTTTTTCATGCGTTCTGCACTCCTTCCACATTCAATTCCCGATAGGTTTTCATGATGATGATCGCCGAGATGACGAAGGTCAGGATATCCGACACCGGCATGGAATACAGCACGCCGTCCAGACCGAAGAACACCGGCAGCAGCAGGGCAAAGCCCACACCAAACACCACTTCGCGGAACATGGACAGCAGCGTGGAGGCCAGTGCCTTACCGACTGCCTGCAAGAATATGAAGCACGCCTTGTTGACGCAGGCGAGGATCATCATGCACAGATACGTGCGAAAGGCTTTGATGGCAAAATCGGTGTAGTAGCT
>ERZ857951.1617-NODE-1617-length-22808-cov-4.750099_pt1 | contig 22808 bp, 19 predicted proteins | sample MGYA00519759_ERZ857951 | MGnify/ENA primary metagenome ERZ857951 (study PRJEB31778, sample SAMEA3449377) | human gut metagenome | biome: human gut; feature: human-associated habitat; material: faeces | place: United Kingdom | collected 2010/2012 ...
CTTGCGATAATTTCGCGGTGCGGATTTTCACGGAAAATCCGCACAGAGCGTTGAGGTATTTTCAATATCAACACGCTCTAAAACTTCATTTTAGCAGCTTTCAGCTTGTTCACGATGTCACGCCTCACCTGTGGGTTCGGCGTGAAGCTCGCATAGCAAAAAGCGCGGTTTTTGCTGTGGTTACGCCGCTTCGCGGCAGGAGGCACGGCCCCGGAACCGGACTCCGCAGATCCGCGCCCAAACATGGAGGTTATTTTGGACGGAGGCTCCGACGGTCATAGTACCATCTGGTCGCGCCTGGGCAGATTTTTCGGGCACGACGACGAAGAATCCCTGGAAAAAGCCATTCTTGAAGCCAGAGCCGACGGCGAGGTGGAACCGGACGAGGAGTCCATGCTGCTGGGCATCCTGCGCTTCAACGATCTTCAGGTGCAGGACACCATGATCCCCCGCACCGATATCGACTGCGTGCCCGACGACATGCCCCTGCCCGAAGTGGCCCGCGTCATCGTGGATTCCGGACATTCCCGCATTCCCGTGTACAAAGACACCCGCGACAACATGGTGGGCATTCTGCACGCCAAGGATCTCCTGCGTTGCCTCATCGAACCGGCCGGAAAGCATCCCCCGGTGGCCCAGGTCATGCGCGAGCCCTTTTTCGTGCCGGAAACCAAGCCCATCCGCGCGCTTCTGCAGGAATTCCGCGCCCGCAAGCAGCATATCGCCATCGCCCTGGACGAATACGGCGGCACCTCCGGCCTGATCACCATTGAGGATGTGCTGGAGGAAATCGTGGGCGACATTGAGGATGAGCACGACACCCCCCGCCAGGAGGACATCCGCCCCCTGGGCGACAATGTCTATGAGCTCACGGGCCGCGCCCTGCTGGAGGATCTGGAGGAACTGGGCGTTGACCTGGTTTCCGACGAGGTGGACACCATCGGCGGCTATCTGAGCATGGAGGCCGGCCATGTGCCCGGCCCCGGCGAGGTTTTCAACCTGCACGGCTGGGCCTTTACGGTGCTGGACGCCGACAAGAAGCTGATCCGTCGCCTGCGCATGGAACCCGCCGACAAGGCGGCGCAGGCTTTGGACGAAGCCGGGGACAATGCCGGAGCATGAACACGGCGCGCGCGGGCGGACAGCCGCCGTTCCGAAGCCTGCGTCCGGACCTGCTCCTGGGCCTGGCAGGCGCTCTGGCGCTCTGGCTGGGCTTTCCCAATGATTTTCTGAGCCTGCCGCCCTTGGTCCTGCTCTGGCCCGTGGCCCTGGCCCTGTTGGGCCTGCGCGCGCCCGGCCGCATGGCCGCGTTGCGCCGGGGCTGGCTGGTCAGCCTGGCGGGCGGCACGGCGGCACTGTACTGGCTGGCCCTGCCCGTGCACAATGTGGGCGGCCTGCCCTGGCCTTTGGCTGTGCCCTGCGCCCTGTTCATCGCGGCCTGCCTTGCCAGCGCGGGCGGCCTGTTCTCCCTGGCCGCGCAAATTCTGCGCGCCCGGCCGCCGATGCTGCTGGCCCTGGCGCTGGCCCTGCTCTGGTATCTGCTGGAAGCTGTCTACGCCCTGGCGCTGGGCTTTCCCTGGCTGCCCCTGGCCGGAGCTCTGGCGGTCTGGCCCGTGCTGGTCCAGGCCGCTGATGTCGTGGGCGCGTACGGCCTGGGCGGACTCTGGCTATTGGCCGCCCTGCTCTGCCTGCTCAGCCTGCCCCTGATCCCCCAAGCAGCCGCGCCACGGGCTTTTTGTCCGCGCCGACCGGCAACGAGCTTGGCAACGGGACTGGCTCTGGCCGTGCTGCTGCTCGCTTACGGGGCCTGGAGGCTGGACGCTCATCCGTTCCGGGCCGAGCCCTCCGGTCCGGAAAGCATGGCCGTGCTTTTTGTGGAAGGCAATGTGGACCAGAACCGGAAATGGCTGCCCGCCTTCCAGCGGCAGACCGTGGACCTTTATCTGGCGCTGACCCGCGCGGGTCTGGCCGCGCGGCCCGCTGCGGACCGGGATGCAAAGCCGCTCATCATCTGGCCGGAAACCGCTTTGCCCTTCTTTTTTGAAACCAAGCCCGCCCTGGCCGCCCTGGTACGCGATATGGCCCTGGAGGCCCGCGGCCCTCTGCTTTTCGGCGCGCCCGGCGTGGAGCGGCGGCCGGGCCGGGCGGAACCCGCCATTTTTAACCGGGCCTTCCTGCTGGGCCCGGACGGCGCGACCATCGGGCATTATGACAAGGAACATCTGGTGCCCTTCGGCGAGTATCTGCCGAGCTGGCTGAACTGGGGTTTTCTCGAAGCCCTGCTCCAAGGGGTGGGCGTCTATGAGACGGGCACAGCCGTGGCGCCCCTGCGCTACGAAAATCTTGCTCTGGGCATGCTCATCTGCTATGAAGGCATATTCCCTTGGCTTGCCCAGGCCCGCGTGGCGGACGGGGCCAATATTCTGGTGGACATCAGCAACGACGGCTGGTTCGAGGACACTCCGGCATCGCGGCAGCATCTCTATCTGACTGTGTTGCGTGCCCTGGAACAAAACCGTTGGATTCTGCGCGGCACCAATACCGGCATTTCCGTGGTGGTGGACCCGCGCGGACGCCTGACCGCGCGCGGCGGCCAGTTTCGGGCCGAGAGCCTTTGGGCCCGCGCCGGACTGAGCACAGCGCCCAGCCTCTACCACCGTCTCGCGCCCTGGCTGCTTCCCGTAGCGGCCCTGCTCTGTCTGGTCCTGCTGGTCCTCGGTCCACGCGGCGCCAGAACTTCAGACTGATGCCCCGCTTCACGGGGCACGCGCCGTCCCCACGGCCGGTCTTCAGCCCGCTCCCGCTGTCCGGAGCCGCTGACAACGCCGATAATCCCGGTGCCGTGAACGCGTAAGCGTCACACGACACCGGATAAAACGGAACCTTCACCCTCAACCCCACAGAATCGACCATGCTGCATCTCAGTGATTTGCGCGCCGCCTGTCAGCCCCTGTCCCAGCGTTTTGACAACCTTTGGGGGCGTCTTTGACGTCGCGTCCAGCGAACAACGCCTGCGCGACATCGAAACGGAACTCTCCCGTCCCGGCGCTTGGGACAAGCCCGAGGCCCTCACACCGGTTTTACAGGAAAAAAGACGCCTGGAAGACGAGGTGGGCCGCCTGACCCGCCTCAAGACCTGCCGGGACGACATGGAGGAATGGCTGGTTCTGGCCTCGGAAAACGAGGATCAGGAAGCCCTGGAATCCCTGGAGCAGCAGCAGAAGGAACTGGCCGCCCTGCTGGACGAGACCGAGCTGGTCATGTTGCTCTCGGCCGAGGAAGACGGCCAGGACGCCATTCTGGAAATCCATCCCGGCGCGGGCGGCACGGAATCCCAGGACTGGGCCGAAATGCTGCTGCGTTTGTACACCCGCTGGGCCGCGCGCCGCAAATACGCGGTGGAGGAAATGGACTTTCTGCCCGGCGACGAGGCGGGCATCAAAAGCGTGACCCTGCGCATCTCCGGGCCGCACGCCTTCGGCTTTCTCAAGAGCGAACGCGGCATCCACCGTCTGATCCGCATCTCGCCCTTTGACGCCTCGGGCCGCCGCCACACCTCCTTCGCCTCGGTGGACGTGATCCCGGACGCGGGCAACGACATTCAGCTGGATATCAAGGAATCGGATCTGCGTTTCGATATCTTCCGTTCCAGCGGGCCGGGCGGCCAGAGCGTGAACACGACCAGCTCCGCGGTGCGCGTCACCCACCTGCCCACGGGCATTTCCGCCCAGTGCCAGAACGAAAAATCGCAGCACCACAACAAGGAGACGGCCCTGCGCGTCCTGCGGGCCCGCCTCTACAACCTGGAATTGCAGAAACGCGAGGCCGAGCGCCAGGCGGAATACGCAGGCAAGGACGCCATTGCTTTCGGCAGCCAGATCCGCACTTACACCCTCCAGCCCTACCGCTTGGTCAAGGACCACCGCACGGGCTCGGAATCCGGCGACGTGGACGCGGTTCTTGACGGTCAGATCGACCAGTTCCAACACGATTACCTTTTGTACCGCCATGAGCAACAACGCTGAATTTGACGCCCTGGCCCGCGAACTGCGCGCCCTGCGGGAAGAAGGCTGCGGCGACGCCGTGCCCCGGACCCGCGAGGCCATGCTGGTGGTCCGGCTGGTGCGCGGCCTTTCCCGGCAGCGCTGGCAGGAATTCTGCCGCGCCTTTCCTTTGAGCCAGTGGTGTGCCCTGCCCGTGCCCGGCGCGTCTCCGGAAGGGCGGGTCGCGGATCTGCGCTCCGACGTCCAGCCGCCCATGCCGCCGGACATGCCGCCGGATGCCCTGATCGGCGCGCTGAGCGCCGAACTGTTCGCGGCCCAACTGAGCCGCGAACTGCTGCGTCTGGCGCGCAACGGCGGCGGTCTCAGCCTGATCCTCGCGGCCCTGTCCGAACGGCGGAGGCTGTGCGTGGCCTTGGGCGACGGCACGGTGAAACGCCTGGAGCGGCTGCTGGCCGAAACCCTGCGCGACAATCTGGACGCCTGCGACAGCCTGGGCGACATTGCTCCCGGGCGCTATGCCCTGCTTTTGCCGGACATGGGCCAGCTCAAGGCCCGGCGCTTGGCCGAACGCCTGCAACACGCCTTTGAGGAGCAGGCCCGGCCGCTCTTCCCCACAGGCGGCATCTCGGCCGGAACCGGGGCCAGCTGCGCCCTGGGCATCGTCTGCGTCAGCCAGGGCGCGGAGGGCCGCGCCCTCGACCTGCTCAGCAAGGCCGACACGGCCCTGAACACGGCCATTCAGCAGGAAAACGGGCATATCCACCAGGAAGCGCCCACTCCTCTGGGCGAACGGACCACCCTGGTCCATTCCAGTGAAAAACGCTTTCTCTTTTTCGGCGGAGAATAATTTATGAACAGCACCTTGAGCGTTGCCGTGCTCAGCGGCAAAGGCGGGGTCGGCAAGACCAACCTGTCCCTCAATCTGGCCTGCGCGCTCTACCAGGCGGGCTTCAAGAACCTGCTCATGGACTGCGACATGGGCCTTGCCAATCTGGACGTGCTGCTGGGCATCACCCCGGAAGGCAACCTCCAGGACGCGCTGCTGGGCGACGCGCGGTTAAGCGATGTGCTCTATCCCCTGGAGCCCAAGGGCTTCGACGTGCTGCCCGCGGCCTCGGGCGTGCCCGAGCTCAACGACATGCGCCCTGATCTGCGCGACATGCTGCTGGAGCGCCTGGAGCCGGTGCTCGGCAAGTACGATTACATCTTCATGGATCTGGGCGCGGGCATTTCCGAAACAGTGCAGACCTTCGCGGCCATGGCCGCCATGCGCATCGTCATCATCACGCCCGAACCCACATCTCTCACGGACAGCTATGCGCTGATCAAGGTGCTCAACAGCCGCTTCGGCATGCGCGACTTCATGGTGCTGGTCAATCAGGCTGAATCGCCCAAGGAAGCCCAGGGCGCCTTTGAAAAGCTGAACGGGGCCTGCCGCCACTTCCTGCATCTGGAACCCGTGCTGCTGGGCCACGTGCGTATGGACAAAAAGCTGCCCGAGGCCGTCTGCCGTCAGCAGGCCCTGCTGCGTTACGCGCCGGGCAGCCCGGCGGCCCAGGATATCCAGGCCCTGGCGGGCCGCCTGCAACGCGTGCGCCTGAACATGGCCGACTGGCTGGCCCCGCGCGACGTCTTGCAGGCCCCGCATACAGCATTTTGAGTTTGGAAGGTTGCACATTCAAACTCCACGCCGCCCGCGTGATGGGGAAGAATACGGCTTATCGCTGCTGTCGATGCCCGCAAGCCCTTTGTGGGCTAACAGGCACGGCTGCACCGCCTCCGGTCGCTTCCTTGCATTTGGGAGCGGGTACCCGCTCACGCGGCCACCAGAGTAATTCACTCATTTCAAACGTGAATTGCTCTAAGTAAGCGGTTTACCTTACTGCATAAAAGGTATAGGTATAATGAAGCTGGCTGAGTTCCCGCGTTGTCGCCCTTCCCCCACGGGATAATAGTATAACGTGTCAACGGAGGCGTGATGAATAAAAGCGAACTGATCAAGGCTTTGGCCGAAGAGACCAATATTCCCTTTGATGATGCGTCACTGGTTGTGAACACATTCATCGACGCCATGAAAAAATCGCTGATCGCCGGGGAACGGATAGAAATCCGCGGGTTCGGCAGCTTCAAAATCAAGGAATACGGTGGCTACGCCGGGCGCAACCCCAAAACCGGGGAAAGCGTCTCGGTGATTCCTAAACGCCTGCCCTTCTTCCGCGCCGGCAAGGAACTTAAGGAATTCATCAATCAGTAGCAGCCGCGCCCGAGGTTGTGTCGGTCGTAGCCGGCTTTGCCGCCGCCATCCGAACCGCATTCGCGCGACGGCAAAGCCGTTGTTTCGCGGAACGGTACGCGTTTCCAACGCCGCGTGACGTCGGAATGATCCGGGCCATGCCTTCCGCCGCCCGTTTACAGAACCCCGGAGTATTCCGCCACGACGCCGCGGGCGCAGACATAAGGAGTCGGACATGCTTTTTTCCGGTGCGATGACAGCGCTTGTCACCCCGTTCAAGAATAATACCGTGGATGAAGAAACCTACCGGGCCTTTATCGAACGCCAGATCACCGAAGGCATCCACGGTCTGGTGCCTTGCGGCACCACCGGCGAATCCGCCACGCTGTCCCACGAGGAACACGAGCGGGTCATTGAAATCTGTATCGATCAGGCCAAAGGCCGGGTGCCGGTGCTGGCCGGGGCCGGTTCCAACAATACCAGCGAAGCCATCCGCCTGGCCCTCTTTGCCAAAAAGGCCGGGGCCGACGGCGCGTTGCTGATCACCCCCTATTACAACAAGCCCACCCAGGAAGGCCTGTATCTGCATTTCAAGGCCATTGCCGAGACAGTGGATCTGCCCCTGGTGCTCTACAACGTGCCGGGCCGCACGGGCTGCAATATGCTGCCGCCAGTGTTGAGCCGCCTGGCCCGCGACTTTTCCAACATCGTGGGCGTCAAGGAAGCCACCGGCGATATGGTGCAGGGCAGCGAAACACTGGAAGCCTGCCCGGAGAGCTTCAGCGTGCTGTCCGGCGACGATCTCACCGCCCTGCCCCTGATGGCCTTGGGCGGCAGGGGTGTGATTTCCGTCACCTCCAACCTGGTGCCGGGCCGCGTGGCCGCCATGTGCAACGCCTTTGCCAAAGGCGATCCGGCCGGGGCCGCCCGCCTTCACCATGAGCTCTTCCCCCTGCATCAGGCCATGTTCATGGAAAGCAATCCCATTCCGGCCAAGACGGCCTTGGCCCTCATGGGCCGGATGGAAAGCGAAATGCGCCTGCCGCTCTGCCCCATGAGCGAATCCGGCAAGGCCAGGCTCATTGAGGTGCTGCGTCGGCAGGGCCTGCTGTAAAAAACGTTTCCGGCGGATATAAAAAGGAGCGCGTCCATCGAAATGGATGCGCTCCTTTTTATATCCGTTCGACGGCCCCGCGCCGGGGCTGGCCAGCATTAGAGCTGTTTGCGCTTGAAATTATCGCTTAACGGCGAAGTAAATTCGCCTTGCGATAATTTCGCGGCGCGGCCTTTCACGGAAAATCCGCACAGCGCGTTAAGATATTTTCAATATCAAAACGCTCTATTCTTCCCCGCCCCGATCCTTCCGAGCCCGGTGGATATCCTCGGGCTCGTCCGCCAGTTCGCCGTGATGCTTGAGGGTCAGGCCCTGATTGATGAAATAGACGTGCTCGGCAATGTTGATGGAGCGCCGCCAGATCCGGGTCAACGAACGGGTGACCAGAATGATGTGCATGGCCAGGTGGGGCTCAAGATCCGTCCCGTGGCCGGAAAGGCGCTCCATAATGCCCTGGATGATCCGCACCTCGCACTGCACCGCCTCATCCTCGCCCCGGCTCATGTCCAGGGCGGCCTCGACGTCGTTCTCGCGGAAGATGACCACGGCCTGCTCAAAGGCCTGGCGGGCTTTGTCGAACATGACCCGCACATGGGGGATGACGCCGTAACCGGGCATGTCCTGCATCAGAATGGCCTGTTCGGCCATGCTCACGGCCTCGTCGCCGATGCGCTCCAGATCCACCACCATGCGCAGGGCGCTGACCACAAAACGCAGATCCCCGGCCACGGGTTGGGTGCGGGCCAGCAGGCGCAGGGCCATGTCGTCGATGTCGTTTTCCAGCTCGTCGATGGCCGCGTCGCTTTCAATGACCGCTGCCGCGCGGCCGGGATCGTTGGCGGCCAGAGCCTTGTCGGCCTCTTCCAGGGCAATGCCCACGCTGGCGCACATGACCAGAAGGCGCGTGCGCAAGGTCACGAGCATCTGCTGCAAATAATTTTCCTGCTGGTTCATCAGGCTTTCTCCTGAATAAAATTCTTTCCCATACACGAGTTAGTCGCCCTTATTCGTCGCCGCTCCAAGAGCTGTTCTGAAAAGGGTGTTCGTTCTCTGCCAAAGGAGCAGAGCGGCGACTCTAGCCGAAGCGGCCGGTAATATAGTCCTCAGTCTGCTTCTTGCCGGGCCGGGTGAAAATAACGTCCGTGGCGTCGTGCTCAATAAGGCGGCCCATGTAAAAAAAGCCCGTGCAGTCCGACACGCGCGCGGCCTGCTGCATGTTGTGGGTGACGATGATGATGGTCAACGAAGCCTTGAGCTCGCGGATGCTCTCCTCAATTTTCTGGGTGGCTATGGGGTCCAGGGCGCTGGCCGGTTCGTCCATGAGCAGCACCTCCGGCTCCACGGCCAGGGTACGGGCGATGCACAGGCGCTGCTGCTGTCCGCCGGAAAGGCCCAGCGCCGATGACTGCAGCCTGTCTTTGACCTCATCAAAAATAGCGGCCCGGCGCAAGGAGATTTCCACCTTCTCGGCGATCAGTGTTTCGTCGGACAGGCCGTTGACGCGCAGACCATAGGCCACGTTTTCAAAAATACTCTTGGGAAAGGGGTTGGGCTTCTGAAAGACCATGCCCACCCGGCGGCGCAGCGAAACCACGTCCGTTCCGGGCCGGTTCACATCCTCGCCGTCCAGCAGAATCTCGCCTTCCACGCGCGCGCCGGGCACTAGATCGTTCATCCGGTTCAGGCAGCGCAAAAAGGTGGATTTGCCGCAGCCGGACGGCCCGATCAGGGCCGTAACCCTGCCCGGAGCGAAGTCCAGGCTCACGTCGTGCAGAGCCTTGTTTGAGCCGTAATAGACATTGATATTCCGGGCCAGCAGATTTTCCTTCATGCCTTTGCCGCTCCGTCAGGATTTTCGCCAGAGCGATGTTCGCTCTCAACAGAACCAAGGGTGAACACAAGGGCCGTGCTGCCGTCTTGAGCCGGGCTTTCCGCCCGGATACGGCCGCCGTGCCGCTCCACGATATGCTTGCAGATTGCCAGGCCCAGCCCGGTGGAGGCCTGGCCCCGGTGCCGTTCCACCTGGTAGAAACGCTCGAAAATGCGATCCAGGTCCGCCGCCGGGATGCCGGGCCCGTCGTCCACCACCCGGAAAACCACCTCATTGCCGACCGGATGCGCTGTAACGCGGATGTTGCCGCCTTCCGGCGCGTAGCGGCAGGCGTTTTCCAGCAGATTGCGAAAGACCTGGGCCAGATGCGGCAGACTTGCCATGACCCGGCACTGTTCCGGCATATCCACATCCAGATGCAGGTTGCGGCGCTCCAGAACCTCTCGGCACATGCCTTTGGCCTGGGTCAGGGCCTCACGCGGGTCCGTGGGGGCCAGCTCCAGGCTGCCCGTCTTGCCTTCCAGGCGGGCCAGAGCCAGCAGGTCGCCGACCATGCGCGTGAGATAAGCGCCGTTCTTGAGAATGATCTCGCCGAAACGGCGGCACTCCGGCGAGGTGTCCAGGCTGATGAGGGTTTCCGCATAGCCCTGGATGGCCGTGAGCGGGGTGCGCAATTCGTGCGAGACGTTGGCCACGAAGTCGCGGCGCACGCGCTCCAGGCGCACCAGCTCCGTAATGTCGTGGAACACGGCCACGGCCCCCAGGTGGCTGTCCGGCCCGGCGGGCCGCGACAGGCAGACCGACATGACCTGGCCGGACGGCAGGGTGAGGTGCAGGTGGCGCTGCACCCGGCCGTTTTCGTCGCCCGGCTCGCTGCCGGAACCCGAACGGGACGCGTCATGGGATGCGCTTTGAGATGCGGATGACGGCGCGGGCGCGGCCAGCACCTCGTCCACGGCTTTCTGCAATTCCGGCGAGGGGATAACCTCCACCACCTGCGCGCCCTGGGCCGTGGCCGCTGCCGGAAATTCCCCGGCAAGAGCGCGGTTGCAGCGGCGGATATGTCCGTGCGGCCCCAATACCAGCACGCCGTCGCTCATGGTGTCCAGAATGCTTTCCAACTGGGCGGTCTGGTCCGCGGCGGCACGCACATGTTCCTCGATATTTTCGGCCATGCGGTTGACCGCATCGGCCAGGGGCGCGAATTCACTTCCCGGAATGCGCCGCAGGCGGCGCTGGAAATTGCCCAGGGAAATGGCCTCCACCACGCCGACCATCTGGCTGAGGGAACGGCGCAACGCGCCGGACAGCAGCATGGCCAGCAGCAGGGAAAGGGCCACGGTGATCAGGCCGATCTGGCTGAACACCGTGAGGCGGCTTTCAATCTGGCGCTTCAGATTTTCCAGGGGCACGGCCAGCCGCAACAGGCGGCCGTCATCCAGGCGGGTCACGGCATAGGCCAAGGGCAGATCCAGAGTGCCGCTGGGCCGGATGGCGAAGCCCTGACCGCCGCCCTCTCCATCCGCGCCGTCCTCTCCGGAAAGGGCCTCGCGTACTTCCGGCCTGTCCGCGTGATTGTCCAGCCGGTCCACGGGCTGGGCTCCCACGGCTGTGTCGGCCAGCACATTGCCCTTGCCGTCCAGCAGGGAAAGGCGCTCGTCCGGCAGGTTCAGAATGCGGGCCAGTTCCGGCAGAGCGTCAGGATCGGGCCCCAGCTTGTCCAGAATCACACCCGCCAGGCGGGTTTCGTGCAACAGGCGTTCGCGGGCGGCCTGCAACTGGCTGTGTTCCAGCCAGATTTTGCCGTAAAACACGGCAATGCCGATGGAGAGCAGCGCCACTGCCAGCACGCTGCAAAAAATCCGGGTACGAAAGGAAAACATGAACTTACCCCGCCAATGGTTGTCTTTGGCACTCTTCCTGAACCAACGCTGAGCAGAGGCGCTATTCCCTGATCCGGTAGCCCACGCCGCGCACGGTCTCCAGCGCGGCCGCCGCCTCGCCCAGCTTGGAGCGCAGGCGGCGCACATGGGTGTCCACTGTGCGGGCGTAACCTTCAAAGGAATAGCCCCAGACATTGTTCAGCAATTGCTCGCGCGTGCGTACCGTGCCCGCGTGACGCAGCAGATCTTCCAGCAGGCGGAACTCCGTGGCCGTGAGGATCAGCTCCCGCTCTCCGGCGCTCGCCGTGTGCGCATCGGGCCGCAGCCGGATGCCGTGGCGCTCCAGCAGGGCGTTTTCCGCCACACGGCCGCCCCGGCGCAAAATGGCCTTGATGCGCAACATGAGCTCGCGCACGCTGAAAGGCTTGACCACGTAATCGTCCGCTCCCAGGCTCAAGCCCACCACGCGGTCCATTTCCTCGCCGCGCGCCGTGAGCATCAGCACCGGAATGGCCGAGGTCTCGGCCTGGCCGCCCAACCGGCGGCTGACCTCAAAGCCGTCCAGGGCGGGCAGCATCACATCCAGAATAATCAGGCACGGCAGATGCCGCCGGGCCAGCTCCAGCCCCTTCTGGCCGTCCTCGGCCTCCAGCACGCTGAAGCCCTCGCGCTCCAGATTGAAGCGCAGCAGTTCGCGGATGTCGCTTTCATCTTCCACTACCAGGATATGTTGTGCGCTCATATATCTTTTCCTCTGTGCTGCGGAGCCAGTTAACAATGCCATTGCGCCAAACAGGTGGTGACATTGTTACAATCGCGTGACAAGCGCTTCAACGCCCGATTTCCGCGCCGGACAAGGCTTCGACAGGCGTCCGGCCCGGATTCACGCAGTCTTCGCCTTCCTGTCATCATTCTGTAACAGAGGCCGGTCAAAAGGAAAACGCGCGGGGAGCTTCCCCGCGCGGCACCTTCGCAAACCCCAAGGAGAGTACGGAATGACTATCGGCAAAATGCTGGTCACGGCCCTGACGGTTCTGAGCCTCAGCACCCCGGCCCTGGCGGCCCGGGAAATCGTCATCAACGGTTCCACCACGGTGCTGCCCGTGATGCAGAAGGCCGGCGAGGCCTTCATGGCCTCCCACCCAGGCGTGCAGTTGAGCATCTCCGGCGGCGGTTCGGGCAACGGCATCAAGGCGCTCATCGACAAACAGTGCGATGTGGCCATGAGCTCGCGCGACATCAAGGGCAAGGAAAAAGCCGCCGCCGACAAGAACGGCGTCACGCCCGTGCGCACGGCCATCGCTGTGGACGCCATCGTGCCCGTGGTCCATCCGTCCAACACGGTCAGCGGCCTGACCACCCAGCAGCTCAGGGACATCTATACCGGCAAGATCACCAACTGGAAGGAATTGGGCGGCGCTGACGCCAAGATCGTGATCATTTCCCGCGACACCTCCTCCGGCACTTTTGAATGCTGGGAAGAACTGGTCATGAACAAGGAACGCGTGACCCCGGCGGCCCTGATGCAGGCCTCCAACGGCGCTGTGGTGCAGGCCGTGTCCAACAACAAGAACGCCGTCGGCTACATCGGCCTGGGCTATCTGGACAAGTCCACCAAGGGGCTCAAGGTCAACAATGTGCAGGCCAGCGCCCAGACCGCGCTTTCCAAGCAATGGCCCGTGGCGCGTGAACTGTACATCTTCACTGACGGCCAGCCCACCGGCGAGGTCAAGGCCCTGGTGGACTACCTGCTGGATCCGGGCAAGGGGCAGAAGAGTGTGCGGGAAGTGGGGTATGTGCCCCTGGCCCATTAAACACGCCGCGCTTTTGCCCACCGGCGGCGTTAGGCGGCGTGGCCCGGCTTGGTCACGTAGGCGGCTACGCTCCGCGCGCCGGGCCACTTGCCTGCCTTGCCGGTAAACAAAATCCCCGCCGTGTTTAAACCACCAGTCCAATGGCGGGTTCTTTCCTTAAAGAACCCGCCATTGGGGGAGAAAGCCATGCGCAGAGCCGATCTCAAGGAAAAAATCGTCCAATACAGTCTTACCGGCGTGGCCGGAAGTTCCCTGCTGGCGCTGGCGGGCATTGTGCTTTTTCTGTTTATGGAAGGCCTGCCGCTGTTCGCCCATTATTCGGTTTTCGACTTCCTTTTCGGGCGGCTCTGGTATCCCACGGAAGATCCCGGGCTGTTCGGCATCTTTCCTCTGCTCATGGCCTCGCTGGCGGTGACCCTGTTTTCCTCCCTGCTTGCCGTGCCCCTGGGCGTGCTGACCGCCGTGTACCTGACGGAGATCGCCCATCCGGGCGTGCGCCGGATCATCAAGCCGTTTGTGGAACTGCTGGCCGCCCTGCCCTCGGTGGTGCTGGGCTTTCTGGGCATGGTGGTGCTGGCCCCCGTCATCCAGGACTGGCTCGGCGCGGCCACGGGCCTGAACCTGCTCAACGCTTCCCTGGTCCTGGCCCTGATGAGCGTGCCCACCATCTGTTCGGTCTCCGAGGACGCCCTGTACAGCGTGCCCCGCGATCTGCGCGAAGCCTCTCTGGCCCTGGGGGCCACGCGCTGGCAGACCACCGTGCGGGTGGTCATTCCGGCCGCGCTTTCCGGCATCGGCACGGCGGTGATGCTGGGCATGTCACGGGCCATCGGCGAAACCATGGTGGTGCTGATGGTGGCCGGGGGCGCGGGCCTGATCCCCACCTCCCTGCTGGACCCGGTGCGGCCCATGCCCGCCTCCATCGCGGCCGAAATGGCCGAAGCGCCCTTCCGCAGCGATCACTACCACGCCCTGTTCGCCATCGGCATCGTGCTCTTTTTCCTGACCCTGGCCTTTAATCTGGCGGCCGGACACATTGCCGAAAAACACCGCCAGGCCGGTTCGTCCGGTCTCTAGAGAAAATTACCTTTGAAACTCTTTGCGCTCCAAAGGTTCATTCGGTCGCTTCGGCTGAATCCACGCCGCCTCGTATTTCAACTTTGAAAAATCAGAGGAGCACCTCCCATGTCAGCTCTGTCCCCCGGCATTTCCTCCAGCCGCTCCCGCCTCTGCCGCCAGGCCGCCATGTTCTGGCTGCTGCGGTGCATCGCCGCCGTCAACGTGCTGGCTCTGGTCGGCGTGTGCGCCTTTCTGCTCTGGCACGGCTTACCCGCCCTGTCCTGGGAATTCCTCACCGAACCGCCGCGCAAGATGATGACCGAGGGCGGCATCTGGCCCTGTATTCTGGGCACGGCCATCCTGTCCCTGGGCGCGCTTTTGCTGGCCTTTCCCATGGGCGTGGCCTCGGCCGTGTATCTGCACGAATATGCCAAGCGCAACGCCTTCGCCCGTTATGTGCGCCTGGGCGTGAACAATCTGGCCGGGGTGCCCTCGGTGGTCTTCGGCCTGTTCGGCCTGTCCTTTTTCGTGACCTTCTGCGGTTTCGGGGTAAGCATCCTTTCCGGGGTGCTGACCCTGGCCGTGCTGACCTTGCCGGTGATCATCGGCACGGCCGAGGAAGCCCTGCGCTCCGTGCCGGACACCTACCGCGAGGCCTCTCTGGCCCTGGGAGCCACCAAATCCCAGACCATCGCCCGCGTGGTGCTGCCCTGCGCCCTGCCCGGCATGCTCACCGGAGCCATTCTGGGCGTGGCCCGCGCCGCCGGTGAAACCGCGGCCATCATGTTCACCGCCGCCGTATTCTACACGCCCAAGACCCCGGACTCGATTTTCAGCGCGGTCATGGCCCTGCCCTACCATATGTATGTGCTGGCCACTGCGGGCACGGAGATCGAAAAAACCCGCCCCCTGCAATACGGCACGGGTCTGGTGCTGATCCTGCTGGTGCTGGGCATGAATCTGCTGGCCGTGTTGCTGCGGGACCATCTGCAACGCCGACGCTAGAGCATTTTAACTTTGAAATGCTCTAACGCCGAACACGGTGAGGCGCGCCGCGAAGCGGCGTGGATTTGGGCAAAAATGCGATTTTTGCCCAAATGAACCCTTTGAAACGCTACACGTTTCAAAGGTAATCTGCTCTAGGGTCTGTTAACACTATAGAATTTTTGTTCGCCTGCAAGGAAGATAAACCTGCTTTGAGGGAGTGTACTCTTCTGGTACTCGACCGAAAAAGCAGGTGAAATCTGACGCGGCAGGAGGGCAAAAAGGCATAGCGTTAACAGGCCCTAGGACTGGGTCTGGAATGCGCTGCATTTCAAACGGAACACGCTCCGGAAGCTTTCCTTCCCTCCCAAAACACGAGGCCCCCGCATGCCTGTCGAACATGCGGGGGCCTCGCAGCATTCACACGGGAGGATCATAGCGGCGCGTTGGCGCCATGCTCCTCATAATCGTCCAAGGCCCTGGACACCAGCTTGGCCAGGCCGATCAGGGCCACCAGGTTGGGCAGGGCCATCAGGCCGTTGAACATGTCGGCCAGCTCCCAGACAAGGTTGACCTGGAGAAAGGAGCCCAGCACCAGAAAACCCATGACCAGCACCCGGAAGACCGGCACGGCACCGACCCCGAAGAGATACTTGATGTTCTGCTCCGCGAAGAAATACCAGCCGATAATGGTGGAAAAAGCGAAAAAGAAGAGGCAGACCGCCACAAAACCGAAGCCGTAGCCCGTGGAGCCCAGGCCGGTCTCAAAGGCCTTCTGGGTCAGGGCGATGCCCGTGGTGCTGCCGTCAATGGCCCCGGTGACGAAGATGACGAAGGCGGTCATGTTCAGGACCACAAAGGTATCCACAAACACGCCCATAATGGCCACAAAACCCTGCTGGGCCGGGTACTTGACCTTGGCCACGGCATGGGCGTGCGGCGTTGAGCCCATGCCCGCCTCATTGGAAAAGAGGCCGCGGGCCACGCCATAGCGCATGGCTTCCTTGACGCCCGCGCCGATCAGGCCGCCTGTGGCCGCCGAGGGGTCGAACGCGCCCACAAAAATCATCTTGAAAGCGGGCAGCAGCATATCCAGGTGGGTCAGCAGCACCCAGAGGCCGCCGGCCAGGTAAAGCACGGCCATGAGCGGCACGATCTTTTCCGTGGTGGCCGCGATACGGCGCATGCCGCCGAAAAAGACGAAACCGGCCAGCAGGGCCAGAATCACGCCGATGATCCAGGTGGGAATGCTGAACGCGGAATGGAAGGCGTCGGCAATGGAATTGGCCTGGACCATGTTGCCGATGAAGCCCAGGGCAATGATGATGGCCACGGAAAAGAAAGCGGCCAGCCATTTGCAGCCCAGTCCCTTGGAAATATAGTAGGCCGGCCCGCCGGTGACATGCCCTTCGGAATCGCGGGTCTTGTACAGCTGGGCCAGCACGGCTTCAGCGAAGATGGTGGCCATGCCGAAAAAGGCGGCTATCCACATCCAGAAAATGGCGCCGGGACCGCCCATGGCAATGGCTGTGGCCGCGCCGGCCAGATTGCCCGTGCCCACCTGGGCGGCAATGGCCGTTGCCAGGGACTGGAAGGAAGTCATGCCGTCCTTGCCGGCCTTTTTGCCGAAGAGCGTCAGGTCGCCGAAGGTATAGCGGACTACTTTGCCGAATTTGCGGATCTGCACGAATTTCAGGCGAAACGTATAATAAATGCCCGTGCCCACCAGCAAGGGGATCAGGCAATATACGCCCCACAGCACGCTGTTGATATTCTGGACCAGTTTTGTCAGCTCTTCCATGCTCCCTTCTCCTTGATGGCGATTCTCCCCGGCGGGGCATGCCTTGCAGTCACGCCCGTCGCCAATTTTTCGCAGCCTACTCCCCGCGCTACAAGCAGGCAAGCCGGAAAACAGACGCGAAAAGGGGGAGCCGAGGCTCCCCCTTTTACAATCATCCTACGGGATAAATCCCGCGCAGAATCGGGCTTAGAAGCTGTACGCGAAGATCAGCTGGGCCTTCCAGGCGTCCTGCTTCTGGAACGAGCTGGAGTTGTTGGCCTTCTTCCAGGTGTCGTTGTCCATGAAGTTGGCAATGTAGCCGAGCTCCAGGTTCACGTCGAAGTTTTCGTACATCTGGTAGGAGTTGACCAAGTTGAGCTCCAGCAGACCGTCGTTGGTGGTCAGGTACGGGGAAGCGTTGCTGCCCCAGCCTTCATTCCAAGAATAGGCGTTATTCATGTACTTGGCCATGGAGGTGGAGTTGGTGCCGCCCCAGTAGGCCACGCGGAAGGTGTGCTTGAGGTCTTCCAGGAAGCTCATGTCGCGAACCTGCAGGCCCAAGCCCCAGGTACCGGAGTATTCCAGAGAGTTATCAACCCACATCCAGCCGTAGTTGCCGTCGCCCATGAAGGAAGTGAAGTTGCCCATGGGCACGATGGAAGGCATGCGCTCGGAACCGTTCTTGACATTGCCGTCGTCGCCGGAACCGTACCAGCCGAAGATGCCGGGAACGCCCCAATCCATCTTGTATTCCACCAGGGCTTTGGCCAGCCAGCCCTGACGCTCGGTGCTGCCGCGCTTATACACGGTATTATGATTCTTGTAGGCATCATAACGGCCCATGGCTTCCACATAACCGTAGTTGATGTCCACTTCGATGTTCAGCGGATCCCAGGCGGTGATGGCGAAGGGCAGACCGGCCCAGAACATGGAGCCATAGGCCTTGCTGGTTTTGCCGATGGGCCATTCGTTGTTGGGGGTACCGAAGTAGGGACGCGTGGTGAAGGGCAGATTGCCGTCAGCCGTGGAACCAAGATCCGTGAGGGTGTTCTTGCCGGCAGCGCCGTACATGGCCCACGGGGTGATTTCAAAGCCGTCCAGCTTCACGGGCACCATCAGGGCGAACAGATCCATGTTGTCCAGGAAGTTCTGGTTGTAATTCTTGTTGTCGCCCCTCTGATAGCCGAGGTAGTTGTCGTTGGCGGGACGCGCCCACAGGGCGGTGAGGCCGACATTCTCGTTGAACTGGTAGGAGGCGGTGATGCCGGCGGCGTCGGTATCCATGATGGCGGAACCACCGGCCTTGTTGGGCAGGGTCACGCCCTGGATGCCCATGCGGAACTTCAGGTCGGTCTGCGGCACCATCCAGTCGATGTAGGCGCGCTTGAGCTTGATGGTGTTGGCGCCGTCAGCGCCCAGAGCGCCGCCGCCCACACCCGCGCGGTTGGAACCCCAGACCTGGTTGCCGATTTCAAAGAAGACCGTGCCCGACAGAGATTCGGAGGCCACGGCATCCAACTGCAAGCGCACGCGCTGCTGCGCGGCGAACTTGTCGTTGCTGTTCAGCTTTTCTTTGGGGCCGTTGCCGGTACGGGTCTTGTTGATCAGCTGATTTTCGCCGCCGGCGAAGCCCATCAGCCACTGGCCCTTGGCCTTGAAATCAATGGCGCTGGCGCCCGTCGCCACGCCCAGCAGCATACTAGCCGCCAACAGAAGCGTACAGATACGTTTCATGTTTTTCCTTCCTCTTGTTGAGCCCTCAAAAAGTTAAAAAAGTTGTCCTGTCCCATACAGGTTGACATACCGTTTATCGGCTTTCGGGTAGGAAGGCAAGGCTTTTTGTAAAAAAATTTTTACCGCCTCGCGGCTTCGCCCCAAGACAAAGAAAAAACCGGCCCCGAAGGACCGGCTGCTGGCACGGCAACATACATAAAGCTATAAAAAGTCCGGGTCCGCCGCCGCCTTGCCCCCGGCCAGCATGATCCGCACATAATGCAGGCCGTGCTCGTCCACCGGGATGATGGGGAAGGCAAGGCCGCAAGCATCGCAGGAGATCATCCGAGGTTCCGTGGGGCTGACCAGAGGGATATGCTTGCCGCATTGCGGGCACTGGTAGAAGAAGAGGATTTCCATGCCGTCCGGCGGCACGGGCGTCAGGGGACGGTTTTTCTTGTCAGCCATGCCGCACCTCTTTGGCGGCCAGATTCCGGCCGGTCATGGGCGCTGAGGGCTCCATGCCCCAGAGCCCGAGCAGGGTCGGGGCCACATCGGCCAGCTTGCCGTCGGCCAGAGCTGTGACGGCGCCGCCCGGCTCCAACAGAATGCAGGGCACGGGATTGGTAGTGTGCGCCGTGTGCGGTTGCCCCTCGGGGGTCAGCATGACCTCGCAATTGCCGTGGTCCGCGATGATCAGCATGCGGCCGCCGCGCGCCTCCACGGCTTTGAGCATGCGCCCCACGCATTCGTCCACCACGGCACAGGCCTCCACCGCCGCCTTGAGCACGCCGGTATGGCCCACCATGTCGCCGTTGGCCAGATTGCAGACCACCAGGTCGTAAATGCCCTTGTCCCAGGCTTCCACAAACTTGTCGGTGACCTGGCGGGCGCTCATGGCCGGTTTGAGGTCATAGGTGGGCACGTCGCGCGGCGACGGCACCAGAATGCGGTCTTCGCCGGGGAAGGGCTCTTCCACGCCCCCGTTGAAGAAGTAGGTCACATGGGCGTATTTTTCCGTCTCCGCCAGGCGGAGCTGGCGCAGACCGGCCCGCGAAACCACCTCGCCCAGGCCCATGGTCACGGCTTCCTTGGGAAAGGCCACGGGAATGCCGAAATGCGCCTCATAGGAGGTCATGGACGCGATGGCCGCCAGTTTGGGCAGCCTGCCGCGCTCAAAGCCCTTGAAATCCGGCTCGATAAAGGCCTGGGTCAACTCCCGCATGCGGTCGGCCCGGAAATTGAAGAAAAAGAGCGTGTCCCCGTCGGCCATGCCCACGGGCTCCTCGGCCCCATCCGGAAGGGGACCGCTTGCGCAGCGCACGGGCTTGACGAACTCGTCGGTAATGCCCTCGGCATAGGAAACCTCAAGGGCCTTCACCGCGTCCGGGGCCACGCGGCCCTCCGCGCTCTGCCCGTGGACCAGCAGATCCCAGGCGGCCTTGACCCGGTCCCAGCGCTTGTCGCGGTCCATGGCGTAGAAACGCCCCACCAGACCGGCAATGCGCGCCAAAGGCTGGTCCTTGAGATGCTCCTCCAGCGCGCGCGCAAAGCCCACGCCGCTTTTGGGGTCCGTGTCGCGGCCGTCCATGATGCAGTGCACCCGCACGGGCACGCCCGCACGGGCGGCCATATCGCAGATGGCTTCCAGATGCCGGATATGGCTGTGCACGCCGCCGTCCGAGAGCAGGCCCGCCAGATGCAGCCTGCCGCCGCTCTTTTTGACCGTTTCCAGCAGCCCATTGAGCACCGGGTTGGCGGCAAAGGAGCCGTCCTCCAGGGCCACGTCGATACGCGTCATGTCCTGGTAGACCACGCGCCCGGCCCCGATGTTCAGGTGGCCCACCTCGGAATTGCCCATGTAGCCTTCAGGCAGGCCCACGGCCCGGCCCGAGGCCGTCAGTTGCGCATGCGGGCAACGAGCGTTGAGGTTGTCCAGATTGGGAGTGGGCGCGAGATACGGCGCATTGCCGGGAGTGGGCGCGGCCAGGCCCCAGCCGTCAAGAATCAGCAGCAAGGTGGGAGTCATGCCGAGGCCTCCCCCCCGGGTCCGGCCGCCGAAGCCGCATGGTCGGAGGCGCGGGCCGGAGACTGGCCCCAGAGGGCCTCCAGACGGTACAGCTCCCGCACGGGCTCCAGAAAAATGTTGATGACGATGTCGTTCAGATCCACAAGGATCCACTGTCCGGCCTCATAGCCCTCGACGCGCAGATATTCGTAATTGCGTTCGTGGCAGAGAGCGGCCACCCCGTCGGCCAGGCTCTGGGCATGGCGCATGGACCCTGCGGTGAGCACCAGCAGGGCGTCGGCAAAGCCGCCCTGCTCGGTGAGATTGAGACTGACGATGCGTTCCGCTTTGTGTTCTTCAAGCCAGGCCGTGATGACAGCCAGCTTTTCGGCCAGGGGAACGTCCGCATAACGCTTGCGGCCCGGGCGCGCGGCCTGGGCCTCGGTATTTTCGGTAGAAGGAATCTGTTCCATGTCAAGCACATATCCCAAAGCCGGACTGAGAGCAATGGCGTGGTGGCCAAGGCGGCGGCACTGCGGAGTTTCAATGGATAGCCGCCGGAAGGCAAAGCCGTGTGCCGGGCCGGTTGACCCGGCCCCCACATTGCGGCATACCGGAGTGACGCCGCGCTCCGCGTGCGTTTCCCTGTTTTTCTGTCCCAGGGCATTTCAACTTTGAAATTGCTCTAACGCCGCACACGGTGCGGCGCGGATTCTGACGAAGCGGCCGAAGGCAGCCCGAAAGGCTGTCTCCGTTGGCGACAACGGAGCCATACGGGGATCGACAGCAGCGATAACCACGTTTTTCGTCAGAATGCCGACTTTGAAATTTGTAAAATTTCAAAGTTAATCTGCTCTAGTTCCGCCATATAATAAGGAGTGGCCCGTGCTCTTCAATATCAAACAGGAAACCCTGCCCCGCGAGGACCTGGAAGCGCTGCAACTGCGCCGCCTGCGCGATCTCTGTAACCGCGTGTACGCCAATGTGCCCTTTTACCGCAAACGCTTCGACGAGATCGGGATCACCCCCGCGGACATCAAAACCCTGGCGGACCTGCGGCTCCTGCCCTTCACCGAAAAGCAGGATATGCGCAATCACTATCCCTACGGCCTGTTCGCCGTGCCCAGAGAAAACATCGTGCGCCTGCACGCTTCCAGCGGCACCACGGGCAAGGCGGTGGTGGTGGGCTACACGGCCCGCGACCTGGAAAACTGGGCGGAACTGGCCGCGCGCAGCCTTTCGGCGGCCGGGGTGAACCGCACGGACATCGTGCACGTGGCCTACGGCTACGGCCTGTTCACCGGCGGCCTGGGCGCGCACGGCGGCGCGGAATACCTGGGAGCCACGGTGGTGCCCGCCTCGGGCGGAGCCACGCGGCGGCAGGCCTTTCTGCTGCGCGACTTCGCGGCCACGGTGCTCTGCTGCACGCCCTCCTACGCCCTGCACCTCTGGGAGGCCGGACAGGAGGCGGGCATCGACTTCCGCGACCTGCCGCTGCGCATCGGCGTGTTCGGGGCCGAACCCTGGACCGAAGCCATGCGCCGGGACATGGAACAGAAAATGGGCATCGACGCCCTGAACATCTACGGCCTTTCCGAAATCATGGGACCGGGCGTGGCCATGGAGTGCGTGGACGCCAAATGCGGCATGCACCTCTGGGAGGACCACATCCTGCCCGAAATCATCGACCCGATCAGCGGCGAGCAGCTGCCGCCCGGCGAAGTGGGCGAACTGGTGCTGACCACCCTGACCAAGGAAGGCATCCCCCTGCTGCGTTACCGCACCCGCGACCTGACCAGCCTGGATTACACGCCCTGTCGTTGCGGGCGCACCCATGTGCGCATTTCGCGCCTGCGCGGCCGCAGCGACGACATGCTGATCATCCGCGGGGTCAACGTCTTCCCGCAGCAGATCGAAGGCATTCTCATGGAGAGCGAGGGCCTCACGCCCAACTACCAGATCATTGTGGACCGCTCCAATAATCTGGACACGCTGGAAGTGCGCGTGGAAGTGAGCGATTCGCTCTTTGCCGACGAAATCCGCAAGCTCCAGATGCTGGAAGGCCGTTTGCAGAAGAATATCAAGGAATTTCTGGGCGTCACGGCCAAGGTGCGCCTGATGGAGCCGCACTCCATCCAGCGTTCCGAAGGCAAGGCCCAGCGCATTGTGGACAACCGCCTCAAGGATTGAACGCCGCGCCGGGATGCGGGCCGGGGATGATTTCAACAGTCCGTATTCCGGCGTTTTTCCGGCACAAAAGAGCGATTGGGAAAAAAGTTTCAGCCCGGCGCTTGACAGCCGGGAAAGGAACGCGTAAAAGATTTTTTCGCTGAGCGGGAGTAACTCAGTGGTAGAGTGCAACCTTGCCAAGGTTGAAGTCGCGGG
>ERZ857951.1639-NODE-1639-length-22557-cov-9.629544_pt1 | contig 22557 bp, 28 predicted proteins | sample MGYA00519759_ERZ857951 | MGnify/ENA primary metagenome ERZ857951 (study PRJEB31778, sample SAMEA3449377) | human gut metagenome | biome: human gut; feature: human-associated habitat; material: faeces | place: United Kingdom | collected 2010/2012 ...
CGCTTGCCCTCAAAGGAGAAGGGCTTGGTGACGATGCCAACGGTCAGGATGCCCAAATCATGTGCCACCTCGGCCACAACGGGTGCTGCACCGGTGCCGGTTCCGCCGCCCATACCGGCGGTGATAAACACCATCTGGGAACCCTTGAGCGCATTTGCGATCTCGTCCTTGCTCTCTTCAGCGGCGCGCTGGCCGATCTCGGGGTCTGCACCGGCACCGCGGCCCTTGGTCAGCTTGGAACCCAGCTGCACCTTGGTGGCAGCGTGGTTCTTGGCCAGAGCCTGCTGGTCGGTGTTCATTGCGATAAATTCGACGCCCTGCAGGCCGTCGCTGACCATGCGGTTGACAGCGTTGCCGCCGCCGCCGCCCACGCCGATCACCTTGATCGTCGTAACGTTTTCGTCCATTTCTTCATCGAGCATGAGTGCCATAACTTTGTCCTCCATCGGATTTTATCGTAGAACTGCGCATAGCGCACAGAAATTATCTGCTTACACTTATATAACTGTATCGTATCATCTTTTTGCCCTGAATGCAAGTCAATTTTGCTTTTTTGAAGGTGTTTTTTTCTCGCTGGCGCTTTCCCGCGGCATTTCCCGCTCAATTTGGGCACCAAGTTCCGCCAGCATCTGTGCAAAACCGGCATATCCGCGGTCGATGTAACCGGTGTCGGTAATGCGGCTCCGTCCCCTTGCCGCCAGCGCGGCCACCACCAGTGCCGCGCCTCCGCGCAGGTCCGCAGCCCGTGCACACGCGCCCTGCAGCTGCCGCACCGGCCGGATGTCCAGTGTGCGTCCCTGCACCTGAACAGCGGCTCCAAAAGCCGCAAAACCCTCTGCACAGCCGAATCTCCGCTCAAACACCACATCCTCGATGCTGCTGGCGCTGTCGGCGGCAAGCATGGCAGCAGCAAGCAGCGGCGCTGCGTCTGTTGCCAGTGCCGGGTATACCCCGGTAAACACTCTGCCCGCGCCGTGCAGCGCGCCCAGCCGGGTAATGACCGCACTCTCCGGCCCTGTTTCTACCCTGCAGCCCATTTGTGCCAGAATTTCCAGCAGCGGTGCATAGGTCTCCGGCCTGCAGCCGGTCAGTTCCACCCGGCCTCCTGCCGCCGCGCAGGCACAGGCAAGGGTGGATGCCACGATGCGGTCGGCCATGGGCGCAAAGCTGCAGCTATACAGCATTCGTCTGCCCTGCACCCGGATGGTGCTGGTGCCCGCGCCCTGTACACAGCCGCCGCAGCGGTTCAGGAATGCTGCCAGATCGCTGATCTCCGGTTCTCGTGCGGCCCCGCGCAGGACCGTCTCGCCCTGCGCCGCAGCTGCTGCCAGAAGCAGGGTCTCGGTAGCACCCACGCTGGGAAACCCAAGTGTGATGTCCGCACCGTGCAGCCCGGCAGGCGCTGTCAGGATCAGCCTTGCCCCCTCCTCCCGGCAGTGCACGCCCATCTGCGCAAGGCCGGAAAGATGCAGGTCCACCGGCCTTGCACCAATGCGGCACCCGCCGGGCAGCACCGTTTCCACCCGGCCAAGCCGTGCCAGAAGCGGTGCGCAGAACAAAATGGATGCCCGCATCCGCGCGGCGGCTTCCGGCGCAAGGCGGCAGGTGGAAGGCACGCCCTGCACCGTGATGTCGCTGCCCTGCCAGCGGGCCGTGCAGCCCGCACCCTGCAAAAGCTCCACGCTGGTGTCCACATCCGCAAGATGCGGCACCTGCAGAAAACGCACCGTGCCATTGCACAAAAGGGCCGCTGCCAGCAGCGGCAGCACGCTGTTTTTGGCTGCCGGGATGTGTACTGTGCCGTTCAGCGGCATGCCGCCTGTGATGATAAGATCTCCGCCCATGCAAAAAGCCCCCGTTCCGCAAAAGATACCTCATGCTATGCGGCGCGAAGGCTTTTTGTTTATTTTGTCTGCGGTTGTGTCATTTGTTTGTCCGGTTATTTGTAGCTGCGCCGGCAAAGGATGCTGTCGTTTTATGGCAGGGAACGCCCGGTTTTATGTCTCCCCGCGGGACACTGACAGCACGATGCCCATTTCGCCCAGCAGCATCATCAGACTGGTGCCGCCGGAGGAAAAAAATGGCAGGCTGATGCCGGTATTGGGGATGGTGTTGGTGACTACCGCCATATTCAGCACTGCCTGCAGGGCCACCTGCACCACAAAGCCCACTACCAGCAGCGCACCGAACCGATCCGGTGCATGCGCCGCCAGCGTGATGCCCCGCCACAGCAGCAGCGCAAACAGCAGGATCACCGCGCAGGCTCCCACAAAGCCAAGCTCCTCGCACAGGATGGAAAAGATGAAGTCGTTCTGCGGTTCGGGCACGAACAGGTGCTTCTGGCGGCTGCTGCCAAGGCCAAGGCCCGCCGCGCCCCCGGAGCCGATGGCATACAGGCTCTGGATGGTCTGGTGGCCGTCGCCCAGCGGGTCGGCAAAGGGATCCAGCCATGAGCTGAGACGGCTGGCCGCGTAGGGCACAAGGTCCGGCATAATGATGATGGCAGCTCCAATGGCCGCTGCACCGCCCGCCCCGGCCAGCACGAACCACTTGAGGCCGGTGCCGCCCACGAACATGAGCACCGCGCCGATGCCCAAAATGAGCACGGTGCCGGAGAGGTGCGGTTCCAGCAGCATGAGCACGGCCACCGCTCCCAGCACCAGTGCAAAGGGCAGCACCCCCACCGCAAAGCTGCCCATGCGGTCGTGGTTGAGCGCAATGATATGCGCAAACACCAGCACCACCGCAAATTTGGCGATCTCGCTGGGCTGCAGTGTGCCCAGGCCCGGCAGCACCAGCCAGCGCTTGCAGCCGTTGTACTCCGGCATGAACAGCACCGCCGTCAGCAACACCATTGAAAGCGCCAGCAGCGGCCATGCCAGCTTGTGGTAAATATGGTAGTCCACCCGGCTTGCCATCCACATGGCCCCGATGCCCAGCGCAGCATACAGCAGCTGCGGCCGCAGGTAGGCAAAGGCATCGCCCCGCCGGTACAGCGCCACTGCACTGCTGGCACTGCCCAGCATTACAAGGCCAAAGCATACCAGCGTGAGCACCAGCATCAGAAACGGCAGGTCCATGGCCGGCAGATGCCGCAGCGGCAGGCCGCGCTTTGCATGGGCAGCAGCTTTGTGCATCCGTATCACCTCCGTTCCTTTATTGTACGCGGCGGCGGTGCCGGTTAGTCATATCCCCGGCACACCGGCGCATACACTTGCCCAGAGAAGGAGGTGCCTGCCATGCCAAAACCGGAGCCGCGCCCCTTGCGCACCCTGCCGGAACGGGCATTCCATGCCCGGGCACGGCTGGTGGCCGCGTTGATGTGCTGCGTCTGCTTTGCGGGGCTTGCCGCGCGGCTGGCGTATCTGCAGCTGTTTTCAGGCGACTGGTATACGAACCGTGCCCTCGGCCAGCAATTGCGCGATACTGTGGTGCCTGCCGACCGGGGCCGTATCTACAGCGCCGACGGTGTACTGCTTGCCGCCAACAGCAGCTGCTGGACATTGCGGGCCTCCCCGCGCGAGATGCCGGAGGAAAAGCTCAGCCTTGCCGCGCAGGGCCTTGCGGAAATATTGGAGCTGGACGAAGCGAAGCTGCTGGAAAAATTCAGTGACCGCACCTCCAACGACTGCCTTTTGCGCTACCGCGTGGAGCGCGACACCGCCGACCGCGTGCGGGATTTTTGTGAAGAGAACGGCATCACCGGCATCCGCATCAATCAGGACTCCAAGCGCTGGTACCCGGAGGGGGAATTTCTGGCCAGCGTGCTGGGCTTTACCAATGTAGACAACGCCGGTGTGAGCGGGCTGGAGCTGAAATATAACGATGTGCTCACCGGGCAGAATGGTGTGGTGCTCACCGCCGTCAACGCTTGGGGCTACACACTGGAGCAGAGCTACGAGACCGAAAAAGTGCCCTTGGAAGGCAGCGGCCTGCGGCTGACTGTCGATGCCAACATCCAGCATTACCTTGAAAACGCGCTGGATTATGCGGTCAAGGAGCATCATGTGGCGGCGCGCGCCGTGGGCATCGTGATGGACGTGAACACCGGGGCCGTGCTGGCCATGTCCACCACGCCTGCCTACGACCCGAACCAGCCGCGCGTGATCTACGATGCAGCCGCCCGCAAGGCCGTGGATGCCCTTACCGGCAGCGAGCGCGCTGCCGCCCTGCAGCTGGCCCAGCAGACCCAGTGGCGCAACAAGGCCGTCAGCGACCTGTACGAGCCGGGCAGCGTGTTCAAGCTCATCACCTGCGCCGCCGCGCTGGATGCCGGGGCTGTGAGCAAAAACTCCACCTTTTACTGCGGCGAGTCCATCTCGGTGGCGGGCACACGGTTCCACTGCGCCAACCACAAGCGCCACGGCAGCCAGACCGTGACCCAGGCGCTGGAAAATTCCTGCAACCAGAGCTTTATCCAGATCGGCGCGCGGCTGGGCAAGGAAGCCTTCTGCGATTACTTTGCCGCTTTCGGCCTGCGGGAGCCAACCGGGGTCGATCTGCCCGCCGAACCCAAAAAGAGTCTGTACTACACCGCCGACCGCATGGGACCGGTGGAGCTGGCCTCCTGCGCCTTCGGCCAAAGCAGCAAGATCTCCTATATGGAAATGGCCGCAGCCGTGTGCGCTGTGGTGAACGGCGGCAGGCTGATGCAGCCTTATCTTGTCAGCGATATCCTGAACCCGGACGGCAGCATTCTGCAGCACACAGAGCCGGTGTGCAGGCGGCAGGTGATCAAACCGGAAACTTCTGAAACCATGCGTGAGATGATGGAAGCCGTGGTGCTCTACGGCGGCGGGCGCAATGCCCGCATCCAAGGCTACCGGGTGGGCGGCAAGAGCGGCACCAGCCAGAAGCTGGACAGCGCCGACGAAAAAGCCCGTATTGCCAGCTTTGTGGCCGTGGCTCCCATCGACGACCCGCAGTTTTTGTGTCTGGTGTGCTTGGACGAACCCCACAGCTGGACGACTGCCGGCGGCAGCCTTTCAGCCCCGGTGTGCGCCGAGGTTCTGGAACAGACGCTGGTGTACAAGGGCGTGCCCCGCGCCGTGGAACCGGAAACCGATACCGATCCCGCCCAGACCGCTGCCGACCTGCCCGCCGACGGTGACAGCTTTGACGGGGCGTAAGCAAAAAACGGCCCCGGAAAGGTCTTCCGACTTTCCCGGGGCTGCAATGTTTTTTTGTTTAATTCTGCTGCGGCTGCTCGCGGAAGACGATCTCGCCGGTCTCGCTGTTCATGGACTCCACAATGGCAAGGCTCTCCAGCTGGATGCCCTTGCTGCGGATCAGCTCGCCGCCCTGCTGGAAGCCCTTTTCCACAGCAATGCCGATGCCCTCCACTGTGGCACCGGCCTCCTGGGCCAGATCCAGCAGGCCCATCAGGGCACAGCCGTTGGCAAGGAAATCGTCAATGATCAGCACATGGTCTTCCGGGGTGAGGAACTTTTTGGAGACGATCACATTGTAGATCTTTTTGTGGGTGAAGGACTGGATCTTGGTCTCGTAGTTGTTGTAGTCCAGATTGATGCTCATGGACTTTTTGGCAAATACAACCGGCACGTTGAACTCGCTGGCCACGATGGCTGCAATGCCAATGCCGCTGGCCTCGATGGTGAGCACCTTGTTGATGGGCTTGCCTGCAAACAGGCGCTTCCACTCCTTTGCCATCTCCCGGAACAGCGGAATGTCCATCTGGTGGTTGATAAAGCTATCCACCTTGAGCACATTGCCCTCGCGTACGATACCATCTTTGCGAATACGATCTTCCAGCATCTTCATAGTGCAGCAATTCCTCCAACCTGATCTTTTCCATGCCCATGCGTTTGCAGCGCATATTTCTCTTTTTATTTCACCTAGTATACCGGATGCTCTTTCCTTTGGCAAGAGGTTTTCTTGATAAATTTATAGGTTTTCCGCTCTTGTACTTTTTACAGATTCGAGTATACTGTAGTTAATATAAGGTGTGTCCGGCATCTGTGCACCGGCACACAGGAGGGGAGAGCATATATGAAAACGGGTCTTGTGCTGGAAGGCGGTGCCATGCGCGGCATGTTTACCGCCGGTGTTCTGGATGTATTGATGGAGCATGGCATCGTGCTGGATGGTGCCATTGGCGTTTCGGCCGGTGCGGTGTTCGGCTGCAACTACAAGTCCCATCAGATCGGCCGTGTGATCCGCTACAACACCCAGTATTGCAACGATAAGCGCTACGCAAGCTTCGGCAACCTGCTGCGCACCGGCAACCTGTACAGTGAGCAGTTCTGCTACCACACCGTGCCGGAAAAGCTGGACGTGTTCGACGCAAAGGCATTTGCAGAGAACCCCATGGACTTTTTTGTGGTGTGCACCGATATGCGTACCGGCGACCCCATCTATCACAAGTGCCGCACCGGCGATGCCGAGGACATCCAGTGGATGCAGGCATCCGCTTCCATGCCGCTGGCGGCCAAGATCGTAAAGATCGGCCATTATCAGCTGCTGGACGGCGGCATTGCCGATTCCATCCCCGTGCGGTTCTTCGAGTCCATCGGCTACAAACGCAACCTCATTGTGCTGACCCAGCCCAAGGGCTTTGTGAAAAAGAAGAACAAGATGCTGCCCGTCATCCGGGCACGCTACATGCGCTACCCCGCTTTTGTGGAAGCCGTTGCCGACCGTCACGAACGCTACAACGAAACGCTGGATCACATTGCCATGCTGGAGCAGACCGGCAAGGCGTTTGTCATCCGCCCGCCCATCCCGCTGGAGATCGGCTCCATGGAGCGCGATCCGGTCCAGCTGCGCCGCGTCTACGAGACCGGCCGTGCCGTTGCCGAAATTCAGGTGGATAAGATCGCCGCCTTTGTGAACGAATCCAAAGCTGCAGCGGAAGAGTAACGGCGGCACAAACAGATTTCCTGCATGTGCATAGCCCCCACGGGGAAGCAGCTCTTTTGATCGAAGCGCAGGTGCGCAGCCAGAAGGTCTACATGTGATGTTTTCGCGGCATCACGAAAATGTTAACGTCAACAAAATCATGGTATAGCAGCAGCCCCGGTGAACCTGACGGTCCATCGGGGCTGTTTTTGCGCCGTCTTCTGCGACAGCGCCGCAGCTGTTCGAATCCACCTGCCCGATGAGTTTAGCCTTGTCGCAAAACAAAAACCCCAGCGTGCTTTCATACATTGAGGTTTTTTTGGTGGGCGCGGGTGGATGTCGCGAGCCGCGCATCTAAAAAAGCCCCTGCGGGGCTTTTTTGCCCTCCGGACTATTCGGAGGGCCGATGCTGTTCGAATCCACCCTCGAGAGGGAGACTTAAGATGCCGGGCAAAACAAAAAACCAGCGTAATTTCTACGCTGGTCCTTTTGGTGGGCGCGGGTGGATTCGAACCACCGAAGCTGAAAGCAGCAGATTTACAGTCTGTCCCCATTGGCCACTCGGGAACACGCCCATATTCAGTTTTTGCAGTCCATGGATTGCCTGTATATATTACCACCCGGATGGTAGTTTGTCAACATCTTTTGCGGAATTTTTGGATTTTTGTGCCGAAAGCAAAAACACAAAAGCAAAAGCCGCCCAGAAATCAACGTTCCTGAGCGGCTTTTTGGAGCTGGTGACAGGAGTTGAACGAGCCACCGGCATTGCATCACTGAAAAATGGAGATTTTTACACTAAAATCTGCACGTTTAGCAGTCTTTTTCTTGTATCATCCTGCACAGCCCACACACCCACAAAATCAAAAGTGTGTTAAAATGTGTGTTATTTTTCGGCGTGCAGCAGCTTCAAAAACATGCCATTGACGGCCTGTGCGGTCTGCACATCCTCACCGGTCAGGGCGTGGCCGTACACGCCGAAGGTGTCCATGTCCTCGCTGTGGCCTACAAGGTCTTTGACCTCACCGGCGGGCAGCTTCTTTGCCACGCTGACAAAGGTGTGCCGCATCTCGTAGGCTGACACCGGCGGGATCTCATTCACCCGGCAATAGACCTGCCAGCGCTTATAGTAATAGGCTTCGCTTTTCAGGCAGAACACGCTCTCACCGGCCCCAGTGACGGCCCGCTGCTGTTCCAGCACGGCGCGTGCCAGATCGGACAGCACAAAGGCCCGCACAGCGTTGTCGTTCTTGCCGCGGGTCTGTTCGCCCAGCACGTTCACGGCGCGGGAGATGAACACTGTGCCGCCCTTGACATCGGCCCAGCGCAGGCCCACCAGTTCACCCGGGCGCAGGCCCGTGAGCACCTGAAAGCGGTAGGCATGGATAAAATCATCATGCACCCGCTTGCCCCTGTACAGGGTCGTGTCCACGCGGAACAGCGTTATCAGGGCATCCGGCTGCAACACCTTCTTGCCTTTGGGACGTGCGCCAGCTGGCACATGCAGCCCTTCGGGGTGGAAGGTGGTCAGCTTCTTTGCACGGCACCATTTGCAGAATGCCCGCATATCCGCGCAGAGGGATTGCAGGGACTTCTTTGCAAGGCCATCGCTGTAGGCATCGTTTACCACGTCCTGCAGGTCCTGTTCTGTCAGGCTGGTAATGCGCTTCCTGCCGATCGCGGGCAGTATCCGGGTACGCCAGCGGCTTTCAACGTTCCGCTGGTTGCCGGTACCCGTGGTCTTTACCACTGTGGCATACCACTCTTGATATAGATCCTCCACCCGGCGGGCCTTGACCCCGATACCATCATCTAACCAGCGGTCAGCCTTTGCATTGGCTTCCCGCTGCCCAGTGCGGCCCGGGGTGCTGCTGTAGAACTGTTTGCGCACTCCGTCTTTCTGCACGGCAATGCGCCAGCGCTGGTATTTTTCTTCCCACTGGGCCGTGTTGGTGCGCTTGCTCATCTGGCTGCACCCCCTTCCAAACATCAATATTGTGCTATGCGTCCACACCGGCTACAAGGCCAGTGTGGGCGTTTTTATTTTTCGGCGGGGTCTTTATCGTCTGCACCGCCGGGAACACTCTGGGCGGTGTCTGCCCGGCGCTGGTAGGCGGGTATCTGGGCAAGCTCCTGCACACGCTTTGCGGCTTCTTCTTGGCCGTCCACGCTCATACTTGTAAAAGCCCGACAAATTTTTTCAACATACCTAAATACAATTTTCCCGTTGTTCCGATAGTTAAATGTTGCGATGGCGTCTTGAATGTTGCTTAACCATTCTTCACCTTTTGGAAAATTCCACTGAACATAATTGTTTAACTCTGTGGTATCAACATTAAAGAGCTTTGCTGTATCGGGAATCTTTTGCCGTATCCAACTGTTCCTTTCTTCTACAGTCCAGTCAGTTCCAGAATTGTACTCCGTGTCGCTCTGCAATTCGATCAAATATGCACTTGCGCTTTCAAGCCTTTCCTTATAATCTTTTGACTTTACCACTTTATCCAAATCGCCAAAAAAAGACTTGATTTCTTCACTATCTTTATTGCCCGGGTACAGTTCATACCACGACATACCAAGTACAGCGGCAAGTTTCTTCACTGTTTCAAAATCCATCCCATCGCTATCACGCTTTATCGCTGAATATAGCGTTGAATACGGAATATTCGCCTTGAGTGACAATTGCCGTATCGTCAAACCGTGTCGAGCGCATTCCTCGCCAATTCTTTTGCCAATTCCCATGGACTACAGTCTCCTTTCTCGCTGTTGCGTAAATTATACCACATATTTTTGCAATTGCAAATATTCCGCTTGACATTTATGCAAATGCGTATATAATTAGAGCAGTTATCGCAATTGCGTTAACGAGGAGGTGAACATAAAAATGCATATTGACAGAGTCAAGCTGATTGCAGAGATGGCCCGGCAGAATGTCAGCATCAACGAGCTTTCTGAAAAGGCTTGTATTTCCCGCTGCACACTGTCCGCCTTACGTGGTGGCAAAAGCTGTACGGAGAACACTGTAAAGCGTGTAGCCGCCGCTCTGGGCGTATCCGTGGGCGATTTGAAGGAGGACTAAATCATGTATCAGTATTTTCACAAGCTCCGCGTCCGGTTCGCAGAACTGGAAATGAAGCAGGGCGAAGTAGCCAAGCGTGCCAACATGGCCGAAAGCACCTTGACCGCCCGCATGACTGGCCGCTTGCCGTGGAACGGGGACGAGATCGCCCGCGTTGCCAAGGTTGTGGGCATCCCAACAGATCAGATCGGCACGTTTTTCTTTGAGGACGCGCCCAAGGAATACAAGAAGAAGGGTGCGTGATAACTTGCGAGAAGATGAACGCGCAAAGAAGTTGCAACCCTTTCTGCAATACCTGAATCAGACCCCCGCCGCTGAACTGCTGAATGATTACACCTATCAGCTTATTTACATCGGCAGGGATTCAGAAGAACAGTTGGAGCGGCTGCAATACCTTCAGGACAAAGTAACAGAGCAGGGAAGCGGGGTCAACTGGAGACGCTTTGACGTGTGGCGTGCCGGATGTGCCAAGCGTGCCGCTGACGACCCGGCGGCGTTCGATGAATCCGCCGATTGCTGGCATGACAGGCATTTCGGCAAGCCCTCTGCACCGGTGTGTCTGCTGGATGTGAAACCGCAGGAGATCCAGTGGCTTGTGCCCGGCCTTATCCCGCTGGGTGAAATTTCCCTGTTGGGCGCGGATGGCGGCACCGGTAAAGGCTTCTGGGCGGCGCAGCTCATTGCCTGTGTGACCACCGGTAAAACGTCTGGGTTCTTTCCTGTGCCGCCTGCGCAGACCGGCCGCGTGCTGGTGCTGTCCGGTGAGGACGACCCCGGCAAGGTGCTGACGACGCGCTACATGGCAGCGGGTGCCGATATGAGCAAGGTTCATGTCATGACGGCAGACCAGTATTTCATTGAGAACGACAAGATTTTGTGCGTCAATGACAAGGCGCTGGCCGACTTCGTGGACACCATAGAACCAATTCTGGTGCTGGTTGACCCGCTGCAGAGCTTTCTGCCCGGCAATGTGGACATGGGCAGTCGCAACCAGATTCGCCGTACCCTGACCCCGTTGCAGGCTATCAACATCAAACACAACTGTGCGACGCTGATCGTGATGCACACCAACAAAAAACAGGGCGTTTCGGGCCGTGGCCGTCTCGCTGACAGCTCCGACATCTGGGACATTGCCCGCAGCGTGCTGATTATGGGCTATTCCAAGAACGACGGCAAAATTTATGTCAGTCACGAAAAATCGAACTACAGCGAAAAGCAGCAAACTGTGCTGATGCACATTGAAAACGCCACCGTGGAGGGCATCAAGACGGCCCGCGCCGTGTTCGATGGCTACACCGACAAGAAAGACGCTGATTTCATCGAGGAACGCCGGTTTAGGATTGCCCAGACCAAGGACGATACTGCCGCCGCAATCTTGAACGTGCTGGCTGAAAGCAAACTCGGAAGCATGGCAAGCGGTGAACTGCGTGCAGCTGTCACAAAGGAAATCGGCTGCAGTCAACGCACCTACGAGCGTGCATATCACAGCCTTGTTGAATCCGGTGAGATTGAGAAGTTCCAGTTGAACCAGAAAGGCGGCTTGCGCGGCTGGTTTTCACGCCTTACCCGACAGAGTGAAATAGATGGCGAAGTGATAGAATAATAATTTAGTTATGTTGATTTTTGTCTGTTCGCCAGTTTGGCGAAGTGACCACTATTGGCGAAGTGAGTCAGTTCGCCACCACTCTGTCAGTTCGCCACGTTGGCGAAGTTTGATTTTAGACGTTGAAACGTTAAAAAACGTCACTTCGCCATTTAACATCACTCTGTCAGAACTGGCAAAGTTAGAAAGAAAGGAATTTGCCCCCATGAAAGCTAAAATTCGTACATGTCCCTTTGATAACTGCCTTTGTCAGCTGGACTGCCCCGACCGGCACCCCGACCGCAGCGGGTGCAGGCTGACCGACACACTGGACGCCGGGCAGGATGCGCTGGTGTTCAATAACCCCACCGGCGAAGTGCTGATGTTCTTCCATGATGGTCGGGCGAGCAAAATGCCCGCGATCATTGCGGGCGTACCGCAGGAGATGGTGAAAAAACTGCTGTATCCCGATGCAACACCCGTTGACAGTGACCGCAGCTGAACCGCTCCGCTTGTACAGAATTGCGAACCGAAACATGACAGGCTGCCGCGTTACCAGCACGCCAGCCGCAAAAAAGAAAGCCGCTTCCCAGTGTAGCGACCGGGGAGCGGCAAACGGGCGGTATTTGCTTGCAGGCATTACCGCCCCCCATTATATCAAAAATGGAGGATTTTACAATGCTTGGTTACACTGCGTATCAATTTTCTATCGTGGGCCCGTTCGCTCTGGTCTGTTTCTTTGGTGCCGCTGTGATGTGGTTCAGCGGCATCCGGTAAGGAGGTGGGCAGCATGACAAGGCAAGATTACATCGCCGAGATCGCTGCTCTGCTGGACAAGGCCTACTATCGGAAACTGCGGCTTGTGTGGGTGTACGCAAGCCACCTGATTGAGAAAGAAGGTGCATCGGCATGAGCAACCACCAGACCGCCAGCGCGCTGGCATACCTGAACCCGGATTTCTGCTTTATCATGGATGATAATAGCATGGAATGCGCCGGCATCCGCGCCGGGGATATCGTGGCCTTTACCGCCTGCGACCATGCAGAGAACGGCCAGATCGTGGCCGTGCAGACGGACAGTGCCGTGCTGCTGCTTCGCCTGATCTGCAACGGTGAACTGCTGGCAGACGCGCCGCGCACCCGGCAGGAGCATGTTATTCGCTTCGACGAGCTGCCCGGCGCGAAGATCATCGGAAAAGCCGTGGAAGTCCGGCATATTTTTGAATGGGCAAAGAAAGGAACCGACAATGAAGAGGAATGACTTGCGAGCAATGGGGCTGACCCCCGACCAGATCGACACCATCATGACCATGAACGGCACGGACATCAATCGGGAGAAGGCAAAGGCCGGTGCACAGACTGATAAGGAGGTGCAGCGCCTGCGGGAATCCTGCATCACCCTGCTGGAGCTGTTGGACGACCCGAAAGCCGTGCGCGGCATCCTGCTGTATGCATCCCGCCTGTACAGCCGACAGGAGCGCAGGAAGTCGCAGGAGGGCCAGCAGTGAAGGTAAAGATAACTTACACCCCAGAGCAGGAAAACGCCGCACAGGCCACGCTGGACGCCCTGCGCGCGATGTATCCGGCGGCAAGAGTACATGAAAGCGCGAAGAAAGCCGGGGTTTCTGCCGTGTTTTTGACGGTTACAAAACCGGAAAAACCGCATAACACCAAGTAAAACAGTTGACCATCCCCCGGTGGATGTGGTATAATAAGCTGTAAGGCATAGAGTACCGCCGGGCTGACCGGTTAGCTGTAGAGCGCAGGGAAAAGCAAGCACGCTTTTCTTTGCGCTCTTTTTTGTTTATATTCTCCGCATTTGCGGAGGTGCTCCAAGGGAAAACGCTTCGAGCGGTTCCCTGTGTCTATTTTCCCTGCATTGGCAGGGGCATCACTGTAACGGCCGCAGGCATCAGGCCGGGAAAGGAAATCACCATGACCGACAACAACACCCCGAACACCACCCAGCAGGCAAACACTCCGCCGGAGGGAAACGGCACCGCCGGGAAGATGTTCACCCAGGAAGAAGTAAACTCCATCGTTAAGGATCGTCTGGCACGTGAGAGGGCGAAGGGCCAGACTTCGGGCGCTACCAACAATTCCGCCGCCGAGCTGGACACCGAAAAGGCCCAGCTGGAAGCCGACCGCCAGAAGCTGCAGGACGAGCGCAACGCCTTTGAGTGTGAACGCTACTGCAAGGAAAATGGCATTGACCCCAAGCTTGTGGAGCTGATCGGCAACAGCGACCCGGAAGAGTTCAAAGAAAAAACGGAATCTCTGTGGAGCATCTTTGCAAAGTCGCAGAAGAACCAGCCCGGCGCTGTGGCCGTAGTTTCTACCGGTGCACCGCATGGCAGCATGTCGCAGCGCAAAGAACCCGATGGAGCACAGTTTTTCAAGCCCTCAGGAACTTATTGAGAGGTTTTAGAATATGGCAATCAATCTTGTTGAAAAGTATCTCCAGCAGGTGGACGAGCTTTTCAAAAACGAATCGAAGCGCAGCCTTGTGACGAATCAGGACTACAGCTTTGACGGAGCGAACAGTGTCTGCATCTATAAAGTGGGCACCGCCGCAATGAACGACTACGACCGCGCAGGCGTCACCACTGGCAACCGCTACGGCAATCCGGAGACCCTGACCGCTGTGACCGAAACTTACACCCTGCCCAAAGACCGCAGCTTTTCTTTTGTGATCGACCGGCTGGACATGGACGAGACCGGTGCCGTGCTGGAAGCCGCTAAGTGTCTGGCTCGCCAGCAGCGTGAGGTGGTCATTCCGGAGATCGATGCATACACCTACGGCATTATGTGCACGGATGCAGGCACCAAGCCCGACGCTGTAGCCCTGACCGCTACCAACATCTATGACGAGATCTGCAAGGCCAGCGCCGCACTGGATGATGCAGAGGTGCCGGAGACCAACCGCGTTCTTGTGGTATCCCCTGACACCTACCGCATCATGAAGAAGTGCAAGGAGATCGTTCTGGAATCCGATATCGGCCAGAATCTGCGCCTGCAGGGCGTTGTCTCCAATCTGGACGGTGCCGCAGTGCAGAAGGTTCCCGCAAACCGTCTGCCCGCAAAATTTGGCTTTATGCTGTGCCACCCGCTGGCCTGCACGGCCCCTGTGAAGCTGTCCAGTGCCGTTCTGCATGATAACCCGCCGGGCGTGTCCGGCTGGCTGGTGGAGGGCCGCTACAACTACGGCGCGTTCGTCACCGACAACAAGAAAAAGGGCATCTATTATCAGGCCACCACCTGATAAGACATCATCCGGGCGTATGGGGCAACCTGTGCGCCCTTTTTTTGACAGGAGGCGAACCGAACCCATGACCGCAAAAAAGCACCTTAAAATGACCAATCCGGGCGAGGTGCGCAGAGCCATGACCCGCGTTTCCAACATGGTATTGAATGGCGAGATCACCCCGCAGCAGGCAAACGCCCTGATCTACGCAGGCAATGCCGTGTTAAGCTCCATCCGGGCCGACGAACAGGAGCGGCGTTTGACCGAGCTTGAAAGAAAATTGGATGAACTGGAAGGAGTGGCAGACGATGAGTAACCGCATTGACCGGCTGGAAGCCAGGGTTCAGGCATTGAGTGCCCAGACCGCGCCTGTGGTTCTGCTGATCGAGACCGAAAACGGTTCCCAGCGCATGACCGTAAGCCAGTATAACGCCGCCGGTGGTATGGCCGTTATGCCGATCTGGAAGAACCCGGAAGCACTGAATCTGAGGGCCGCGCGGCAGCTGCTTGCAGCCGTGCCCAGCGTAATCAGATAATTTCTTGACACGATAACACACAGGAGGAATAGACGATGGAAAAGCAGCCAGCAAAGGCCACCGGCCAGCAGGACACAAATGCAGCCCTTGCCGCTCTGGCCGCTGCCGGGAACAGCTTTGCGCTGGGCCAGCTGTGGGAGATCAACAAGGGCCTGCTGCACCGCTGGTTCTGGCAGTGGTACAGCAAGAACAAGGCCGTTGCCGATGAACACGGCCTCACGCTGGAGGACTTCGACCAAGAGGGATTCTTCGCCGTGCAGGCTGCTGCCAAAGCCTATGCCCCCGAAAAAGGTTCCTTTGCAACGCTGCTGGGCTACTATGTGCAAAGCCAGATCAACAAGGCCGTGTGCGGCGAGCACAGCCGCCTTGTGACCACCGAGGACGGCAAACAGGTAAGGTTATCCGCAAACCCGCTGAACGCCTGCACAAGCCTTGATGTGCCTGTGGGCGAGGATGGCAGCGGCACCGTTTTGGCGGACTTGCAGGAAGACCCGGCGGCCGCTCACGAGTTCCAGCAGGCCGAAGACGAGATCTGCAACGAGGAACTTCACGCCGCGCTGGAAGAAGCCTTGAACAAGCTGACACCCAGACAGGCCGACATTATCCGGCGGCACTATTTTGGCGGGAAGTCCTTTGCCGAGATCGCGCGGGAGGATGGAACCACCTTAAACACAGCGCGCAATCATGAAGTAAACGCCTTTATTGCCCTGCGCCAGAATCCCGCCCTTGTCCGCTGGCATGACGACATCATATCAACCAAAGCATGGACGGGCACCGGCTGGAACGCATGGAACCGCTACGGCAGTGTAGAAGAGCGCGTGACCGAGTACATCGAAAAGAAGGAAGCCGAGCGGCGGGAGTTCATAGAGCAGCGCCGCCGGGAGGATGAAGCACTGTTAGAAAAAGCTCTTGAACGGTTCAAGTGTGTTAAATAGTGTGTTATAGCAAAAGAAAAGAGCCTAGATTCTAACGAATCTAGGCTCTTTTTGATGGAGCTGGTGACAGGAGTTGAACCTGCAACCCACTGATTACAAATCAGTTGCGCTGCCATTGCGCCACACCAGCATGGACCAAGCGGTCTTTTGATAGAATACCAAAAAACGCGCGGCTTGTCAATATCTTCTTGGCGCGCAAAAAAACAACCCATTCCCCAAGCAGTATACTATACCGTTTAACAAATGAGGTGTCATTGCCATCAGTTCATGCTTTCGTCTGCTTTTAGCATTCTTTTCTGTTGCATCACGTTTTGATACCCGTAATTTTCAACGCAATATATCGATAATAAAATCGAACCATTCGATTCTATTATCATAAAAACCCCACAGGAAGCGCGGACGGCTCCTGTGGGGTTCAAAGTCTGTTGTATTCTTTTTTGAGCAGCGGGCTGCTTCAGCGGGCAAGGGCCTGCTGGATCTTTGCAAAATCCTCCAGTGTGAGGGCTTCCGGGCGGATGCGGGCATCAAAACCGGCGGCTTCAATGGCGGCTGTCACCGCGTCCTTGGGCATCCCCAGACCGCTGGCAATGGCGTTTGCAGCCGTTTTGCGGCGCTGTCCAAAGGCGGCACGCACCAGCGCAAAATAGCCTTCTTCGTCCTCCACCTGCACAGCGGGCTGCGGACGGATCTCCATGCGCACCACGGCGCTGGTCACCTTGGGGGCCGGGTAAAAACTGCCGGGCGCAGCGGTGAACATCATTTTGGAGGTGGCATAGTAGCTCACCGCGCAGCTGATGGCGCTGGATGCACGGGTGCCGGGCGCAGCAGCCAGACGGTCGGCAGCTTCCTTCTGTACCATGACGGTCAGGCTTTCAATGGGCAGGCGGTCGCCCAGCAGCTTCATGACGATGGGACTGGTGATGTAGTAGGGCAGGTTGGCGCACACAGCCACCGGCATACCGGGGAACTCTTCCGCAATAAGAGCCTTCAGGTCAACTTTCAGTACATCCTGTAATACCAGTTTAAAATTGTCCACTCCGGCCATCGTTTCGGCCAGCAGCGGCGGCAGGCGTTCGTCCACTTCAATGGACACCACCTTGGCGGCGCGCTTTGCCAGTTCCCGGGTCAGCACACCGATGCCGGGGCCGATCTCAATGACACCATAGCGCTTATCCACGCCGCTGGCATCCACGATCTTGGGCGGCAGACCCGGGTTGATGATAAAGTTCTGTCCAAAACCCTTGGAGAGTGCAAAATCGTATTTTTCACACAGGGCGCGGATCACCGAGAGGTCGGTCAGTTCGGGCATAGATTCCATCCTTTTTCATAGTACGATTTGAATGCCCTCCGCGTCGCTTTGGGCATATTCAACGGAAATATTATTATAATATGGCAACCCAGCCAGACCTGCGGGTCTGGCTGGGTTGCATTTTCACGAGAAGGGGTCGGTACGGTAAACGGGAGCGCTGCGGGGCGCTCCAAAACGCCTTTTCACGTGAGGAGTCGGTACGGCAAGCGGCATCACCGCGCCCTACGGGCGTGATCAAAAGCCGTTTCAGGAAAGGAACATGCGTACGGCAAACAGCACCGCAATAAACCGGTTTCCTTTTTGCAAAAAGAAGCCCATGCAGCATTTCTGCCGGTTTTACCCTTTATTCTGCGCTGGATGCTGCTTCGCCGCCGGCTTCTGCTTCGGTGGAGGAAGCCGTTTCCTCAGAGGAAGCGTTCTCCGGCTCAGTGGCAGCGCTGTCGGCTTCTTCGGAAGCAGCAGCCGAAGAAGCTGCTTCGTTGACACCGCCCAGAGTCGTGGTACCGCTCAGCTGCTGTGCTGCGCTGACCGCACGCTGGATCTGCGGGTCATCCTCGGGGGTATAATCGTAGAAATTCGTGGTCTCTTCGGCACTGAGGGCACGCTCCACATCCACACTCAGGCCGGTGCCATCAAAGCAGGAGCCGTCGCCGCAGATGAGCTTTGCCACCGTGATGCTCACGGCGCTGCCATCCGAAAGGCGCTGCGGGCTGCTCTGGATGGTTCCCTTGCCCATGGTGGTGGTGCCCACCAGACGTGCGCCGTTCATGGTGCGCAGGCTGGCAGCAAACAGCTCTGCTGCGCTGGCGGTGTTACCGTTGACCAGACAGACGATGGGCAGCTCCACCTTGCTCTCATCGTCGCTGCTGCCAATGATGGTGCGGTTTCCGTTCTTATCCTCGGCATAGGCCACAGTGCCTTCCGGGGCGATCAGGTCGATGCAGCTGATGGCATCATCCAACACGCCGCCGCCGTTATCGCGCAGGTCGAACACAAGGCTCTGGGCACCGCTGGTAGTGAGAGACCGGATGGCATAGTCCAGCTCGCTGGGCGTGCTGCCGTCGAACTGGCGGATCTTGATGTAACCCACGCTGTCCAGCATCTGGTAGTCCACGGTGGTGCTGGTGTAGCCGGAGTGGGTCAGGTCCGTCGTCCGGGAAGCAGCCTTGCTGTCGAGCCATGTAACATTGACGATGGTGCCGGCTTCGCCCTGCAGGCGGGACTGCACGGCATCCACCCCGGAAAGGCTCTTCACATCGGTGCCGTCAATAGCAGTGATGTAATCGCCCACCACGATACCGGCTTCCTGCGCAGGCGAGTCCTCATACACCCTGGTCACTCTGGCATAGCCGGTCTGGTCCATGCCAAGTTCCACGCCAATGCCCATCACCTTGCCGCTCTGCTGGTTCATCAGCTCGGTGTAGGCGTTGGCGGTGTAGTAACGGGCGTACTTGTCGCCGGTACCCAGCAGATAGCCTGCGGTCAGGCGGTCGTACAGCACCGTTTCATCAATGGTGTAGTAGTCGTTGCTGCGCACATAGCGGTCCACCTCGGCCACCTTGTTGTACATGCTCTCCTTTTCCTTCACGCTGCTCACCGTGCTGTCAAACAGACGCATGGCAATGAGCATGGTAATGGAAAAGGTCACGGTCATGGCAAGGATCACAATGGTGACAGCCATGCCCACAGAGATTTTACGGTTCATGCTTGCCCCTCCCTGTTAATACAGCAGCATCATGATCACACTGCTCAGCAGCGAGAGTGCAAACACGCCTGCCAGAACAAGGCAGCCGATACGCAGCCAGCGCTTGTGTTTTTGTTCGTTCATAGAATACCAGACTCCTTATAAACACACTCAGTTGTGCGGGAACGGGATATAACCGCGCGGATTGACCGCATTGGCCTTTTTGCCGCCCTTCCAGACCTCCAGATGCAGATGGTTGCCGGTAGAGTTGCCGGTAGAGCCAACGTAGCCGATCAACTCGCCCTGCTTGACATACTTGCCTGCGCTGGTGGCGACCGACCTCATGTGGCCGTACAAGGTACTGTAGGCGTTGCCGTCCGACATGCTTCCGTGGTAGATGATGACATAGTTGCCATAGCCGCCGCTGGACCAGCCCGCCACCTGCACATAGCCGCTTGCGGCTGCGTAGATGGGGGTACCGCCCGGGGCCGCCAGATCGATGCCGGCATGCAGCCTGTTCACGCCGGACACCGGGTTCTTACGCCAGCCGTACTCGCTGGAAACGCGGGTATAGCTCTTCAGCGGGCAGGCAAAGCCGGTAAAGCTCAGCTGCGGCTTACTGGATGCAGCCGCCGCGATCAGCTTCTGGATCTCTTTCTTGACGGCCTCATAGTTCAGCTCGTCCGATTCAATAGCGGCCTGTGCCGTCTGCTGGGCCTTCTGGGCATCCTGTGCAGAAAGCTGCGCCGCAGAAATGCTGCTGTTCAGCTCGCTCTGCTTTGCCTTCATCTGGTAGTTCTGGGTATCCAGCTCCGCCTTCTGGCTCGTCAGCTCCTTGCGCTGGGCTTCCAGCTCCACCTTATCTGCTTCCAGAGCGCTCTTGGCGGCCTTCATGTTGTCCATGATCTCGGTATCTTTAATGGAGATATCCTGCATGACCTCGTTGAAGGTGAGCAGCTCATACAGGTCGTTCACTGCGCTCAGCATGGCCACGCTGCCGCCGTCGCGCAGCTCCTGCATGGCAGCCATGTGCTTTTTAAAATCGCCCCACTGGCTGTCGATCTCGGCCTGCTTCTGGGTGATCTCGCCTTCCTTGGCGGTGATTTTCTGCTCGGTCTGGCCAATGTTGTTCTGCACAGCAGCGATCTGGGTGCTCAGCACGCTGATCTGAGACTGAATGACGCCCACGCGCTCCTTTAGCTCACTTTCCAGCGCTTTTGCAGCAGCTTCCTTTTTCTTTGCGTCCGAAAGCTCCTTCTTGTGCTGGTCGATGGATTTGGAAAGGCTGTTCAGCTTGTTCTGCAGGCTGGCCATGCTGGTGGCTGCCGTGGCCGGCTGGAAGCTGACGCTTGCCGCAAGGCATACCGCCGCCAGGCACAGACTCACGCCGCGCAGCAGCTTGCTGCGGGCAGGCTCCGGCCGTGCATGGCGCGGCGTATGGCCGGGCATCTGCAGCCGGAAGGGCTTTGCATGAAGTGCTTTTTTCATGTGCGGCTCCTTTCGATCACACGTTCAGGTGCTTGCGGATGGAGAACATACTGCCCAGACCACCCACAACGGCACCGCCGATGAGGCTGTACGGGATGATCGTGGACCAGACGGCGCTCACCGGCACCAGTGCCTGACCCATGATCATTTCCCACACGCCGCCCAGACCGTCGGAAGCCTGCACCATGTAGGAGTAGCCGCCCAGACTGATCGCTGCAGTGAGCACGCCGGAGATCAGGCCCATGGCCAGACCTTCCACAACGAAGGGCAGAGTGACCAGACCGTTGGTGGCGCCCACGTACTTCATGATCTCAATTTCGCGGCGGCGCGCAAACACGCTCAGGCGGATGGTGCTACCCACCGTGATGATGCTGACGACCATCAGCACCAGCACGATGCCGCGGCCCACTTTGGTAACAGAGCGCTGCACCTGCACAAAGACGTTGGTCATTTCCACCGGGGCGGTAACGCTGTACACGCCCTGAATGGCCTGCATCTGCTTGCTCATGCTCTCCATCTGGCTCAGATCCGCGATGGAAACGCGGTAGTTGGCCTTGAAGGGGTTGTCATTTTCAAACTCGTCCCACAGGGAGGAGTAATCTTCCATGTAATTGCGGTAGGTGTTCAGCACGTCCTGCTTGGAGACGAACTGCACATTGGTCACGCCGGGCATTGCCGCCAGCTTTTCGCCCACGGCCTGCGCAGTGGCATCATCACACTCCGGGTCCAGATAGACCACGGTCTCGTTCTGGCTGCCCAGATAGTTCACCATGCTGTCCACGTTCACCTCGGCAAGGCTTGCAAAGGTGTTCAGGGTCATACAGACACTGAGGGACAGGATGCACACAAAGGTCATGGCCCAGTGCTTGCCCAGATTGCGGATACCGCGCCGGACCAGAAAAAAGAAGGTAGAAGGTCTCATCATACGGTGGCCGCCTCCTTTTCTGCGGTGTCAGCAGGTTCCAGCTCGGTCTCGAACAGGCGTTCTTTGCGCTCTGCGCGTGCGCGGATGGCTTCCTTGTCGGCAGGCACATCCGAAATGATGCGGCCCTTTTTCAGGGTGACGACGCGCTGGTGGAACTGGCGCACCAGCTCGTGCTCATGGGTAACGACCACCACGGTGATGCCCGTTTCGCTTACCCGCTCCAGCAGCTCCATCAGGCTCTTTTCTGCCGCCGCACCCAGCTCGGTGATGCGATCAAGCAGCAGATCCGGAACCGGAACGCCTTCATGGATGTACTGACAGAGCCAATCGACCAGCATACCTGCGTCATCAAACTGCTCAAAATAGCCCTGCGGCTCGGTTCCATCCAGAAAATCAGCCGGCTTTTGCAGAAACTCCATATATACATCCGGCATCATGTTTTCGATGACATCCATATTGTCCTTGTATTTTTCCGAATTCTCTTTGACCCACGCGCCCATGTACTTTTCAAACGCTCGGTCAAAATTGATACACTTCATTGTACATGCTCCTTTTCATCGTTCGGCTCTGTTTCCCGAACGGCGTTTATCATTCTGCGAACCATGACCCGACAAAGCCGCACCGACACACCGTTTCTTCGTGCGATGACGCTCAATCTGACCCGATGCTTTTTAAACTCATGGAACAGATATTCAAGTGCCGCTGCGCACGCTGCTTTTTCCCGCGCACGCGGCAGACCATACCGTTCCAAATAGGCGATATACAGCGGCAAAAGCACGCGCGGTGCCTGCGGAAAATCCGGCATCAGCGCATCCGAAGCCGCCTGAACGATCTCCTGCGCCGCTTCTCCGCCTTCCTGCGTCCTTGCTGTCCCGCTGGCGGCGAGTTTAACCAGCCTTCCGCCGATATCCACGTTATACGGAA
>ERZ857951.1646-NODE-1646-length-22515-cov-6.640828_pt1 | contig 22515 bp, 18 predicted proteins | sample MGYA00519759_ERZ857951 | MGnify/ENA primary metagenome ERZ857951 (study PRJEB31778, sample SAMEA3449377) | human gut metagenome | biome: human gut; feature: human-associated habitat; material: faeces | place: United Kingdom | collected 2010/2012 ...
TTTCGAGGCGCGGGAGGCGGCGGGTTGCGGCTCCCTGCGTCTGCTTTGTGCCTTGCGCGGCACTCGCATCCTGCAGGCCGCTGCCCCAACAGCTCCTCCCTGTTTCGGCCGCTGGCCGCGGTCGTTGCCGTTGCAAACTAGGGGCTGCTCGCCCCTAGTAACCCCAAAGCAGTTGGGCTCCATACAAAAAATCCAAGTCGCTCCGCTAGAGGATTTTTTGTGTTCCGCCGATTTATAGTCGCTGCGCGACGGCGATAAGCCGACAGCAGCAACATGCCGTTTCCCGTTACGACTTTTCCCGTGAAAAAGTAACTCCGAAACGACCGCAGTCGTTTCGGAGTTACAAATTTAAGAATAATATTTCCGCTGATATTGCCAAAGCGAACGCGTCGGCAATTTTAAATCGTCCGGCGGTTGAAAGGATACACATGCAAGAACAAGCAGTTTTTACGCAGAAAACAGAGCCTGTGCCGCCAACCGGCCGCTTTGCACCCAGCCCCAGCGGGCGGCTGCATCTGGGCAATCTGGCCTGCAGCCTGCTGGCGTGGCTCAGCGCAAAAAGTCAGGGCGGGCGCATCGTGCTGCGCATTGAGGATCTGGATGCCGAGCGCTGCCCGCGCATCTATGCTGACCTGCTGGAACAGGATCTGGACTGGCTGGGCCTTGCGTGGGACGAGGGCGGCAGCACCGGTGGGCCGAACGGCCCCTATTACCAGAGTGAGTGCGCGGAGATCTACACCGCAAGCTACAAAAAGCTGGAAGAGCGCGGCCTTGTGTACCCGTGTTTTTGCTCCCGCGCCCAGCTGCACGCGGCCAGCGCGCCCCATACCTCGGACGGCAACGTGGTCTATCCGGGCACCTGCCGCGGCCTGACCGCTGCCGAAATTGAGGAAAAACGCAAAAAGAAGGCCCCTGCCTACCGTCTGATAGTGCCGGACGAGGACATCACATTTGTGGATGGCTGCATGGGCCCGCACACCGAAAATCTTTTGCATGACTGCGGTGACTTCTACCTGCGCCGGGCGGATGGCGTGTTCGCCTATCAGTTGGCCGTGGTGGTGGACGATGCCCGCATGGGCGTTACCGAAGTGGTGCGCGGTGCAGACCTGCTTTCGTCCACGGCACGGCAGCTGTATTTGTACCGCCTGCTGGGCCTGCAGGCACCGGGATTTGCCCACTGCCCGCTGCTGCTGGCCCCGGATGGGCGGCGGCTCTCCAAGCGCGACGGCGACCAGAGTCTGGAAAACCTGCGGGAAAAGTATACCGCGCAGGAGATCGTGGGCAAGCTTGCCTACGCCTACGGCCTGCAGCCGGAGCCTGCGCCCCGCACACCGGAAAGCCTGATCAAAGACTTTTCCTGGGCAAAGGTGCCAAAGCAGGATGTCTGCCTGCCGGAGGATCTGTTCTGAACAAAAAAGATGCGCTGTCCCCCGATGACAGCGCATTTCTTTTTATAGAGATTCAGATGCGGCGCATCTGCGGCAGATCGTTGGTGTCCATCATACGGCTGAACGCGGTATCCAGTGCCAGCGCCAGCAAAGCGCCCAGCGCTGCATCGATGCAGCTGTGCTGCTTGAGCAGCATGGTGGAGCATACAATGGAGATGCACAGCACATCAGCGGCCGGGCGCATCCAGCGGAACCGGGGCTGCTCAAAGATGCGGCAGCGGTGATAGGCCAGCATCAGCGTGACCGAGTTGAACACATGGATGGACGGGCAGACATTGATGGGTGTGTCGGTGCTGTACAGGAACCGCACCGCACGGGCGAAGATGTCTGTGCCCGGCACATAGCAGGGGCGCAGATTCAGCCCGGTGGGCAGGATCACGTAGCAGGCCAGCGCAATGGTCATACCGCTGAACAGCGGCATACACAGCCGCCAGAAGTCCTCCCGGGGTGCCTTCCACAGAAGGAAGAACAGGGTGAACGGGATCCACGGAAACCATGCAAAATAGGGGATGACCGCATATTTGCAGAAGGGAATCAGATCGTCCAGCCGGCAGTGCACGAGGATGTGCGGCATATGGATCTGGGTGTTCAGGAAATTGAATGCGGAAAGATAAAGTATGAGATACAGCGCCATGAAGCAAAGCGGATGGCGCGAAAACCAACTGCGTTTCATTGAAAAAGCCTCCTTTTTGCAGAAGTGAAAGCTCTTAGCACTGTGAAATTATACGCCGGGAATATGACAAAAACAAGAACGAAAGCAGACAACATTGCTGAAAAACAGATAAATTATTTGTGCGTATTGCGTAAAAAAGAGCCTGCCTTCGCGGCAGGCTCTTATAAAATGCAGAGGAAAGATTCAGATGACCTGCTGTTCCAGCCACTTGCCGCGCACGAAGCGTACAAAGAAGCACAGGGAGCGGAACGCCCAGTCCAGATACATGCCCATCCAGATGGCCAGCAGGCCGCCGTGGAAGGCCAGCACACACAGGTAGCAGAAGCCCACCCGGAAGGCCCACATGGACACGATGCTCACGGTCATGGTAAAGCGGGCATCGCCTGCCGCACGCAGGATGTTGGGCATGGTAAAGCTGGAAGGCCAGATGAACAGCGAAACGATGTTGAACCACACCATCACTTCCAGCGCCATGGCGTAGGCTTCCGGCGAGAGGCTGAACAGGCCCAGTGCAAATTTGTTGGCAAACAGGAAGGCCGAAAGGTTCATGAACCATGCGCCGCAGTAGGCAAACAGCATCAGGCGGCGGGAGTAATACACGGCCTGATCTTTTTCGCCTGCGCCAAGGCACTGGCCCACCACGGTCAGCGCAGCCATGCCCACGGCGTTGGCCGGGATGTTCAAAAAGGTGGTGGTGGTGTTTGCCACGGCGTTGGCCGCAATGGCGGCGGTGCCCAGAGTGGAGGTCAGGCTGGAAACGGACAGCTTGCCGATCTGGAACATGCCGTTTTCAATACCGGCAGGGATGCCCACCCGCAGGATCTGCTGGATGAGCCGTGCCTTCGGGGCAAGGGCCTGCAGGCCGTCCACCCGCAGCGGGCAGGCGGGCCGCTGCAGCAGGTACAGCACAGCCACGCAGGCAATGGCACGGGACACAAGGCTGGCCAGTGCGGCACCCATCACGCCCATTTTGAAGCCGTAGATCAGCACGGCGTTGCCGCCAATGTTCACCACATTCATTACAAGGCTGGACATCATGCTGATCTTGCTGTTGCCCTGCGCCCGGAACAGGGCCGCACCGGCATTGTACAGGCCGATGAACGGGTAGCTCAGGGCCGAGAGCAGGAAGTAGGTCTCGGCATAGCGCATCACGTCCACGTCGATGGAGCCGAAGATGCCGCGCAGGATGGCATGGCGGCCCGCCACCACAACGGCGGCCACCAGCAGGCTGAAGCTGGACAGGATGAACAGGATCTGCGCCGCTGCATTCTTGGCATCCTTTGGCTCCTGCCGGCCGATGTACTGGCTGGTGACCACCGCACCGCCGGTGGCAAGGGCGCTCATGATCTGGATCATCAGGGTGTTGAAGCTGTCCACAAGGCTCACGCCGGAAACAGCGGCTTCCCCCACCGAGGAGACCATCAGCGTGTCGGCCAGACCGATGGTCACGCTGAGCGCCTGCTCTGCGATCAGCGGCAGCAGCAGGGCAATGAGCTGCTGCCGGGTGAACAGCGGCGGCTTATGGAACGCGGGCGTTTTGGTTGCTGTCATAGGTTCCTCCGTGACGGTGACATGATACACTTGGATACATGACCTATATCATACAGCAGAACGCGCAGAATTACAAGAGAAAATCTTCTGTCAGGAAAATTCCTGACTGGGGGTCAGGCTGGTGCCGTAATATACGATATAATCATACGGAACGGTCGGCCCGAACACCGTCTTGTCTGGGTACTTCCTCAGCATGTCCGCTTTCAGGTCGGCCGGGGTCTCGGGCACACCGGCGCAGAGCGTATCGGAGCACACGGCATTCCAGAGGCCCGCAGAGAACGAGGTGCAGTTGTAAATGGCCGACCAGTGGTCTGCGTTGGCCAATGCCTGATTTACAGTGTCTAGCTGGCTCTGGTCCAGTGAGACCTGAATGCCGTAAAGATTCTGATAGTAAGAAGCGTTCAGGTAATACTTGTAGTAGCCCTCCAGATTGTACCAGATGCCGGAATGCTCGCAGCGGTTGCCGCGGGTGCTTACGGTGATGGACGTATCCGGCGCAATGAGCAGTCCGCCCACATTGATATCCTGCTCCGAGACATTGGTGATGGTGAGGAAGCTGTGTCCGCTGGTGTTGAGGGGAACATCGCCGTGGTCATCGGCGCGGGCAAAAAGCCGCAGCACCGCAACGGCTCCCTCGGCAGGGGCATCACCGTAGGCCTGCGCAGGGGACTTGTGGTCTGCCTGCGCAAAGTGGTACGGCCCGCCAAAGTTGGTGGTAAAGCCAACGACATTGCGCATCAGGTCGGCAGAACCGGTGACGTCTGTTACCACCTTATCCTCTTTTGCGGCGGGCTGTGCGGCCTTGGGTTCCTGTGCGTAGGCGGGCAGGGCGCACAGGCAGGCCAGCAGCACGCAGCAGGAGAGGATGCGGAAAAACTGGTTTTTCATAGATGCCTCCATTTGTGCTTTTTTTCAGGTAAAGCTTACCGTTTTTTGCAGGGTCTGTCAAGGACTGCGGCAGGTGGAAAAGCCGCGCCGCAGCGTGTTTGTTCCACTTTACCCGTGCAGGCAATTGTGCTAAAATAAACCTGAGGTGCACCGCGCTTTGCAGGAGCGGGGAGTGCACTGTGGTAAATGAGATAAGAAATAAAAGGTAAATCAGAACCCAAAGGGGGAACAATATGCCAAAAGCAGCCCATAAGGTGGTCGTGATCGGCCACCGCAACCCGGATACCGACTCCATCTGCTCGGCCATTGCCTATGCAGAGTTGAAAAACAAGACCAGTGATCTGGTCTGTGAGCCCCGCCGTGCAGGCAAAATGAATCAGGAGACCGAGTTCGTGCTCAAAAAGTTCGGGGTAAAGCCCCCGCGTATGTGCACGGACGTGAACCCGAAGATCCGCGATGTGGACTACCGCGAGATGCCCGGCATCCCCGGCTCCACCAGCCTGCGCAAGGCGTGGGAGATCATGCGTGACAAGCAGATCGACACCCTGCCGGTCACCAGCCCGGACAACGAGCTGGAGGGCGTGATCACCGTGAAGGATATCGCCACAGCCAACATGGACGTGTTCGACACCGGCATCCTGGCCAAGAGCCAGACCACCTACCGCAATATTTTGGAAACGCTGGGCGGCACCATGGTGGTGGGCCGCGAGGACGACGTGTGCACCACCGGCCACATCCGCATCGGCACCGCTACGCCCGAAATGCTGGAAAATACCGTGGAAAAAGGCGACATCGTCATCCTGACCAACCGCTACGAAAGCCAGCTGTGCGCCATTGAAAAAGAAGCGTCGCTGCTCATCATCTGCAACGGCTCCAAGGTGGGCCGCACCATCCAGCGCATTGCCGAGGAAATGGGCGTGGCCATCATGTCGGCCCCGGTGGACACCTACGCCGCCGGTAAGCTCATCAGCCAGTGCGCTCCCATCTCCTACTATATGACCCGCAGCGACATCATGAAGTTCACCCTCGTCACCCCGGTGGCCGATGTTACCCGTGTGATGGCCAAGGTGCGCCACCGCTATTTCCCCATCCTGGACGAGGACGGCAAATACTGCGGCATGGTCAGCCGCCGCAACATCATCAATCTGCAAAAACGCCGCATCATCCTGGTGGACCACAACGAGGCCACCCAGGCCGTGGAGGGCTTCGATCAGGCCGAAATTCTGGAGATCATCGATCACCACCGCATCGGCAGCCTGGAGACCAGCGGCCCGGTGTACTTCCGCAACCAGCCGGTGGGCTGCACGGCCACCATCATCACCCAGATGTACGACGAGAACGGTATGGAGATCCCGCCGCAGATCGCAGGCCTTCTGCTGGCGGCCATCCTTTCGGATACGCTGGTGTTCCGCAGCCCCACCTGCACCCCGCTGGATGAGGCCCTTGCAAAGCGTCTGGCAAAAATTGCCGGTGTGGACATTGACGAGTTTGCCAGCGAGATGTTTGAAGCAGGCGAAAAGCTGGACGGCAAGACCGCCGAGGAGGTGTTCCTGCAGGACTTCAAGGTGTTCATGTGCGGGGATATCCGCTTTGGCGTGGCGCAGGGCAGCTACATGACCCGCAAGAACCTGCTTGCCGCCGAGGCGCTGCTGCAGCCCTATCTGGAAGAAGCCCGCAACAAGCAGAACGTGGAAGATATCTACATGCTGCTCACCGACGTGCCCAAGGAGGAGAGCGTGGTCATCAGCGATGGCCGCTATGCTTCCGAGGTGCTCTCGGACGGCTTTGAGACCCAGCCTGCCGAGGACGGCAGCTTTACCCTGCCCGGTGTGGTGAGCCGCAAAAAGCAGTTCATCCCGGCGCTGATGACCGCCTATCAGGAGCTTTGAGGGAAAGGAAAGCTTCCTTGCCCTCTCAGTCTCGCTTTGCTCGACAGCTCCCCCAAAGGGGGGAGCCCTTGGCAAAACCGCAAACGTTGCATGGACTGCCAAGGCCTCTCACTCTGGGAGAGGTGGCATTGCGGAGCAATGACGGAGAGGGCGAGCCCGGTAAAGGTTTAAATGATATGTTCAACTTTTTAAACAAAAAAGACCGCACGCCGCCCGCCCTGCCGGAAGGCACTGTGCGCCGCCGCTATTCCATCGAAGGGCAGGTGCAGGGGGTGGGCTTCCGCTACCGCGCCCGCTATGCGGCCCAGACGCTGGAACTGACCGGCTGGGTGGAGAACGAGGACGACGGCAGCGTGACGTTGGAAGTGCAGGGCGACCCGGAAAAGTTCCTGCGGCTGTTCGCCATGATCCAGAAAAGCGATTATATCCAGATCACCGGCATCCGCCAGAAGGATCTGCCGCCCGACCCATGGGAGCGGGGCTTCTCGGTAAAAGGGTATTGATGCGAGACCCTCTCAGTCAAAGCCTGTCGGCTTTGCCAGCTCCCCCGAGGGGGGAGCTTTTTGACATTTTTTGGCAAGCACTGCCTCTCGGGAAGAGGATCTTGAATGATCCCCGCTTATAAAGCTCGCCCTTCGGGAGAGCTGTCGAGCAAAGCGAGACTGAGAGGGTTCGTGCAAACAAAAAAGCTGACGCGAAAGCGTCAGCTTTTTTGCTCTTTCTAAATTTATCAACCTGCTGTTTTTAGCGGGGAATTGTCTGTCCAGATGGTGCCGTCCAGCAGCCGGGTCACAGCCAGAGTGCCGTTTGCAGAAACACGGGCCGGGTCCAGCGCGTAGAAATCGCTCTCCTTCAGGTTCGCGGGGTCTGCATCCGGGCGGATGCCCACCACACAGACCCAATGGCCATAGGCGGCACTGGTGGCGATATGCGGGTAATTGACCTTGTTCCAGCCGGAACTGGTCAGGTGGTATTCATAGCTGGAGGTGCGGTTCGTGTGCCGTTTTACGCCGCTCACCGCAGTGTTTTTCAGATGCACGATCACCGGCTTCCCGGCGGAAAGCTCGGTGTAAAGCTTCTGCAGGCACTCGGACAGGCTGCCGGAATAACCGTAGTAGCCGCCCGCAGACCAGACCGCACCGTTTGACCACATGCCGCTGCCGGAGGAAACCTTTCCATCCAGAATGGTGCGTGCATAGCGCAAGGCGTACCAGCTGCATTTGCCGGAGGTCTGGTTGCCGATGGAAAGGATCTGGCTGTGGTCAAAAGTCAGCAGCCGGATGCCGTGTTTTTCCTGTAAGGCGGCGTGGGCGCGGGGCGCGGCAAGAGCAAGCAGCAGCACCAGCGCAAGTGCTGCTGCCGCCAGCTGCCGGGCTGCCCGGGCGGGACAGTGCTGCATGGGGAGATCATCCTTTGCCTGTTATTTTTACGACCTCATTTTAGCATGAAAAAATGGTAGAACTGTGTAATTTTTAAAAGTTCCGGCACGAAATCTGAAAAAACTGCGCATCCTCCTTCCATGGGCGCAGAACAGGGTGTTCCGGGCATGGTGCACCCGGCTCCGGAGGGGGGTAAACCGATGACGGAGCGCTGCGCCGCGGCGGCTGCTGAGATGGCTGCAAAATAAACCCGGATCTTCCTGCCCCGGAGAGCACCCGCTCCCGGGGCTTTTTTGCGCCTTTTTGTGACAAACTCTGCCGCTTGTGATACAATAAAACCGTATTCTGATGCGAACAGAAAGGAACGTTCCATGCAGCTGTTTGAACTGGTCAGCCCACGGCTGTTCCGCCCGCTGGCGGGGCCCAACCGGGCGTTTTATGCAGAGCTTTTGCTGCTGCTCTGGGAGGAGTGCCGCCATACGGCAGATTACAGCATTTCCCGCGCCGAGGCCGTCTCCCGCGCCGAGGATTATTTTGCCGCGCTGGCAAAGCCGCTGGCGCTGGACGCCGACGGCGCGGGCGATGAGGACGAGCAGCCCACCCGCGACCCCCACACGCTGGCGGTGGGCTTTTTGCTGCGTCTGCGCCGCACCGGCTGGCTGGAGGAGCAGCCCGGCAGCTACGAGACGGAGCCCACCTTTGCCTTTATGCCGGAGGTCACCCCGCTGCTGGACGCGCTGGAAGAGATACTGAACCCCCGGGTGGTCACCTACACCGGCAAGCTGTACAAGGCGTGGCAGCTGCTGGGCAGCATCGGGCAGGAAAAAAGCCCCTACGAGAACGTGCTGCGGGAGGTGGCGGCAGACCTTGAAACGTTGAACAAGTCCCTGCGCGCCCTCAACGCTTCCATCGGGCATTATATCGACCGCCTGACCCATAACCGCACCCCGCAGGAGGTGCTGGAACTGTTCGACCAGTACGAGGAAAAGGTGGTGGCGGCGGCGTACCATCGCTTTAAAACCAGCGATAACCTGTTCAATTATCGCGCCTATCTGGAAGAAGAACTGGACGACTGCGAGCAGAACCAGCTGCCGCGCTTAGCGCTGGACTACGCCCGGGTGGAGCGCTGCGCCCCCGGCGAGGCTGCACCCCGGGTGCGTGCCCTCATCCAGCAGCAGCGGGACGCGCTGGAAGAGATGAGCACCCTGATGAAGGAGATCGACGCCAGCCACATCCGCTACCGCAAGCGGGCGGTGCAGCGGGCACAATTCCTGCTGCTGAGCGACCGTTCGGCGCAGGGCAGCGTCACCGCCCTGCTGCGCCGCTATGCGGAGGACATCCGCAGCCCGGAGCAGCTGTTTGAGCCGGACGATGGCCCGGTGGCAGCGCGGCTGCACCTGTACCCGGCGGCAGTGTTCGGCGCAAAGCCGCTGTATCCCCCCGCCGCGCCCCGCACCGAAGCACCTCTTGCCCCGGTGCGCACCGAGCCCCTTGACCCCGACCGGCTGCGGCAGGAGCAGCAGCTTCTGCTGGACTACGCCCGCCTTGCCGTCACCGAGGAAAACGTGGCACTGCTGGCGCAGCAGGCATTGGCTGCCCGCGGGCAGGTGAACGCCTCCACCCTTGTGGAGGAATACCCGGGCGACTTTACAGGCATCATCGGCCTGCACACCTATTCCCAGTCGCCGCACCGGGAGTATGATATCACCCTGACCGGAAACTGGGTGGAGCGCGGCGGCTTCCGGTTTCAGGATTTTGTCCTGACCCGCCGCAAGGAGGTAAACACGGATGGCAACCATTGATCTGCTGGAAGAGACCGCAAACTATCTGCTCAACCACTGCTTTGTGCTGGGCTGCGTAGAGGAACAGCGGGCAAAATATCTGTATATTCAGGATCACCTCAACGAGGTGCGGGCGGTGTTCAAACCGCTGGGCTACGCGGTGCTTTTGTACCCCGCACCCATGCAGGCGGCGGCGCTGGTCAACGAGCACGAGGGCAGTCAGGCACGGCTGCTCAAGTACGAGAGCATCCTGCTGCTGGTGCTGCGGCTTTTGTACCTGCAAAAGCGGGAAAGCCTTGCCGCCAGCGCAGACGAGGTGCTGGTGACCGTAGAAGAAGTACAGGCCGAATTGCAAAAGATGAACCTGCCCCGCAAGCTGGATCAGCAAACGCTGGAAAAGCTCATGCGCACCCTGCGCCGGTACAATCTGGCGCGTCCTGTGGGACGGCTCTCCGGGCTGGACAGCCGCATTGAGGTATTTCCCACGGTGCTGCTGGCGCTGCCGGATGCCGATCTTGCGGATGCCGCCGCCGAGAGCGCCCGCACCCGCACCGAGCTTGGTCTGTACGAGCGCCCGGAAGGGGCAGACACCGAAGCAGGGGAGGGTGAAGCATGATCGAACTCAAGCGCCTGAAACTGATCAACTGGCACAACTTTGAAAATACCACCTTCGACTGCGCCCGCCTGACCTATATGATCGGCGTGAACGCCGTGGGTAAGACCACCATTCTGGACGCCATCCGCTACTGCCTGACCACCAACCGCAACTTCAATGCGCTGGGCAATAAAAAGAGCGGCCGCACCCTGCAAGGCTCTGTCCACGCCAAGCAGCGCGGCGAAAACGCCTACCGCCGCCCGGGGCATACCGTGGCGTATATCGGGGCGGAGTTCTGGGACAGCGTAAAGCACACCAGCTTTGTCATCGCAGTACGGGTGGAGTCCGAAGGCCCCATGCAGGAGCTGCACCCCGGCGACCAGACATGGTACATCTCCGAGGACGGCATCACGCTGGAGCAGCTGCCCTTCATCGACCCGCGCACCGGTGCGCCCAGCGCCAAGGAGGACTTCAAGCCCGCCGAAGGGCGGCTTTCCTACACCCGCAGCCCCAGCGAAGCGCGGGACAGAATATGCCGCGCACTGGGCATCGGGCGCGCAGCCAGCCCGCTGGGCAAAAAGTTCAACGAGGTGTTCCAGATGGGCACCAGCATGGACGAGATCCCGAATTTCCGGGAGTTTCTGTACCAGTACATCCTCCCGCAGCCGGAACTGGACTTGGAAGCCTTGCAGGGTGACCGCTTGGAGCTGGAAAACCTGCACGCCGTGCTGGCCGAAGCCCAGACCCGCGCCGATGCGCTGGACGAGATCGTCCGTTTCGGCCGTGAAGCCACCGAAAAACAGACCGAAGCTCTTGTGAACCGGGGTGCCGCCCTGCTGGCGCGGGCTGCTGCCGATGCCGGGGAAAAGGCCGTCTGGCAGGAGCGGGTAGACGCCGGACGCCGCCAGCAGGAGACGCTGCGCACCCGCTACGCCGAAGCCAAGACCGCCGAAGCCGAAGCCCGACGCGCCTACCTGACCGCCCACAGCGCCGCCGGTGCCAGCGGCGAAGGCCGCGCACTGGACGCCCTCAGCGAGGAGCTGGCGCACCGGCAGACCGCACTGGATGCCGCCGCCCGCCGCGCCGACACCGCCGAAAAAGCCGCCGAAAAGACCGGCAACCTGCTGGCAGTGCTGCGCCGCAGCGGCTTTGCCGCCGGGCAGAAGCTGGCCGACCTGACCCCCGACACCCTGCCCGCCCTGACCGACTGGCTGACCGCACAGGAAAAGCCGCTGGAAGAAGCCTATTTTGCCGCACGGCAGCACACCGCCGCCCTGCAGCGGCAGCAGACCGAGAAACGCGCCGAACTGGATGCCGTGTCCGGCGGCAAGTGGGTGTACCCCCACGGCGACGCTGCCACCCGGGTGCGGGACGCCGTGAACGCCGAACTGAAGAGCCGGGGCATGGAGCCGGATGCCCGCATCTTCTGTGAGCTGCTGAACGTGGAGGATGAGAGCTGGCAGGACTGCGTGGAAGCCTGTCTGGGCGACCGCCGGTTCGATATCCTTGTGCCGCCCGCCCACTACGCCGCCGCAAAGAGCGCCTTTGTGGCGCTGAAAGAGAAAGTCGGCCCCATCAGTCTGCTGGACACCCCGGGTCTGCGCAAGGCCAACCGCCGCGCCGACACCGCCCCCGCCGACAGTCTGGCGGCACAGGTCACCAGCGAAAACCCGCTGGCCGCGCAGTACGCCGACACCATCCTGCGCCGCATCGTCTGCTGCGACACCCCCGACACGCTGGAAAACTATCCCGACAGCGCCACCCGGGACCTTCTGCGCCACCATCCCTTCCGGTTGGAGCGTCTGCGCACCCCGCAGCGCTATATCGGTCTGGAAGCCCGCCGCGCCCGCGCCGGGGCACTGGCAGGGGAGATGAACGCCCTTGCTGAAGAGGTGCGCGCCGCCGCACAGGCGGAGCAGAACCTGAAAGCCGCATACAGCCAGTACCAGACCCTTTTGCGCGGCACAACGCTGGAAGAACTTGCCGCCTTGTGGGACGCCCGCGCCGCCCTGACCGCCGCCCGCGCGGCGGTGGACGAGCAGGCCGCAAAGCTGGCCGAGTGCCGCGAGAATCCGCTTTTGCAACAGCTGTATAAAGAGGAAGAGGTGCGCGAGGCCGCATGGGAAGCCGCCCGCACTGCCGTGGAGCAGACCGGCGGCGATCTGCGCGTATGCGAAAAACAGATCTCCTCCTGCGAGGCGGAGCAGCAAAAGGCAGTGGACACCGCCGAAAAGAGCGCACAGGCCGCCGAGAGTTTCTTTGCCGCCCACCCGCTGGTGGAGCCGCTCTCCCGTAGCCGTCAGCAGGCGCTGACCGGGCCGGATAAATCCCCCCGCGCCGCCGCGCAGGTCGCCGAAAAGGCACAGGCCAAGCTGGACGATGCCCTGACTGTCTACCTGAACAGCACGCTGGAACCGGCGCAGCGGGAATACAACCGGCGCTACGTCTGCGATTATCCTCTGGGGCTTGCCGGGCTGGAACAGTACCGCGCCCAGCATGAGAGCCTTGTGCGCATCGACCTGGAGCGCTACGCCGCCCGCCTGGAGCAGGCGCAGCGGGACTGCAAGGACCGCTTCCGCAAGGATATTTTGTTCCGCATGAAGGACGATATCTTCAACGCCCGGCGGCAGTTCCGGGAGCTGAACAAGGTCATGGAGCAGCTGACCTACGGCGAGGAGGTCTACCGCTTTGAGCTGGAGCCCAGCCGCGACCCGCAGCTGGCGGCGTTCTATCAGGTCATCGTGGACAAGGGCAACCAGCAGATGACCGAGGGCGATTCTCTGGATAACCTTGCCGCCACCGCCGACCCCGCCTATGAGCGTCAGGTGGACGAGCTGATGGAAAAGATCATGGCAGACGTGGACGAGAACACCCGCGCCCGGCAGGAGGGACGCACCGCCGCCGGTGCCACCCTTTCGGACTATGTGGACTACCGCACCTATCTGGACTACGATATCAAGGTGACCAATCAGGTCACCGGGCAGCAGGCGTATCTTTCCCGCGTCAGCCGCGATTCCTCCGGCGGCGAGAATCAGGCGCCCTTCTATGTGGCCATCTGCGCAAGCCTTCTGCAGATCTACCAGAAGAGCGAAAACAGCATCCGTCTGGTGCTGCTGGACGAGGCGTTCAGTAAAATGACCAGCGACCGCATCCGCCCCATGATGGAACTGTTCCGCCGCCTGCAATTGCAGGTGCTGCTCATCTCCACCGTGGAAAAGAGCACCGCCATCCAGCCCTATTGCGACATTACCTACTCCATCGTTCGCCACGGCGACGCCAACGCCATCGCGCCCTTTGTCCGCCTTGCAGCGGAATAATGCAAAGCAGGGCTTGACATCAAAAATAAACTTTGCTATACTGTTTTTCGCTCATCGGAGGGCTGTTTCAACGTAATTGAAAGGCCGGATAAGATGTCATCGTTCGTGTTTCCCGGAGGCTGTGGGCACCGTAGTGCCGCAGCAGAAGAGGGAACGCACCGGAGCGGTGGTTCTTATCCGGCCTTTTTGCATATGTGAAGTTCAAAAAGGAGGAGCTATGCCAAAGAAAACCATCCAATTGTCCGACCACTTTACCTATTCCCGGCTGCTGCGGTTCGTGCTGCCCTGCATCGGCACCATGCTGTTCACCTCCGTCTACGGCATCGTGGACGGCCTGTGCGTTTCCAACTTTGTGGGCAAAACGGCCTTTGCGGCGGTCAACCTCATCATGCCGCTGCCGCAGCTGCTGGGCACTGTCGGCTTTATGCTGGGCACCGGCGGCAGCGCCATCGTTGGTATCACGCTGGGCGAGGGTGACCAGAAAAAAGCCGACCGCTATTTTACCATGTTTCTGCTGGCGGCGCTTGTTTCGGTCAGCGTGCTGGCCGTGCTGGGCTTTGTGTTCCTGCGGCCGGTCGCCGTGCTGCTGGGCGCAAAGGGAGAGCTGCTGGACTACGCCGTGCGCTACGGGCGCATCCTGATGCTGGCGCTGCCGCCCTTTGCGCTGCAAAATATGTTCCAAAGCTTTTTCGTCACCGCCGAAAAGCCGCTTCTGGGCTTCTGGTTCACCGTAGGTGCAGGCTGCACCAACATGGTGCTGGACGTGGTGATGGTGGGTATGCTGCACTGGGGCGTGGAGGGCGCTGCCGTTGCCACCCTTATCAGCCAATTGGTGGGCGGCGTGCTTCCGGTGTTCTACTTTATCGACCACCACAATACCAGCCGCCTGCACCTGTGCAGAACACAGTTTTACGGCCGCGTGCTGTGGGATGCCTGTATCAACGGTTCTTCTGAGCTGATGACCAACCTTTCCATGTCGCTGGTCAATATCCTGTATAACTTCCAGCTGCTGCGGCTTGCCGGAGAAAACGGTGTGGCGGCTTACGGCGTCATCATGTACGCAGCCTTCCTGTTTGTGGCGGTGTTCGTGGGCTATGCCGTGGGCAGTGCACCCATCGTCAGCTTCCATTACGGCGCGCGCAACCACGCCGAGGTGCATAACCTCTACCAAAAGAGTCTGCGCCTCATCGCCGTGGTAGCTGTGAGCATGACCGCCGTATCCATGGTGCTTATTCCCTATGTGGCACGTATCTTTGTGGGCTACGATACCCAGCTGCTGGCGCTGACCAGCCGCGCCTTCCGGCTGTATGCGCTGAGCTTCCTCATCATGGGCTTCAACGTGTATGCGTCCTCCTTCTTCACGGCGCTGGGGGACGGCGTGACCAGCGCCCTCATCTCCTTTCTGCGCACGCTGGTGTTCCAGCTTGCCGCGCTGCTCCTGCTGCCCGCCCTGTGGGGCATTGACGGCGTGTGGCTGGCTGTCACCGCCGCCGAGCTGGCCGCGCTGGCGGTGAGCGTGTATATGTTTGTGACAAAAGACCAGAAATTCCATTACCGTCATGGTTGACGCGCCATAACAAAAAAGCCGCCGGGGCCCCGGCGGCTTTTTTGGTTATTCAAAGGTATACTCCACCAGCTGGCAGTTTTTGATGCCCGCAGCGGCGTACTCCTCGTTGGTCATATCGTAAAAATAGGAGTGCACCACCCGGGCGATGCCGTTGTGCGCTACCAGCAGGTAGGTCTTGCCGGTGTCCGCCTTCAATTCGTCCAGCAGGTTGTAGATGCGCTGCGCCAGCTGCATCATGCTCTCGCCGCCGTCATAGCGGTCGGCAAAGTGGGTCTTGGAGATGCGGAACTCCGCACCGTCCCGGGGCGTGCCCTCGTATTTGCCAAAGCACTGCTCCCGCAGGCGGGGCTCGCAGCGGGCGGGCAGACCGGTTGCGGCGGCAATGGCCTTTGCGGTGTCGGCGGCGCGGGAGAGGGGAGAGTACAGGATCTCGTCGATGTGCAGGCCGCTGTCCCGGACAAGCTCGCCCAGCTGCCGCGCCTGCTCCTGCCCGCGGGCGGTCAGCGGGCTGTCGGTCATGCCGCAGATCTTATTTTCTACGTTCCATACCGTCTCGCCGTGGCGGGTGAAATAGATATTGTGCATAAAATTACTCCTTACAGCTTGTGCAGGGTGCCGTCCGGCAGCAGACAGACGGTGTCTCCCTCGTCGATGCCAAGACATGTCAGCTCCCTGTCCGGGTAGGGCAGGATGCGGGCAGCCCCGGCGGCATCGGTCAGGGTCACATCGCACAGCACCGGCTGCCCGGCGGGCAGCTCCTCGCAGCCGTACAGCTGCTCGTCAATGCGCAGCACGCGGTATTCCGGCATGGTACAGCCCCTCCTTTGTGTTTTTCCTTATTATATAGCACCCGTGGGCTTTGGTGCAAGGGGGAGCGGACTGAGAGGGTTTATTCTCCCCCGCTTGACAGCGGCGCGGAGAAATTGTTACAATACAGTTACGACTGCAAACCACGTGGAGGGGTTCATGAATATTACGGAACTGCGGTATCTGGTAGCCATCATGAAATGGGGGTCGGTGTCGGCGGCGGCAAAGCAGCTGTACGCGGCGCAGCCCAATGTGAGCAAGGCGCTGAAGAATCTGGAAGAGGAATACGGGTTGCGCATCTTCGAGCGCTCCTCCACGGGTATGATCCCCACCGAGCAGGGCAAGCGGTTCATCCGGCAGGCGCAGCGGGTGCTGCAGCAGGTAGACGAGCTGAAGCAGGAGGCGCACCAGCAGCGCAGCTGCGCCGAGCTGCGGGTGGTGCTGACCCATGCCACCTACGCCTCCTATGCGGCGGTGGATTTTTTGCAGCAGGCAGCCCGCAGCGAGCAGCTGCGGGTGCATATCCGGGAGAGCGGTGCCATTGAAGCTTTGGATTTTGTGCTGCGGCAGGGCTACCACATAGCACTGCTGCGCTATGCCGCCGAGGACGAGGACTACTACCTGCGCTACTGCCAGCGCCACGGCCTGCGGCAGGAGCCTATCATGGAGTTTTCCTATCTGCTGCTCACCAGTCAGGACAGCCCGCTGGCACAGCGTCAGGTGCAGAACCTTGACGAACTGAACGATTACATCGAGGTGCTGCACGGCGACACCCATCTGCCCGGGGACGAGAGCACCGCTTCCCGCTGGGAGGTGAACCCCAACCGCCGCATCCATGTGTACGAGCGGTGCAGCCAGTTCTCCATTTTGCAGAACCTGCCCACGGCCTATATGTGGTCGTCCCCCATGCCGCAGCGCGCGCTGGAGCAGTACCATCTGGCGCTGCACGGCTGCCCGGCACAGAAGCAGCAGATGCGGGACGTGCTGGTGTACCCGGAGCGGGAACCCCTGCAGCCGGAGGAGCAGCTGTTTGTGCAGCTGCTGCACAAGCAGGCAGATGCCACCATCAAGGACAGCGGGTGGAAGAAGATTTGAAATGCGCACCGCGTGTGCTTTGCGCATATTCAGAGGAAGAATTATTTTATCGCAACTTTCAAAAATAGTGCCTATTAAAACGGCATATTTGCGATATGCAGTTTGCGGATGTTGCTTGTGCATTAAAAACGCAAACTGCTATAAATTTTGGGGTACAGAAACGCCTGCGGGCGTTTCTGTACCCCTTTTTCACGGGAGGGGTCGTAAAGGCAAACGGAAGCTGCCGCGCTTGTTTCCTGCGGAAACAGTCGCGCGGCGGGGAGCGCCCTCGCCCTCTCAGTCACCTTTGGTGACAGCTCTCCCAAAGGGAGAGCCCTTGGCATGGCGGCATAGTTTCCGGTTGAACTGCAAAGTGTGCGGTTTCGCCAGAGTCTCTCCCTTTGGGAGAGGTGGCATTGCGTCAGCAATGACGGAGAGGGCGAGCCCGCTGCCGGGGAGTGTTTTTCGTCCCAAATTCCACGTTTTGGGGAGAAAATCGCAGACGATTAAGCAAAGTGCACAAAAAGGCGGCGCAAAGTTTGGCGGGGGCGGGCTTGACCGTTCCCGGGAGAAAATTTTAAGAAACAAAACGACGAATTAAAACGTGTTATCGCCACAAAATAAAAGTTTGCGCAAACAAATAAAATAAGCGGCCATATACATAGCTTTGATTGACGATCCCGCCCATCTCTACTGTCGTATCTTTTACTCCCCGGGTGATCGTAATTGAATTCTCCTGCCAATTGTTTTGAAACCTGGCGGTATCCTGTATCTGGAAAAGATTTTTACTCATTTTAAAAATCGTTTCGTCGATCAAAGGGCTTTCGTGGTTTACAAAATTAGTCCGTTCGGCTGAATATAAATTGAACATCCAGACCATTTCAGCCAGTAATAAGGCAATGAAAAAATAGCGGTATATATGTGAAAAGGAAACTGATTTTTTATATGATTTCGGTTTATCCAGACACAGAGAGAGACAGAATTCCGATCCCTCGTTTTCTTTGCTTTTTATCTGTATGTGTCCATTGTACTGCCGCACAATTTTACGCACATAAGCAAGTCCTATACCGTGGCTATTCTGGTGACGGTGATTGGAATGAAAACCGGTCCTGAAAATACGTTTCCGTGAATGAGTGGAAACACCCGGTCCGTTGTCTTTGACCGAAATCAGTAATTTATTTGGTTTTTCCTGTTTACAGGTAATCTGAATTTCGGCTTTTTCTCCGGCATATTTCAGCGCATTGCTGATCAGATTGTCTACCAGGTGGATCAAATGAAAAGGATCGGCAAAGATTTCCGGATCTTTCAATTGAAAATCAAGATTGATAGTGGCTTTTTCGTGGCCACTCCGGTAGTTGTCGATCAGTTCTTCGAGTGCTTTTTTCAAATCGAAAGTTCGGTTTTCTATTTCTCCTCCCCAGCGTCCTGCCGACTGTATGGTAATTTGTTGCATTTCTTTTAATAAACGCTCCGATTGGTGGCGGCTGATTTGTAGTTTTTCATATATTTTTTCGGGAGGCCAGGTGGCCAGATTTTTCAGGATCCTGCCTTCTATATCGCGATTGGTACATAGCGGAGTTTTCAGGTCATGGATAAAAATAACTTGTTTCTCGATATAGCGTAAGTTCTTACGTTCCCGATGTTCTTTCTTTATGATCAGGAATCCATAATAAATGGCCAGGAAGAGTGGAAGTAATGAAAGTAAAATTCCGTATTTCTGATACTTCCAAAAATAAATAAGCGGAAAATCATACCAGGCCATCAGCTGGTCTTTCTCGATATTACCCAATTGCTGCGGGCCGAAAGCAGGAGCTCTTTGAGGCAATAGATGGGAGGGATAGTGATCTATAAGCTTTCCGTTCGGATCTTCTCGTGTGAAAATTACGGGTAATTCCGTTACCGGACAAAAATGCCGGAAATAGTGGGCTATACTGTCCAGTTTCCACAACTTTTTATTGTAATCATAACGTTGTTTGTTGAATAAGTCGGTCATTTCTTTCCGCAGGGTATCTATTCTGAAATGGTGTCCCCGAAGAGTATACTCCATGATAATTCTGTTTTCTATTCTGAAGTCGACGAAACTGTCGTCCTCCTCATTTATCCTGTATGCTTCTTCTTGAATAGCAGCATGTATCGCCTGGTTGATGTCGTTCCGAAAATTTTTTTCTTCAATCCGGAACCAATAGATCAGCCAGCTGCTTTCTGTCAGGAGAAACAGGATTATCGACAGGATGATCATGCCGGGGTTATGTAAAAATAATTTTTTCATCGGGTTAAAAATAAAGATTAAGTGAAAGAATCACAACTTTTGTTTCTGTTGAATGTGGAAATAATTCCGAACATTTTCCGATGATTCAGCCTGGTGTGAGAAAAGTGGATAACGTATTTTTATACTTCTGGAATCATCAATAAAGGTGAAAAACCTCTTAAAATATTAGGTATTTTAACAAGTTATAGTTGTGTTGAAGTGAAAAGCGCCAAAAAACATATGTTATGAAAGGTTTGCAAATAGATATTCGAGGAAAAATAATGAATTGCGTCACACCGAAAGGGCAGGTTTGTGTGTTTGTAGAAGCTGACAATATGGTTGTTCTCGGTGAAGACAAAGAAAACAGCGTTAAGTTGGATTGGGGTAAAATAGAGTTGGCTGTAGGAGACAAAGTGAAAATTACTGCTATTGAGGGTATGGAGTATGATACCATATATATGAGTAGTATGACAGATGAAGATATGTTAGGATACTATAATCAACTTAAAAAATTTTTAACAAAAGAAGGTGTGTTGAAATGAGAGGATTCAGAATAAAATTCAGGTCAGAAGAAATTGTTGTTACCCCTGACTTCCGTTCATCAGTCACTATTTTTTACAATAGTTCGAACGGCTATGAACTATCGGTTGCCGGTATCAAAGGTTTTGGAGATGACGCCCTGGATACTTTTTGGATAAAATCGGATATGCATATTGGAGAAAGTATTGAGATCGAAATTATAAATGCAGACGAGCAGGTTTGTTCGTCTCCGACTTGTGTAAAAAAATTAGATCCTAATCCACTAAAATTATCCGAAAAACAGAAGCAACAAATGCTTGATGAATATTTGAAAGATTTTTATCTTTTAGAAGCTCAGTTGAAGAAAAAAGGAGTTTTATAATATAGTTATGTAATATATGGCAAATATGACCGCATTAAGTATTAATGAATCATTGTTTTATATCCCGTTCGATCATACTGGTGTAATTTCTGTTTGTAATAATAAATATGGAAATGAATTAGCATGTATTGTCTCAGATATTTCGGATGATAGAACTTCTTTGAATATAGGTGATTCAGTTTGCATAAAGAGGATTGTTTCTGAGGGTACTGAGTCGGTACATGAGTTTGTTATGCCTGATTTCTCTAACCAGAAAAAGGAGTTTATGAGTGATAAGGGAATATATGGAATGGAAGTCTGTACAGAAAACAATACGATATGTATGCCATTTATAGATGGGGGAGCAGTCACTTTTGTTGTAACCATAAATCAAGGTCAAGTATCTGTTGATGCGGGTTCTATTACCGCCGGTAACGTATTGTTGGATTTTTATCATTCGAACCTGAATATGGGGGATGAAATTCGTGTAACTTTGAAGAACCTGGATTTTGTTTCATCTCCATTAAGTGAAAGAAGTTTTTCGGGCCATACTTTATGACCGGTGTTAACTGGTCGTAGATTGTTCATCCCACATAGAATACCGGTATGTTAAAGAAATTGGCTGCACAGACGGCTATATATGGGATCAGTAGTATTATTGCCCGTTTTCTTAATTACTTATTGACCCCCTATCTCACTCGTATTATGACTACGGGTGAGTATGGGGTGGTGACCGATCTCTATGCCCTCATTCCTTTTATCCTGTTACTGCTTACGATGGGGATGGAAACAGGGTATTTTCATTTTGCCGGTAAAGCGGGAACTTCTGAAGAGAAAAGATTGATATTTCAAACCACCTGGGGTATCGTTATATTAGTGAGCCTTCTATTTTTCGGTTTCACCTTATTGTTCTTGCATCCTTTGTCGGTGGTGATGGATTATGCCGGAACTCCGTCGTATCTATTATTGATGGGAAGTATTATAACCGTCGATGCTGTGACGGCCTTACCATTCGCTAAGTTAAGAGAGGAAAATAAAGCATCGGCCTATGTGAAAATCCGGGTCGTTACGATACTGGTCAATCTGTTTTTTTTGTATCGTTTTTTATTCTGTGATACCTGGGATTAGAGACCTGCAAAATATTTTCCCGGCAGAATATGGTGCCGGATATTATTTGATATCGAATTTAATCGCTAGCGTGACAGCGGCTTTTATGCTGATTCCTGCCGTCCGGGGAATCCGGCCTCGGATAAAACGGAAATTGCTTCAGCCTTTATTTATCTATTCGTTGCCTTTGCTGATCAGCGGGGTTACGGGTACCGCCAATGAATTTATCGACCGCCAATTTATTAAATATTTGCTGCCGCAAGAGTCGGCAATGAGTACTTTAGGTATTTATGGAGCTGCCCTTAAACTCGGAGGCATTTTGTTGTTGTTTGTGCAAATGTTCCGTTTGGCTGCAGAACCGTTTTTTCTGGCTGCTTTTAAAAAGGAAGATTTCTTGAAAGCAAATGCGGAGACGTTAAAATATTTTTTGATCGTTTCTATGTTGTTGTTTTTAATGATTTCCCTTTTCTCCGATTTCTTTGGTTTGATCCTCGGTTCGGATTTTCGGGATGGATTATTTATTATCCCTGTTGTTTTGTTTGCTAATATCGGAAATGGTATAGTCTTTAATCTTTCATTCTGGTATAAGCGGACCGGTAAGACCCGTCTGGCCATTTTGGTCACCGGCAGTGGATTGATTTGCACGATTGTTTTTAATTTATTATTACTTCCACGTCTGGGATATGCCGGAACGGCCTGGGCACATCTGGGAAGCGAATGGATTATGGTGATCGTCAGTTATATTTTGAGCAGAATATATTATCCGGTTCCTTATCCGCTCAAACGTATCCTATTTTATCTTTCAGGCGGTATATTATTCTATTTTTTGGGAGCATGGCAAAAGGATATATCCTGGACAGGAAATATATTGTTCAATCTCTCTTTGATTGTAATCTATACCGGGGTAGTAGTGAAGGTTGAAAAGATTAATATTTCCAGACATCCTTTTTAGTTAAATTATGATCGGAATTCTGGAAGAATAATTTAATATTATATTTGTAATTCAAATATGGGCTGTCGCTGAGAGGGGGATATCGATAAATTTTGATTTCGGATGTAAAATGCTATTTAGAATCTTTTCTTTTTTTATTATTGTCGGGTGTTCGGCTTGCCGGCCTTCGGTTTTGGAATCGGCTCTTGAAAGGGCCGGGGAAAATCGGATAGAACTGGAACGGGTATTGCGTCATTATTCCGAAGAGGATAAAGATAGCCTGAAGTGGGAGGCTGCCCGCTTTTTAATCGAAAATATGCCCGGGCATTTATCTATCGGTGGCGATTCGATCGGGCCTTATTATGCGGCTTTGAATGCGG
>ERZ857951.1648-NODE-1648-length-22494-cov-4.182272_pt1 | contig 22494 bp, 15 predicted proteins | sample MGYA00519759_ERZ857951 | MGnify/ENA primary metagenome ERZ857951 (study PRJEB31778, sample SAMEA3449377) | human gut metagenome | biome: human gut; feature: human-associated habitat; material: faeces | place: United Kingdom | collected 2010/2012 ...
CCGCCTTGAGCGAAATCAGGAAAATGGGGATGTCCGGACTGTTGTTGAAGCGGTCCACCTGATCAAAGCGGTCCTTGCTGGCTCCGTCCAGATAGCAGAAGGGCACCTGCGAGAATTCCAGCCACTGCTTGATGATTTGCAGCATCTGCACGAACTGGGAGAAGACCAGCACCTTGTGCCCGCCTTCCACTATTTCCAGGACCATGTCCTTGAAGGCGTCGAACTTGCCCGAGGGCAGATTATTGGAAAAGCCGGGCAGGTCCATCTTGAGCAGGCGCGGGTGGCAGCAGATCTGGCGCAGCTTGAGCAGGGCGTCCAGAATGGACATCTGGCTTTTGGCCAAGCCCTTCTGGTCTACATCGGCCAGCACTTGAGCGCGCAGCTTGCGGGCCAGGGCCGCGTAGAGTTCGGCCTGGGCTTCTTCCAGGGCGCAGCAGGTGACGCTTTCCACCTTGGGCGGCAGGTCTTTGGCCACCTCGGCCTTGGTGCGGCGCAGGATAAAGGGCCGCACGCGGGTGCGCAGATAGTCCAGGGTTTCGGCGTCGCCGTCCTTGATGGGCTTGACGATGCCGCGCTGGAAGGCGTGCTGCGAGCCCAGGAAGCCGGGCATCAGGAACTCGAACAGGGACCAGAGCTCGAAGAGATTGTTCTCAATGGGCGTGCCCGAGAGGCACAACCGCATGCGGGCGTTGATCCGGCGCACGGCGCGGGCCGTGATGGTGTTGGGATTTTTGATGTTCTGGGCTTCGTCCAGAATCACGGTGTTGAACTCGTACTTTTCCATCTCCTCCAGATCGCGCCGCAACAGCGCGTAGGTGGTGATGATCAGGTCCGAGCCCGCGATGTGCTTGAACATGCCCTCACGCCGCGTGCCGTAGATGGTCAGACGCTTGAGGCCGGGCACGAATTTTTCCGCTTCTCGCTCCCAGTTGGGCAGCACCGAGGTGGGCACCACGATGAGGTTGGGGCCTTCGTAATGGCTTTCCACCATGTACTGGATAAAGGCCAGGGTCTGCACGGTCTTGCCCAGGCCCATTTCGTCGGCCAGGATGCCGCCGAAACCGTATTCCGAAAGAAAGTTCAGGTAAGACAGGCCCTGCGCCTGGTAGGCGCGCAGATTGGCGTCGAGGCCCTTGGGCGGGTCGATGGGCCGCACCTCGCGGAAGGAGCGGATTTTCTCGCGCAGATTGTTCCAGAAGGAATCTGTGGCCGCGCCGGGCAGGTCTTCCAGCAGGCTGTCCAGCACCGGGGCCTCGAACTGCTTGAATTTCTGCTGCGGGGGCTTGCTGGGGTCCAGGCCCAGGGCCGTGAGCTTGTGCGAGAGCTTTTCCAGCCAGGCTTCGGGCAGGCTTGTGTAGGAGCCGTCCTTGAGCTGCACATAGCGTTTGCCGCGCGACCAGGCCTTCCAGATCTTTTCCAGGGGCAGGGTCTGGCCCTCGTAGTCCACGCTGATGTCCAGGGAAAACCACTTTTCTTTTTCGTTGCTGGTCACCTGGGCCGTGATGGTGGACTTGGCCGTGCGCATCTTGTAGCGCGAGAGGGCGCGTTCGCCGTAGACCCGGTAGCTTTCCACCAGCTTGGGGTAGGAGTCGAGCAGAAAGGCAATGGCTTCCTCCGGCTCCAGAAACCAGAGTTTGCTGGAACGGGCCTGGAAGTCCATGCTGGAAAGCTCGTTCATGAGCTGGGCTTCCTCATCCTGATGGCGGCGCACCAGACAGGTCTGGCCGTCATAGCTGTAGCTGCCGGTCTGGAAATCCGGGTTGGGCCCGTTGAGCGTGAATTCGCCGTGCTTGGTTTCGTAGATGTTGTCGATTTCCAGGGTCAGCAGGCTGCCTTCCTCGTCCAGAAAGAGCTTGGGATTGTAGGTGGCGGGCTGGAAGACCGGCTCCATGAGCTTGAGGAATTCCTGCGGCTCGTAGAGTTCCGAGGCGGGCAGGCGGGTCCAGACGCGGTCCAGGAATTCCGAGATTTCCTCATGCGGCACCACCGGGCGCTCGTAAATCAGATTGCGCACCAGGGACGGGTAAAGCCCGGTCTGCACGGGGTAGAAATTGTGCTGGTAGCAGACCCAGAGCGGCATCTGGCCGTGAAAGGTGATGGGCGCGTCCTCCAGGTTGGCTTGCCCGGAGACGCCCTGCCCGGCGGAATTGCCCGCGCGGATGGGCAGAGGCGGGCGGCCTTCGCGTTTCAGCAGCACTTCAAAGCTGAAACCCGCATCGTCCAGATTGGGCTTGAGCTTGAGGGCGAAGGGCGTGCTTTCGATGCGGCAGGGTTTGTCCGTATCCTTCCAGAGCAGGTAATATTCCTTGCGCACGGACCAGAAAAACCAGGAGGTCAGGCCGTCGGGGATCTCCACCCGATGGCCGTAATAGTCGAGGTGCTGGCCGATCTGGCGGGCCACATGCGGCAGCTGGGGCGAAAATTCGCACCAGTCCGGGTTCTGGATGATCTGCTCCAGGGTCACTTCGTTGTGCACGCTGGACAGTCCGGATTTGTTCTGCCTGCCCCGGAAAAAGGAAACCAGCAGCCGCCCCTGCTCCGGCGCGAAGCGGAAGATCAGGTAATGGCGGCCCGGCTCGGGTTCCATGTCCGTGGAGAAGAAATTCCGGAAGCTCTGCTTCCAGTCCGTGGTGGGCGAGGGGGTTTCCTCGGGGTCGCCCTGTTCCTTGCGCAGCTCTTCAATGAGGCGCAGGGCCAGAGCCGCCACATGCCGGCAGATGCCGGTGAAGGCGTCCGAGCAGTTGCACTGGTGGCGCGTGCTGCGGTCCGTGATGGTGAAACTCAGGCTCGGCGTATAGACCTGGAGATCTTCCCCCTGGATCACGCCCTGCACGTCCCAGGTCTCGCCTTCCTGAATATTTATTTTTTGCACCCCGCCTTCGGACAGGATATAGTAGGCGGCGTCACGGATATATTCCGGCACGCTGTCGTGCAAAAACGCCTGACACATTTCACGGACGACGCTTTGTTCTGATCGGCTCATGCATCCCTCAAGATAGCCCCGCGCCGGGCGTTCCCCCCGGAGCCGCCTGACGCAGGGCGCTGTTCTGACATTTGTGACAACTAGCACAGGTTACAGGATGAAAGCAACCGCAAGCGCGCAAATTATGAAAAAAATATTCCTGACCGCGATGGTCATGATGCTGCCCTGGCTGGCGGCCCTCAATCCGTCGGCGGCCCGTTCCGCAACAGTGGCGGAAGACCCTTCGCAGGACATGCCGATGGAGGACGCGCCCCATGTTTCGTCTTTCGGCAAGGGCGAATCCCCGGCCTACGGCGACCGCATTCTCTTCGGCAGCATCGGCGAGGCCTCCAATCTGATCCCCTACCTGACCTCGGATTCGGCCTCGCATGAAGTGGCCGACATGCTCTATGTGGCACCGTTGCGCTACAACAAGGATTTGCAGCCCGAGCCCTGGGCCGCCGAATCCTGGAGCATGGAGGAGGGCGGACGGCTGATGCGCTTCACCCTGCGCAAGGGCATTCTGTGGGAGGACGGGCAGGAACTCACCGCCGAGGACGTGGCCTTTACCTATAAGCTGGTCATTGACCCGGCCACGGGCAGCCCCTATGCCGAGGATTTTCTGCGGATCAAGGAATTGCGCGTGCTGGACCGCTATACGTTTGAGGCGCGTTACGAGCAGTTCTTCGCCAGGGCCGTTTCCTCCTGGATGAGCCCCATTCTGCCCAAACACATTCTGGAAGGGCAGAACATCCGTGAAACCCCCTTTGCCCGCAAACCCGTGGGAGCCGGGCCCTATCGCCTGAAATCCTGGGAGCCGGGCAGCCGCATCACGCTCACGGCCTCGCCCACCTATTTCGACGGCAAGCCCCACATCAGCGAAGTGGTCTACCGGATTATTCCGGACAGCGCCACCATGTTCATGGAAACCCGCGCGGGACGCCTGGACGTCATGGACCTGAGCCCCCTGCAGTATCTGCGCCAGACCTCCGGCCCGCTCTGGGAGGAGCAGTTTCACAAATACCGCTATCTGGCCTCGGTCTATGTTTTTCTGGGCTTCAACCTGGAGCATCCTTTCTTTAAGGATGTGCGGGTGCGCCGGGCCATATCCATGGCCATCAACCGCGATGAGATCGTCAAGGGCGTATTGCTGGGGCAGGGCGTGCCCGCCTTCGGGCCGTTCAAGCCCGGCTCCTGGGCCTATCATCCCACGCTCAAGCCCGTAGCGCAGAATGTGGCGGCGGCCCGCGCCCTGCTGGCCGAGGCCGGTTTCAGGGATACGGGCGGCGACAACGTGCTGACCAAGGACGGCAGGCCCCTGGCCTTCACCATTCTGACCAATCAGGGCAATGAGCAGCGTATTCTCACGGCTACGGTGATCCAGTCCCAGCTCCGGGCCGTGGGCATCGACGTGCGCATCCGCACCGTGGAGTGGGCGGCCTTTATCCGAGAATTCGTGAACAAGGGCCGTTTCGACGCCGTGATTCTGGGCTGGACCATTACCCAGGACCCGGACATCTTTCAGGTCTGGCATTCCTCGCAGGCCCATGACGGCGGCCTGAATTTCACCCACTACAAGAATCCGGAGCTGGACCGCCTGCTGGAAGAGGCGCGCTCCACGCCGGACCAGGCCGTGCGCACGCGGCTGTACGCGCGGGTCCAGGAAATCCTGGCCGATGACCAGCCCTACTGCTTTTTGTTCGTGCCTTACGCCCTGCCCGTGGTGCAGCGGCGCTTCATGGGCATCAAACCGGCTTTGGCCGGAATCATGTACAATTTCGACAAGTGGTGGGTGCCCAAGGCCTTGCAGCGCTATGAGGTGGTGGAGTAGGGGCGTCCGGCAGGCGGTTTGCGGCGGGCTGTCCGCGACCGCGAGGCCTGACGGGCGGGCCGTGCTCAGCCGGGGCTTTTCCGCCGTTGACAAGGCCGCTCTTGTCGGAACATAGTCAAAAAAGTGTCTCATCCCGCTCACTTTTCACAGCTTGGCAGGGCTGACCCATGATCCGCATTCAGGAAATTCTCGACAAAGTGGCGGCCAACAACCAGAACGCAGATCTGGAGCTGATCCAGAAGGCCTATGTGTTCGCCGCCACGGCCCACGCCGGGCAGACACGCCTTTCCGGCGAGCCCTACCTCTCCCATCCCCTGGCCGTGGCCGACACCCTGGCGGAAATGGGCTTTGACGAGCCTACGGTGGCTGCGGGCCTGCTGCATGACACCGTGGAGGACACCAAGGCCACCATTGAGGAGATAGACGAGAATTTCGGCGAGGAAGTGGCCGACATTGTGGACGGGGTCACCAAGATCAGCATGATCCCGTTTGAAAACAAGGAGGAAGCCCAGGCCGAGAATATCCGCAAGATGATCCTGGCCATGAGCCATGACATGCGCGTGCTGATGGTCAAGCTGGCCGACCGCCAGCACAATATGAGCACCCTGGATTTCCAGAAAGCCCACAAGCAGAAGCGCATCGCCCAGGAAACCATGGACATCTACGCGCCCTTGGCCAACCGCCTGGGCCTCTATATGCTCAAGCGCAACCTGGAGGATCTGAGCTTCAAATATCTGCGGCCGGATGTCTTCAACCAGATCGACCACTGGCTGGACAAGCATCAGGTGGTGGAAAAGCACATCATCGACAAGGTGGTGGGGCTGATCCTGGATCTGCTGGCTTCCAACCATATTCAGGGCCAAGTCTACGGCCGCATCAAGCACAAGTACAGTATTTACAAGAAAATGCAGTCACAGTCCCTGACCCTGGATGAAATGCACGACATCATGGCCTTCCGCGTGCTGGTCAAGGACATTAAGGATTGCTACGCGGTGCTCGGTCTGGTGCACTCGCAGTGGCGGCCCGTGCACGGGCGCTTCAAAGACTATATTTCCATGCCCAAGGCCAACGGCTACCAGAGCCTGCACACCACTGTCATCGGGCCCGAGGGCGAGCGCATCGAAATTCAGATCCGCACCGAGGACATGCACCGCCAGGCCGAGCACGGCGTGGCCGCGCACTGGCTGTACAAGGAAAAGGGCCGGGTCAACAGCAAGGACCTGGAGCAGTTCTCCTGGCTGCGGGAAATTTTTGAACGCCAGGGCGACGAGACGGATTCGCGCGAATTCATGCACGCGCTGAAAATGGACCTCTTCAAGGACGAGGTCTATGTCTACACCCCGGCCGGGGACGTCAAGGAGCTGCCCGAGGGGGCTACGCCTCTGGATTTCGCCTTTCTGATCCACACCAAGGTGGGCCAGCACTGCGCCGGAGCCAAGGTCAACGGGCGGCTCATGCCTCTGAGCACGGAGCTGAAAAACGGCGATATCGTGGAAATCGTCACGGACCCGGCGCGCAATCCCAATCGGGACTGGCTCAAGCTGGTCAAGACCGCCAAAGCCCGCAGCCGTATTCAGCGCTATTTGCGCACCGAGGAGCGGGCTCACGCCGTGGCCCTGGGCCGCGACATGCTGGAGAAAGAAGGCCGCAAGGTCAGCCTCAATGTGGGCAAGGCCCTCAAGGAAGGTCATCTGGCCCTGGTGGCCCAGGAAATGAATTTCGAAAGCGTGGACGACCTGATCGCCGCCGTGGGTTACGCCCATCTGACTCCGCGCAAGATTTTGAACCGCCTCTATGCCGTGCTCCACCCCAATGAGGCCGCCCCGGCCGCGCCCGCGGCCCCCAGCGTCAAGGAGAGCAAGGAAGAGGCCGTCCGCAAGACCGAGGGCGTGGGCATTTCCGGCGTGGACGGCGTGTTGATGCGTTTCGCCAAGTGCTGTAACCCGGTGCCGGGCGACCCCATCATCGGCTATATCAGCCGGGGCATGGGCGTCAGCGTGCACCGGGCGGACTGCCCCAATGTGGCCAATATGGAGCCGGAACGCCTGATCTCCGTGCACTGGGACGGCGCGGAGGAAAAACCCTACGAAGCCGGTATTTTCATCATTGCCAGGAACGTGCAGGGCGTGCTGGCGGAAGTGGCCCAAGTGCTGGCCAAGAACAATGTGAACATCACCGGCCTGAACATGGACAATATGGTGGACGGCCGCGCCAAGCTGCGCTTTACCGTGGAAGTGCGCGACGCTACACAGCTCTATCAGCTCATCGAGGCCATTCGCGCCCTGCCGTCCATTCTGGAAGTGGTGCGCGACACAGAGGATGTGTGAGAGTAGCTGCTGAACTAAGCTGACTTTATTGACAATATATTGGACGAGAGCTATGCCCATAGGGATTGGCCAATCCTCGCCCTGCCAAAGTGATGCTTCGGAGCTAAATACCCTTGGATTGTTTTTTGCATTGTTCCAAAAGACTGTAGTTTATTTCACCGACGTTATCCGCCTGATCGTCTTCATTTGAAATTTTTGATGGAGCATGGGCATGTCCTATTGCATGCTGAACGGGGTTCGCCTTGCCGCTGTTTATGCGGCTGTGCCGCAAAAAGAGATCCGGCTTGAGGACGAACTGGAATATTATGGTGGCAGCCTGAAAAAAGCGGAAAGGGCACGCAAGATGCTTGGCACGGACCGTCGCCGTATCGCTTGGCCCGGTACTACCGCCTCAGATCTGTGCAAAGCTGCGGCCCAACGCTTACTGGAAGAGCAAGGGGTTGACCGTGGGACTATTGATGCCCTGATCTTTGTCAGCCAGTCCCCGGACTACGACCTGCCGGCCACGGCGTGCGTACTGCAACATGAGCTGGATTTGCCTGCAACCTGTGCCGCTTTTGACGTAAACCAAGGCTGCGCGGGTTATGTGTACGGACTGTGGCTGGCCGCATCACTTATCAGTTCCGGAGCTTGCGGACGGGTTTTGCTGCTGGTGGGGGATGCCTACTACGCGCCTCGTGATCCTGCCAACCGTGTCACTACGCCACTTTTCGGTGATGGGGGCAGCGCAAGCCTTGTATGCCGTGACGATAGCGCACGGCCAATGCATTTTTCTTTGGGAACCAATGGTGCCGGATATAAAGCCATTATTGTGCCGGCGGGGCGCTCGCGCCTGCCTTACGAAAGAGACTTTGAGGAAAATGAACTTTTCTTTGAAGATATTCACACGTCCGCAGGCACGCCTTGGCGACTGACTGAGGTATATATGAACGGAGGCGAGGTGTTTCAGTTCACTCTGGAAACCGTGCCGACTCATTTGCGGGAATTCATGGCCAGGACCGGTGCAAATCCGGAACAAGTGGATTGGCTTTTTCTGCATCAGGCCAACAAGCAGATTGTGGAAATGGTGGCCGAGAAAGCTGGTTTTTCTCTGGAAAAAGCTCCTTGGCGTTCATTCAGCCGCTACGGCAATCTTTCATCTGCGTCCATCCCGGTGGCCATTTGTGATCAATTTGGTGCGGAGAAGAGTTCCGGCAGCGGTAGTTTTTTACTCTGTGGCTATGGCGTAGGCCTGTCCTGGGCCTCCTGCCTATTGGAAACAGACGGCATTGCCTGTGGGCCGGTGCTGGACTTCCACCTCGCGGGCGATGCGCCCGACAGGGAAGAGCTTATCCGGCGGTGGACTGCTGTACTCTCGGAGGAGTAAGAATGCAGCGTACGGAATTTTTAGCGGAGTTCCAGGATTTACTGCAACGGGATGAACCTCTCACCCCGGACAGTTGTCTGCATGACCTGGAGGAGTGGGATTCTTTGGCGATCATGGCAGTCATCGCTTGGTTCGATAAGCGCTTTGGTCTTACCTTGAACTTCGGCAACTTCAAGGGACTGAAAACCGTGGCTGATGTGGCCGCCTTGTCGCCGGAAATACAATGATCGGTTTTGCCGCCGAACAGCTTATTTTAGTAACAGGAGCTAGTTCCGGCTTGGGCAGGGCCATAGCTTTACTGCTGAATAGCTTGGGGGCCACAGTCATCGCTTCGGGAAGAAATGCCGCTCGTCTTGAAGATGTCCGGCAGGCCAGCGCCGTTCCGGAACGTTGCGTCACTGAACAGCGCGACCTTGCCGCAGATTTGAGTGGCTTGCCCGCCTGGGTGGCCGATCTGCGGCGGCGCTTCGGCAAATTGTATGGTTTGGCCTTTTGCGCGGGCCAGACCTGGAACACGCCTCTTCAAATTTATGATGCCGCCCAAGCGCGCCAAGCCTTTGATCTTTGCTGCCATGCTCCCCTGCTGGTGGCCCGGGGCTTTTGTGATCGGCGCAATAATGCCGGGCCCGGAGCCAATATAGTTTTCCTGGCAGCAGCCGCGGCGGTGGAGCCGAACCAGGGACAAGGCATGTACGGCGCAGCCAAGGCGGCGTTGGTAACGGCGGCGCGCTGCCTGTCCAAGGAAATTGCACCGCGCGGTTTGCGCGTCAACTGCATTTCACCTGGTCTTGTGGACACGCCCATGATGCGGGCCACTGTGGAACAGTTGGGAGAAGAGTTCCTGGAGCGTGAACGCGGGGCCTACCCGCTGGGCTTGGGCATGCCGGAAGATGTGGCGCATCTTGCCGCCTTTCTGCTGTCGGATAAGGCCCGCTGGCTGACCGGACAAAACATTCTGCTCTCTGGAGGCCGCTGATGCCGCAGATTGTGATTATAGGCAACAGCGGTGCGGCCCGCGAATGCTACTGGCTGCTGGATGACATGATCCGCGCCGCGCCGGGCCTGAGAAATTACTATAAGTTCAAGGGCTTTCTTGCCTGGAATGGTTATCAGGGCGATCTGAAAAAATTGGCTCACTTTTTGCTTGGTGACACGCGGGAATATGTCCTTTCGTCAGAGGATCTTTTTGTAATCGGCATCGGGCAGCCGGATTTGCGTAAGGTCATCTACGAAGACTTCAAAGCGCGTGGCGCTGGTTTTTTGACATTGGCGCATCCCTGGTCTGACATTTCGCCAGCGGCGGAAGTCGGTGAGGCCAATATTTTTCAGCGCGGCAGCACCGTGCATTGCGACGCTTGTATCGGAAATGCGAACTATTTTAATGGGGCCATTAACGTGGGCCACGATGTGGAGATAGGGGACTATAATTTTATCGGCCCGGCTTCGTTGCTTCTTGGAGAAAGCCGTATCGGCTCACAGAATATGATCGGCGTGCGCAGCACAATTTTGCCCAAGGCCCGTATCGGCAATGGTAATAGTATTGCGCCGGGCAGCATTGTGTACAAAGGGTGTGGCGACAATCGCCGTCTAGCCGGCAATCCAGCGTTGAAGATTGATTAAACTGCAAATGTAGAAGAGCAATCGACAATGCGCCGTGTGCATATCCTTTTGGTGGACAATTCTAATATCCGCGGGGGCATCCCTCTGATGACCTGCACCTTGGCCAATGCCATGGCCGAACGCGGGCATCGGGTGACTATTTACAATCAAAAACCTTTGCCGCGTTTGCTCCTGCCTTTGTATAAGCTGGCCTATGCGCTGGCCAAAGCTTCGACGCCTCCCGGGCAGAGAATCTTGCCGCCCAATAGTGTGCATAATTTACGCGAACTCTATCCGCTTTCGCGCAAGGTGGATCTCTGTTTTTACACTTTCACCGACGACAACCTGAAAGTTCAGCAATTACGAAAAAAATTACGAGAACTCAACCCTGACGTGTGCTTGCCCATGTTCGGCGACGCACGCCAACTGGTATGGGCCGTAACGCTGCTGGGTTCAGGCATTCCCTATCTCTACACTGAATTATGCGCGCCGAAAATCATTGAAACGGAATTCTGGTCCAGAAAAGGTCGTCTGGCGGCCATGAGCGGCGCGGACCGCATTCATTTGCTGCTGCCGTCCTTTGCAGACAGTGTGCCGGATTTTTTGCGCGATCAGGTCCGCGTTATTCCCAACGCCGTTCCCGCCGTTCAAGGGCAAGCCAATGTTCGTGGCATTCTCGGCAGGCCCAAGCGGCTTCTATGGCTGGCGCGAATGGATGGCTTAAAGCAGTGGTATCTTGTGATGAAGGCTTTTGAGCTGATTGCGCCGCAATTCCCGGACTGGGAACTGCATATGGTTGGCACGGGAGAGGCCTCGGGGGCGGCAGCGCGCTGCCGCCGCTCGCTGGCCTGCCGAAAGCGGGTTGTTCTTCACGGCAGTGTGGCGAATGCTGCCTGCCACTATCGCGATGCACAGCTTTTTTGCATTACTTCACGTTCCGAAGGCATGCCTACCACGCTGTTGGAGGCCTTCGCCTGGGGTCTGCCGGCAGTGGGTTTTGCCGAGTGCGACGGAGTGCGGGACTTGATCCGCCACAAGGAGAACGGCCTGCTGGCAAGCCCCATGACCCCGCGGGCTCTGTCCGAGGCGCTTGCCACGCCCATGGCTGACGCTGCCTTGCGCGAGCGTATGCAGCAAAAGGCTTTGAACGCACAAAAGGTTTATTCCCCGGATGCAACTATGGATCAATGGGAAGAATTGTTCATGGAAACAGCCGAATGCAAAGGGCATACCGTCATGGACAGCTTCAGCGAAGAGCCTTTTGCCTCTCAAGCACGACTTTCCTCTGTGGTCCGCCGGGAATGGCTCTACAGGGACTTCGGCGTTCCCATGCCCGGCGCGCTCATTCGTTATATCTGGCCAATGGTTGTTGCTGCTCAGCGTCTTTTAAGGATAAAGAAAAAATGAGAGACAACCGCTCTCTTCATATTGGTATCTTTCCTAATCACTTGACAGCCGTACTCGGCGGCAGCGAACGCTTGGCTGTTGCGCTCGCCGATTCATTGCTGGAACGTGGACATCGTATCTCCTTTTTTTGTAACGGTTTTTATGGGAAAAAGCCTGCGTTGCCGTTAGACTCCGCCATTGACTTGCATTTTTTTAATTGTCTTGACGATAGTAATCGTTCTGTTCAGGCTGCAAGAAGAGAGCTTTTGGATGCCGGTTTAGATGTTTTTATCAGCTTGCATAATTTGAAGTTTCAGCTCTTTTTTGCGTGCGCTCTGATGGGCACTGGTATTCCTTATATTTATTCTGAACTGAGCGCGCCATCACTCATTGAAGATTTATGGAGCAGGGCCGGACGCCTCGCGGCCATGAGTGGTGCGGATTTCATTCATATGCTCCTGCCGGAATACCGGGAATCTCTGCCTGCCCATTTTCAAAGTCATGTCCGCATCATACCGGCCACTGCACCCAGGCATGCCCCTGATACCTTGCCGCCTCTGGGCCAGCGGGAAAAGGTTATCGTAAGTTTGGGGGGGCTCAATGATAATAAGCAGGTAGATATCTTGGTGCGGGCATTCGACAGTATTGCCTCGCGTTTTCCAGACTGGCAACTTAAGATCTGGGGCGTGGGTCATTGTGATACAACGCTTGACGCCTTGATCAGCCAAAGTTCAGCCTGTTCGCGCATTTTGCGTCTGGGATTTGCGCCGAATGCGCTGCAAGCACTGCAATCAGGACAAATCTATTGTATTCCTTCTCGTTCAGAAGGAATGCCCATGACGTTGCTTGAAGCCATGTCCTCCGGCTTGCCCGCAGTGGGCTTTGCGGCTTGCCCCGGAGTCAATTCGCTGATTGAGCATGGCGAAAACGGTCTGCTGGCTCCGGAAATGACTGTCAAATCCTTAGCGGAACAGTTGGCTGAGCTCATGGACGATGCACAAAAAAGAGAGCATATGGGGTGCAAAGCGATAAATTTGGTACAGACCTACCAGCCCGAAGGCGTCTTTGATCAGTGGGAACAATTGATTATAGAAGCCGCTGAACGAAAAGGCCATGCCGTCATGGACAGCTTTCAGAAAGAGCCGTTCGCCAGTCGTGCCACCTTGTCGGCAGCGGCTAGGCGTGAATATCTTTTTCGTGATTTCGGTCTGCCGATGCCTGGTTCCTGGCTGTATTATAAAGCTCGCTTAGCTACCTTGATTCAGCGCCTGATCCATTGGAAATGGTTTAAAAAATAATTTGGTTCCTGTAAAAAATTTTTTGTTTTGACTAAAAAATACAGTCATCATAGCCCGATGCCGCTGGCTTCTTTGCGCAATTGGTCTGATGTTCTGGTGGGTTATCGACAGGCTTGCTTGGAATGCCCGCAGGTGGCTACTGAAATTATTAAACTCTCTCCCGACAAGTTTCCCGGCGTGGATGCCGAGAGGGAACGGGGTTTGCCCGGCAACCCCAGCTATCAAAAAAATGGCTATTGCCATACCATGCTGGCCAGATATTTTTGGGCGGCGGTCAGTTTCGGGCGTGGAGCGCGAGTATTGGAGCTGGGCGCCGGGTTGGGCTGGGGCGCGTATATTCTTGCACATTACGCCAAAGATGTTTGTTGTATCGAGCAAGACGCCAAGAGCGTAATCGCCTGTCGCAAGCTATGGACCAAGACAAATCTGCAATGGCAGACAGGCAACATTCCGGGAATCCTGTCAAACTATGCAGATGAAACGTTTGATTTGGTGACGTGCATGGAGGTTATTGAACATTTGCCTCAAGGCGCGGGCGCGCTCCTCTTTGTCGTGGCTGCACGTTTGCTTCGTCCCGGCGGCCATTTGGTTATTTCCAGCGCTTTTCCCGATTCCCGGCAGAAAGCCGAAGAGATGCGCGTCACGAATGCGCATCATGTGCATATACTTACAGATAAGGAAATCCGTACTCTCGGCGCACGCTATTTTGCAGAGACAACCCTGATTGATGGCCGGTGTTTTATCGGGAGAAAATGAGCATGAATATTTTACTGCTGGTGGCACCCGCGCCTCCGCCGGGAACAGTGCCTTTTGTAACTACGGAAAAACGTCCGCCCCTGGGCGTGGCTTCTTTGATGGCTGTGCTGCGCAAAGCCGGGCATACGGTCTTTTTTGAGGATTTTTATCTCAAGCCCGTCCCACTGCTGTATGACGCCCGTTTTCTGTTGCGCCAAAAAATTGATCTCGTAGGCCTCTACAGCAGCAGCATTACCTGGGGCGAAGCCCTGAAACTTCTTACGCGACTGCATCGATACCGTGAAACAGGCGTGTGGAAAGGCCTTCTAGCAGTAGGGGGACCCCATACTTCGTTCAGCGCGGAAAAGATGCCCGCCTGGATTGATTATATCGTTATCGGCGAGGGAGAAAAAACACTCTGCAAGATTGCCGAGGGCGCCTTGAAACCCGGCATTCTCCGCGGTGAGGCGGTGGAGGACATGGATGCCTTGCCTTTACTGCCTTGGGAAGATCTGGTCCCCCGCCACTATGACCGGACGGCCTGGGGCATGGATTTTCCCGCCTACACCTTGAATACCAGCCGGGGATGCCCTTTCAGTTGCACTTTCTGCTCGGTCAAGGGCGTCTGGGGTAATCGTTACCGCTGCATGTCCGCACAGCGCGTCCTGGAAGAAGTGGCCTATCTGATCAAGTATTATGGTCTGCGCTCCGCATATTTCCGGGAAGATCACTTCACTCTGGATCGCCATAGAACCATAGATTTTTGTGAGGGCTTACTGCAGAGGAACATGCCTGTGATGTGGGCCTGCGAATCTCGCGCCGACAGCATTGACGACGAGGAACTGATCAAGCTTATGGCGCGTTCAGGTTGCCGGACCCTGTATATCGGCGTTGAGAGCGGCAGCCCGCGCATGCTGAAGTTGCTGAAAAAAGGCGAAACCGTGGAGCAGTTCCGGCGGGTGTTGGGCATGGCCGGAAAATACGGCATCCGCGTCTATGCCAGCATGATCTGCGGCGTGCCCGGCGAAGCGGAAGAAGATGTGCGCCTGACCGACGCCTTTCTCCAAGAGATGCAGCCTGACTTTGTGGGGCGCAATGTATTTGTGGGCTTGCCCGGTTCAGATCTCTACGATCAGATTGTTGCGCTTGACCTTTGTGCCTATGAAGATCCTGTGACCGGCATACGCTATCTCAAAGGGCATGACGAACGCGCCAGGAAATATTATGGCCCGCGCACCAAGTTGTTGATCCCTCAAAAAAAAGGGAAGCCGGTGCATATTGAGGAGGGTGAGGCTCTTCCGCCGGTTTCAGTGGTGACGTGCGTCTACAACGGCGAAGCTTGCATCAGAGCTTGTATTGAATCAATTCTGGCGCAAACCCACCAAGATTTTGAGCATATTATTGTGGATGACGGCTCCATGGACGCCACGCCGGAAATTCTGCGCGCTTATGCCGCGCGCGATTCCCGTATTCGCATTCTCACCAACGAACGCAACAGGCAGCAAAGCTACTCGCGCAATCGTGCCATCAATGAGGCCGAACATGAACTGATTGCCATTCTGGATGCCGACGATCTGGCCGTGCCCCAGCGGCTGGAGTGGCAGGCCCGCCATTTGCAGGTTAATCAGCAGATCATGCTCTGCGGCGGCGGCATGCGGGTTCAGCAAAGCGGGCAGCTTGTCATGAGATTCGCCACCAATGATGAAATCCGGGCCGGCATTTTATTTTCGGCCCCCTTCCTGCACTCTACGGTCATGTTTCGACGCTCGGAAGTGATGCAGCGAACCGGAGGCTATGACTGCAATGTGGTCAACGCCCAGGATTATGACCTCTGGCTGCGTCTCGCCGAGCATGCTGATGTGCACTTGGCTAATTTGCCGCGCGTGCTCGTTGAATACAGCTCCGGGGAACTAGGAAAAGGGGCACGCATGTGGTTGGAACAGCAGAAAACTGTGCGTGCCGCCTTACGAAGGCATATGCGCCGGCATGAGCGCGAGGTAAGTGAGAAGCAGCTAGAATGGCATCTGCGCGCATTTGAGATGAAAAAAATTTCAAACCTGCCCGAGATGTATGAATTTTGCATGGAATGCGTATGGTGCAATGCACATAATACCACTTTTTGCCGGGACCGATCCCTTCTTGCCTATCGCTTGTATGAAACGGCGGCTAAGCTCTGCGAGGAAACGAAAAAAAACGCTGCGATCAGAAAAGAGCTTCTGGCCGGGCTTTTTGAGGTTTTATCAGGGAAAGCGGCTGACGGCGCCCTGCTGGAAATAATGCAGCGCCACGCGCCGGGCGCATTGAAAAAATAAATAAGAGCGCACGTCATGGCAAAAATTCTGGTCACCGGTGCCGACGGTTTTATCGGCTCGCATCTGGCGGAACATTTGGTGCGGCGCGGTTACGCGGTGCGCGCGTTCACCCTTTACAACTCCTTTGGGACGCGGGGCTGGCTGGATGCTTCCCCGCTGGCCGGGGAAATGGAATTTTTCAGCGGCGACATCCGCGACCCTTACGGCGTGCGTGCGGCCGTCAAGGGTTGCGACGCCGTGCTGCATCTGGCGGCTCTTATTGCCATTCCCTATTCCTATCATTCGCCGGATAACTATGTCGATACCAATATCAAGGGGACCCTTAATATTCTTCAGGCTGCGCGTGACCTCGGCGTTGCCAGGCTGGTGCACACTTCCACCAGCGAGGTGTACGGCACGGCCCGTTTTGTGCCGATCACCGAAGAGCATCCCCTGCAGGGGCAGTCTCCGTATGCGGCAAGTAAAATCGGCGCGGATCAACTGGCATTAAGTTTTTACCGCTCCTTTGGAACTCCGGTAGTTGTCTTGCGGCCTTTTAATACATACGGGCCGCGCCAGTCTGCACGGGCATTCATCCCCACGGTCATCACCCAGATTGCCGCCGGCATCCGGCCCATCCGTTTGGGGGCCTTGCATCCCACGCGCGATTTTTCCTTTGTCATGGACACGGTTTGCGCCTTTGAGGCTGCGCTTTGTGCCGAGCGTATCGTGGGGCAAACGCTCAATGCGGGCAGCGGCTTTGAAATCAGTATGGGGGATACCGCCCGGCTGATTGCCGAAGTTATGGGAGTTCGCGTGGATATCCTTGAAGATGCTCAGCGCTTGCGCCCGGCAGGAAGTGAAGTGGAACGCCTTGTGGCCGATGCCGGCCAACTGAAGAAGCTGGCAGGCTGGCAACCGGCCTACGGCAACTTGGCGGGATTCCGGCAGGGACTCGAAGAAACAGCGGCCTGGTTTTCCCAACCCGCGAATCTGGTTCGCTATCGTGCGGGACGCTATGCCATTTGAATGACGTTACGTATCACTATCCGCAGAGTGTTATAATAATATTTGAGAACTTTGCAATGCATATAATTCTTCATATAGGACAACATAAAACAGGATCAACAACGTTACAGAATGCCTTATATAGGCAGAAAAATGATCTATTACAGAAAGGTTATGTCTATAATGTAATTGAACCGTGGCTAAAGCATACGCAACTCTGTAATTTATTTAAGGAAGATCCTGCACTGGCAATTAAAAATCTTCATCAAGATATCAAGAAATATGAAAAAACAGCGCATACTTATATAATTTCTGACGAAGTGTTCTATGTGCAGCCGCACAACCATTGCAACGGAAGTTGGGAGTACCTTAAAAAAATAAACCAGAAACAATATATAGAAGAAAAGAAAAATTATATACATACTGTATTTGAGGCATGCAGGGGAAGCAAGGTAAAAATTGTTTTATACCTCCGTCGGCAAGACCTGTTTGCAGACTCACTATATAAACAATTAATCAGAGGGAATTATTTTGCTGATCGTTTTGAATTCCTGGCGCATATTGAATATTTTATGGATTATTTTCTTCAATGCTCGCTGTGGGAAGAGACTTTCGGCGCTGAAAATATTTTTGTCCGAACCTACGACAAATCCCAGCTTGTAGAGCAGGATATTATTTCTGATTTTCAAGAAGTGACAGGCGTTCCTGTTTTTAAAAATCCCGAAGAGAATAAAAATATTTCGCTCAAAAGAGACATTGCAGAGCTGAAAAAAATATATAACGCCTATACAGACGGTTCATTGGATAACAAAGAAATTTTGGCAATCTTAAATCTCTTGAGCAGATCATTTCCTCAAGCTCAGGGCGGATATATTTTTTCTCCTGAAGAACGCCTTGGGATCATTGAAAAGTTTGCTTCTTCCAATGCGGCTGTGGCAGCAAGATATTGCAGACGAGATCAGCTTTTCATTGATGCTCTCCCGTATCCCCAGGAGCCTTGGCGGCCTTTTCCGGCTTTGACCCAGGAAGAAACGCTCGCCGCCTTTATGTCAGCCTTGCAGGATTCGGTGCGCTTGAACCTGCGGCATGAGGCGGCATTGCAGCAACAAATTGCCTTTATTAAAAAGTCCGGTGAATTCGATGAATCTTTTTACCGGCAGACGTATTTGCTGGGGCGCAGGGAAATTTATTCCCCGCAGGAGCACTATGTAAAATTCGGCCTCGCAAAACGGTATAATCCCAACAAGGATTTTGATTCGTTCACACATGTGAAAAAATATCCCGAGCTGCGTGAGTGCGGGGTTCATCCTTTTATACATCACCTTTTGCTGCGTGCGGCAAAGCGGCGCGAACTCATCCCAAGCCCTGCCGAACCTTCGAAATCATGTACCGCCCATCGGGAGAAACCCATCTGCAAAGGCGGCGTTTTCTGGCTGACCGGATTGCCCGGCTCCGGTAAAACAACCTTGGCGCAGGCCGCTCAAGTCGCGCTGTCAGCCTTGGGTTTGCGCCCCACGCTTTTGGACGGAGATGTCATTAGAAAGACTCTGAACGCGGACTTAGGTTTTTCGATTGCCGACCGGCAGGAAAATGTGCGCCGGATTGCTGCTGTGGCCGGTATTCTCGCGACAGCCGGGCATACCTGTCTTGTGGCTGCTATTGCGCCTTTGGAAGTACACCGGCGGCAATGCCGGGATATGTTGGGATGCGATTATCACGAGATTTTTTTGGATTGTCCCCTGGATATTTGCCGGGCTCGTGACGTGAAAGGCCATTATGCTTTGGCCGCCACCGGAATGATAGAAGAGTATACGGGTGTGTCCTCTCCTTACGAGCCGCCCGAAAGGCCGGATTTGATCTTGTCTACCCATCTGGTAACTGTTGAAGATTGCCTTAGCTTGCTCAAGGATTTCATCCTAGTGCGAAGCCTCAAGTAAGCCGCAGTATTTTCAGCCGCGCCCGGCTCGTCGGGCGCTAACACGACAAGACGTCCTTTGAGGCCGACAGCCTGCTCCACGGGCCGCGGGGCAGAATCAGCAGAGGTGAGCCATGTCGAGTGTCCATCCTGCCGCACAGGCAGTGATCATGGCCGGAGGCCTGGGAACCCGGCTTCGGCCATATACCTATGTCTTGCCCAAGCCTCTCGTGCCTGTAGGCGAGCACCCCATCTTGGAATATATTCTGCGTCAGCTGGCCCAGGCTGATTTTCGTCGTGTGACCTTGGTCGTAGGCTACAAGGCGGAAATCCTGCAATCGGTCATCGGGGACGGCTCGCGATTCGGGCTTGAGGTTGATTATTTCAAAGAAGACAGCCCCTTGGGGACCATGGGGGCTTTGGCCAGCCTGACGAACCTGGAAGAAAATTTTTTAGTAATGAACGGAGATCTATGCACGGACATGGATTTTCGCAGTTTTTTCAATCAGCATCTGGAGCAGGGTCCAGCCATGACCGTGGCCTCGTATCACCGTATGCACCGTATGGAATTCGGTGTACTTGATATTGACGCCGCAAATGCGCGGGTCACTTCTTTCCGGGAAAAACCCGAAATCGGCCTTTGGGTATCTATGGGCATCTACGCTCTGCGGCGGGATGCAGTAGCCCTGATCCCGACACAGACGTTTTTCGGCTTTGACACGCTTATGCACACGCTGCTCGGGCGCGGAATTCCTGTCGGCATATTCCCTTTTGCGGGCCGCTGGCATGATATCGGGCGTCCGGATGATTATTTTCTGGTCCAGGATGAATTTGAAAAATACGGGTCTGCAATTTTCGGACTTGGCTCATGAGCCGTCGCACAGTGCTTCTTATCGGGCATACCGGCTTTATGGGCCGCGCCCTGCAGCAAAGGCTGGAAACCGCCGATTGCCACGTGCTGGGATTCTCGCGCAGCCAGGGGGGCGATCTTGCCCGTGCCGACGCCTTAGACGTCTTTGCTGGCGAGCCTGTTGATCTGGTCTATCACCTGGGAGGCGTCACCGGAGTGGCTGCGAGTTGGAAGAATCCCTCGCTTTTTTATCGGGTGAATATGTTCGGGACGCAGCAAGTGTTGGAGTTCTGCCGCCGTAAACAGTGCCCGCTGGTGTATGTCAGCACGTATGTCTACGGCGACCCCCTGCGCTTGCCTGTCGATGAAGACCATCCCGCGCGTCCGGCCACGCCCTATGCCCATTCTAAGTACATGGGCGAAGAACTATGCCGCTTTTATCACCGCTATTGGGGGGTCGGCGTCAATATCCTGCGCCCCTTCAACATTTACGGGCCGGGGCAGAAAGCTTCCTTTCTTATCCCTCATCTTATACGGCAGATCAGGGAGAAAAATATGATTGAAGTGCGCTCCTTGCTGCCGCGCCGGGATTTTCTTTATATTGACGATGCCGTCGACGCTCTGATGCTTTTTCTAAAAACAACAACGCAGCAAATCTATAATTTGGGCTCCGGCGTTTCATACAGCGTGGAGGATGTTATAGGCCTGCTGCAGACCTTGCTGGGGAGCTGTGCGGATATTGTTCAAAGCCGCGCGCAAGTGCCTAACGAAGTGCTGGAAGTCAGGGCCGATTGCGGGCGGCTGCGCCGCGCATTTGGCTGGAGCCCCAAATACGGCCTGGAAGAGGGATTGCGCCGGATGCTTGCGTGAAGTGTATGTGCTTTGCTGCTTTCCATCCTTGGGTTGAGGAGGTGAAATACATGTCTGACGTTTTGCCCATTTTGAATACTGCACAAGACTGCGCCCGGCTTGCAAAGCGGCTTGGCACGGGGCCGGTCGTCGCGCTCTGGGCAACGGGCCAGCCCCGCAGCACAGTGGATGTTATGCTGCAGTTCAGAGAATTGCTCCAACAACGGAAATTCAAGGTTGTTTTGTTGCTGCGCAAAAGTGCGGTTCAGAATTTTTCTGGATTATTTTCTAAAATAAACGATGATCTTGTCTATGAGTTTAACAACAACACTCTGCTTGAACATTGTTATTTTTTTTCAGTCCTTTTTACCCATGACTATTGCCTTTCTGGAAAGCCTAAAAAATTTTCAGGTAAAATTGTATTTTTTCCGCATAATATTAATTGCATATACCCAACTCCACGGGATGTTTTTGCCGACTATGTTGTCGCGGTTAATGGGTCGTATAGGCAATTTGATTTTTCAACCTATCCAAATTATATAAAAATAAATAAAAATTTTAATTATACCATTATTCCTGCAGGCTACCCGAAACTTGATTTGCTCATATCCGGCCGTGAAAAGGCTGGAAAGGGGCCCCATAAGCGCGTGGCTTTTGTACCCGTTATGTCAAATTATTGGAGAGAAGCGTACCCAGGCCAGCTTTTTAAGACGTATTCCGAGTTCATTTCGGCTTTCTGTGAACATTTTCCTGAGTATGAATTTATTGTTCGGCCTTACTCCACGGATCGAAATTCTCCGCTCTTTCGTAAACTCCGCGAGAAATTTTCCGCGCAGCCGCGCTTTCGCCTTAGCCTTGAAGAAGACAACACAACCTATCTTTTTTCTTGCGATCTTCTGCTCACCGATTATTCCGCGGTGGCGCGGAATTTTTGCTATGCAGCGCTGCGGCCGGTGATCTGGCTCCAGCCTACGCGACAGATCAGGGAGCCATACCAGAAAGTCGATATGGGCTATTTCACTTGCTCAGCCGAACAATGCCTGGCCGCCATAACGGAAGCATTGAATTCCTGCTCTCAATGGGAAGAGCATCTCCGGCGACGCCGTGCGCAGGAAGTGCGTCATGCCGGTGAAACGCTCTCATATCTGTGTGACAATCTGACCAATATCCTGCTGGATTCGCCTCCGCCCGACTGGATTGTCCTTGATAAAGGCGATACGCCTTTTGACAAGCCCGCGGCATATCTCAGACTGTTTGCCCGACCTCTTCAGGATTGGGCCCGGAACGCGGCTCCGCCGCCTGTCGTCGACTGGTTCGCCTCTCAACATGGAGCAAATCACAAGCTTGCTCTTGCCGCGCTGCGTTGTTGCCTTCGCGCCTGGCCTGCAAAGTCAGCTATCCCCTCTGATTATATTTGGAGATATGTTTACTTCAGCCAGCTTCAAAAAGCATGCGCGATGGTTCTTCCAAGGCAGCATTTGGGGCTATTGCGGCATATGCATAAAAAAGAACCGAACAATGCCGCGGTGTTGGTGTGGCTGGCCGAGGCCCTTTTTCGTTATCAACCCGAATCGGAAGAGCTGACATCTCTCTGTAATAAGTTCATAAATGCCGATCTTGATCAGGTACTTGCCGGAATGGCAGGAAAACTGCTCTTCATGCGCGGCTCAACTGCCGCTGACGTCCTGGACATCCTGAGAAGCACAGGAGAAGATCCGGTCGCGCTGCATCCAGAGCAGCGCCTCCTCTACGCGCTGCTGCTCTTGGATCAGTGCTGTTTTGAAGAAGCGGCCCGCTTTTTAGAAGCTTGGCGGGGAATGGTTTTCACGATTCCCCTGGCGCTGCGCTTCTGCCTCCGTCTGTTGCATGCGGCGCGAGAAAAACCTCTGGATATGCCCCATTTCTTTATCGCTGAAGGAGAGTATAGGGTCACCTTTGAAGGTTTTGATATCTCCTTTACTTCTGCCCGGCAGGCTGCCCAATGTCTTAACCCTGTAATACAGGATTTGGAAAAAAAGGCGCCCAGAGATCCGGATCTCTGGGCGGCATGCAGCAAGCTGCATGCCGCCTGCGGGCA
>ERZ857951.1656-NODE-1656-length-22423-cov-3.505767_pt1 | contig 22423 bp, 20 predicted proteins | sample MGYA00519759_ERZ857951 | MGnify/ENA primary metagenome ERZ857951 (study PRJEB31778, sample SAMEA3449377) | human gut metagenome | biome: human gut; feature: human-associated habitat; material: faeces | place: United Kingdom | collected 2010/2012 ...
CGGCGCACACAAGTTCCGCAGCGGCAAGGAAGAGCTTGCAAGGACTCCGGAGCTGTTGCCTGCATTGAAAGCAGCCGGTGTTGTTGATGCCGGCGGTCAGGGCCTGATTGTCTTTTTCGAGGGCTGTCTGGCAGGCCTGCGCGGTCAGGATTGCGAAGTGCTGCCTGTTACACCGCGTGCCAAGGTACAGATTCAAAAGGGCGAGCCGCTTGATTTGGAATATCCTTATTGCACCGAATTTATCGTTAAGGAGGCTAATGTTGATAAGCAGACTGTCAGCAAGGCCTTAGAGGGCATGGGCAATTCCATGATTGTAGCAGTGGTAGAGGATATTGTAAAAGTGCATATCCATACTAAGCATCCCGGTGATGCGCTCAACATGGCGCAGACTTGGGGAACACTGCATGATATCAAAATAGAAAATATGCGTGACCAGCACGAAAACCGTCTCTTTACTGCCGAGGATATTCAACCGGTAAAGCATGGCGTGGGTGTGCTTACTGTTGCAGCCGGCGACGGCATTGCCAAAGTTATGCATGAGATGGGCGCTGCCGAGATTATCAGCGGCGGTCAGAGCATGAATCCTCCGGTTGAAGAGTTTGTCAATGCTATTGAAAACGGTACCTGCGAGCAGTACATTATTCTGCCGAACAATAAGAATATTGTTCTTGCTGCAAACCAGGCAAGGGATCTTACTGAGGATAAAGAGATCGTGGTTGTGCCGACTAAGACCATTCCGCAGGGAATTACTGCCATGATCAGTTATGTGCCCGAGAAGAACAGTGCGGAGAATACTGAGGCTATGCTTCAGGCAATCGAACATGTGAAGACCGGACAGATCACGTATGCTGTGCGTGATACAAGGATTGATGATAAGGAGATCCATGAGGGTGATATGATGGGTATCGGTGATCATGGAATCCTGGCTGTTGGCAAGGACCGCATGGAAGTTGCCAAGGAGACAGTTGCCCAGATGGTGGATGATGAGTCTGAGGTGATCAGTATTTATTATGGTGCTGATACTGAGGAGGCTGAAGCTGAGGAGCTGGCAACGGCTCTGGAGGAGGCTTATCCGGATTGTGATGTGGAACTGAATGCGGGTGGACAGCCGATTTATTATTATGTTATTTCTGTAGAGTAGGATAATAGAGTTTTTGAGAGAGATAAACGAATAGTTCATGTGATGAAAACGGGTATAGGCCATTGTTGAGGGTGGGTATATCCGTTTTCGTGTTATAAAAGGGGCCGGCAGGAAAATATTTGTGTCAGGATGCGGTTTCGGCATCTAAGAGATACCTGCAAATGCATCCTGACACAAATATTTTCCTGCCTGAGATTTGGATAGTGGAAGTTTATTGTCGGCAGATTATTGTGATTGAAGAATGAGGGTTGCTTGATTTGGTTATTTTTTGCAGGGATAAGATAGATAATTTTTACTGGCTGTAAGGGATATTCATAATTATATTGTAGTAGAAAGGAATCGGTGGTATATGTCAACATCTTTGCGTACTTTGAAGGGCGTGGGGGAGAAAACGGAAAAGTTATTTGCGAAAATAGGAGTTACGGATATGGAATCTCTTCTGAGTTATTATCCACGTAATTATGATGCGTATGAGGAGCCTGTTGAGATCCGGTCTCTGGAAGAGGGAGCTGTTGTGGCGATTTCTGTGGCGGTTATAACGGGTGTGTATGTGAATCAGGTGCGGAATCTTCAGGTGATCACGACCACTGTGGCAGATCTTACGGGGAAAATTTCTGTTACGTGGTTTAATGCACCGTATCTGCGTTCTGCAGTCAGGAAAGGCAGCAGGTTTGTTCTGCGGGGGCGTGTCGTCAGGAAGCAGGGGAAGCTGCAGATGGAGCACCCTGAGATTTTTACGCCTGCGGCTTATGAGGAGATTCTGCACAGTCTTCAGCCGATTTATGGACTGACTGCGGGGCTTTCTAATAAGACGATCGTGAAGCTGATCCATCAGGTGCTTGATGAGCAGAAGCTTCAGACAGAGTATTTGGCAGATGAGTATAAGGAGAGGTATCACCTGGCAGACAGGAATTTTGCGATTCCTGCGATTCATTTTCCCAAAAATATGCAGGAGCTGTTAGCTGCAAGGAGAAGGTTGGTGTTTGACGAGTTTCTTCTTTTTATTCTTGCTGTGCAGTCTTTGAAGGAGAAGACGGAGGAAGCACCGAATGCGTTTCCCATGCATCCGGTATGGACGACAGAGCAGATTATTGAAAGTCTGCCCTATGATCTGACAAAGGCGCAGTTGAATGTGTGGCATGAGATTGAGAGGGATTTAAGCGGCCAGGCTCTGATGTCCAGACTGGTTCAGGGAGATGTAGGAAGTGGTAAGACGATCCTTGCGTTTCTTGCAATGATCATGACTGTGGAGAATGGATATCAGGCAGTGCTTATGGCACCTACGGAGGTTCTTGCAAGGCAGCATTTTCAGGCAATGGAGAAGTTGCTGCAGGAACAGAATATTGATTTTGGGCATCCGGTTTTGCTGACAGGATCAGATACCGCAAAGGAGAAAAGGGAAAAATATGTGCTGATCGCGTCAAAAGAGGCTAACCTGGTGATAGGAACGCATGCGCTGATTCAGGAAAAAGTGCAGTACAATAATCTTGGACTGGTTATTACAGATGAGCAGCATCGTTTTGGTGTGAAACAGAGGGAAGCACTGACTACTATGGGAAACCCGCCTAATGTGCTGGTGATGAGTGCTACACCGATTCCAAGGACGCTGGCGATCATTATATACGGGGATCTGGATATTTCAGTAATTGATGAACTTCCTGCGCAGAGACTTCCCATTAAAAATTGTGTGGTGGATACTTCTTATAGGCCGAAGGCTTATTCCTTTATGGAGAAGCAGATCCGTCAGGGACGGCAGGTTTATGTGATCTGTCCAATGGTGGAGGAGAGCGAAGGGATGGATGGGGAAAATGTGCTGGATTATACCCTGAAGCTTCGCAATGTTTTTTCGCCGGATATAAAGATTGCTTCTCTTCATGGAAAGATGAAAGCGAAAGAGAAGAATGTGATCATGGAGGCTTTTGCCGCAGGGGAAATTCAGATCCTGGTATCTACTACTGTAGTTGAGGTAGGAGTGAATGTGCCTAATGCTACAGTGATGATGGTGGAGAATGCCGAGCGTTTCGGGCTGGCACAGCTTCATCAGCTTCGTGGGCGTGTCGGTAGAGGGGAATATCAGTCATATTGCATTTTTATGCAGGGAAATGGTGCAAAGGAAATTTCTAAACGTCTGCAGATCCTGAATAAATCCAACGATGGATTTTATATTGCAGGAGAGGATCTGAAGCTTCGCGGTCCTGGTGATCTTTTTGGAATCCGCCAGAGTGGTCTGCTGGAATTTAAACTGGGGGACATCTATCAGGATGCGGATATCCTGAAAGCTGCCAGTGAAACGGCTTCGGAGATTCTGTCCCTTGATGCGGATTTAAGCCTTCCGCAGAATGAGGAACTTCAGAGGAGACTTTCGGCATATATGAAGGAAGATCTGCAGAATCTAGGACTATAGAAAATGACGGATACAGAGTAAAAAATAATACTGTTCATGTTACTGTTCATAAGATGCCTAAATTATAAAAACAGAAAAACATTGCAAAAGCAGAAGATTCGTAGTATTCTATTTTCATAAAAGAATGTTACTGTTTATCATATTTTCGGTAACATAAGAATACCTGTAACTGTACAAAACTGAGCAGTTACGAATACTTATACCTTGTAAGGAGGCTAATCATATGGCAACAAAAGCAACTACAGCAGATCTCAACACATCCACTGCGAAGACAACCGAAGTTAAAGAGGCTCCTGCAAAGACAACTGCTGAAGAAGTAGCTGTAAATAAAGAAGCAAACAAGAAAGAAACTGCTGAAACAGAGACTGTAAAGAAAGAAACAACAGCAAAGAAACCGGCAGCAAGAAGAACAAGAAAGACTGCAGAAAAGAAATCAGCAGAAGCAGAGAAAGAAACCGAGAAGAAAGAAACAGCTAAAGCAGCAGACACTGTAGAAAAGAAACCGGCAGAAACAGAGAAAGAAGCCGAGAAAAAAGAGACAGCTAAAACAACAAAGACTGCTGCAAAACCAACAAAAACAACGAAAAGAACTACAAAGAAGGCTCCTGCTAAGACAGCTGAGAAACCGGCTGAAGAGACAGCTGCCGAGAAGAAGACAACAAGAAGAACCACTAAGAAAGAAGCAACAGCAGAAGTATATATTCAGTTCATGGGCAGAGAAGTATATACAAAAAATATTTTAAGTAATGTCAGAAGAATCTGGACAGACGAACTGGGTAAAAAGGAGAAAGATCTCAAAGATATTAAGATTTATATCAAACCTGAAGAGAACAAAGCATATTATGTAATTAACGGTGATATTACAGGTTCTGTGTGGATCTGACATATAAAAGATAAGAACAATTTTCAAATCTCATGACAATCACATAAATCAGTTACTTGAGAATGATCAGAATAATAAGTAATGAAGTAATCACAGACAGGTTTAATGACCTGTCAGGTTAAGACATTGAGAAACTCAGATGATAGCATAAATTCATCTGAGTTTTTTGTGCTTTCGGTTATAAAAAAATTGAGACATACCTGCTACTTGACAAAAATTATCAGTTAGTATAAGCTATCTGCATAAGGTTATTGAGAAAAATCGGTTATAGCAATGATAACCAAATACAAATACAAAAGGTGAGCGACTGAAAATGACATTAAAAGATTTGGAAATCGGAAAAAGTGCTGTGATCACGTCGGTTGGCGGCAAGGGTGCCCTGCGTCAGCATTTCCTGGATATGGGTATGATTCCGGGAGCTGAGGTCACAGTCGTGAAGTTTGCACCCATGGGAGATCCCATGGAATTACAGGTACATGGATATGAACTGACGTTAAGACTTGCGGAAGCAGAGCAGATAGAAATCGAACAGATCCCGAAGCGAAGCAGAAGTCACGCCGGAATAGAGGCTGTAAGCGACCTGGCACATCCGGGACTTGGAGAGGATGGAAAGTATCATTCCAGAGAAGATGAACATCCACTGCCTGAGGGAACTACACTGACGTACGCATTGGTGGGAAATCAGAACTGTGGAAAAACTACACTGTTTAACCAACTGACAGGTTCCAGTCAACATGTGGGAAACTTTCCAGGAGTAACGGTGGATCGTAAGACCGGTTCGATTAAAGGCCATCCGGATACAGAAATCACAGACCTTCCGGGAATTTATTCCATGTCCCCTTACAGCAGTGAGGAGATTGTCTCCAGAAATTTTGTCCTGGATGAGAAACCAAGTGCGATCATCAACATTGTGGATGCTACCAATATTGAGAGAAACCTGTATCTGACCATGCAGCTTCTGGAGATGGATATTCCTATGGTAGTTGCAATGAACATGATGGATGAAGTGCTGGGAAATCAGGGTTCTATAGATGTAAATAAGATGGAATCGCTGCTTGGAGTACCTGTAATCCCTATTTCCGCAGCAAAGAATGAAGGGGTTGATGAGCTGGTTGACCATGCGTTACATATAGCGAAATATCAGGAACATCCACTGCGTCAGGATTTCTGTGATAAGAGTGACCATGACGGTGCAGTACACCGCTGTATTCATGCGGTCATGCACCTGATTGAGGATCATGCGGCGCAGGCTGATATTCCTACCCGTTTTGCAGCAACCAAGGCAATCGAGGGAGATCCGCTGATTCTTGAGAAGCTGAAGCTGGACACAAATGAGACGGAGATGCTGGAGCATATCGTACAGCAGATGGAAACAGAGCGTCAGGTTGACAGAAGTGCTGCAATCGCAGATATGCGTTTTGACTTTATTGAGCGTTTGTGTGAACAGACAGTTGTAAAGCCTAAAGAAAGCAAAGAAAGAATCAGAAGTGAGAAAATTGATAAGATTCTTACAGGAAAATATACAGCGATTCCCTGTTTCATCGGAATCATGGTATTGGTATTTTATCTTACCTTTAATGTGATCGGAGCGTGGCTTCAGGGGCTTCTGGAGATTGGAATTGATAAGGTTTCTGCGCTGGTAGAAGCAGCACTGACAGCAGCAAATGTAAACAGTGCCATGCATAGCCTGGTCATTGACGGTATTTTTACAGGTGTGGGAAGTGTACTCAGTTTTCTGCCGATTATCGTAACCCTGTTTTTCTTCCTGTCTCTTATGGAAGACAGCGGATACGTTGCACGTGTTGCTTTTGTGATGGACAAACTTCTGCGTAAGATCGGCCTTTCAGGAAGAAGCATTGTGCCAATGCTGATTGGATTCGGATGTACGGTTCCGGCTGTTATGGCCACACGTACACTTACAAGTGAGCGTGACAGAAAGATGACGATTTTGCTGACTCCATTTATGAGCTGTACTGCGAAGCTGCCGATTTATTCTTTCTTTGTAAGTGCTTTTTTCCCGAAGAAGGGCGGATTTATTATGGCAGGTCTTTACCTGCTTGGAATTTTGGTGGGAATCCTGGCGGCATTTTTGTATAACAGAACTCTTTTCAAGGGAGATCCCGTACCGTTTGTCATGGAACTTCCCAATTACCGGCTGCCGGGAGCAAGGAATGTAGGTCAGCTTTTGTGGGAAAAAGCAAAAGATTTCCTGCAGAGAGCGTTTTCTATTATCCTGCTTGCATCAATGATAATCTGGTTCCTGCAGAGCTTTGATCTGCATTTAAATCTTGTAAAAGATTCTGCAGACAGTATTCTGGCAATGGTGGCGGGAGTCCTGGCACCTATATTTAAACCGATCGGACTGGGAGACTGGAGAATCTGTACAGCTCTTATCAGCGGATTTATGGCAAAAGAGAGCGTGGTATCTACTCTGGAAGTACTTTTCAGTGGAAATATTGCCTCTGTACTGACTCCGCTGGCAGCAGCATCCCTGCTGGTATTCAGTTTACTCTATACACCATGTGTGGCGGCTATCGCTTCGATCAAACGTGAAATGGGCAGTAAATGGGCTGTTGGTGTTGTGGTATGGCAGTGTGTGATTGCCTGGGTGGCTGCACTGATCGTACATCTGATAGGGATGATCTGATTTTATTAATTCGCTTTTATAGAAAAACCGATGGATTTGACTGTTTTCAGTCATCACCATCGGTTTTTTTCAGTTCCTCAACTGAGAGGCTTTTATCTGATTAGTACTGTCCGCCCTGGGAACCACTGGACATCTGTCTTTCCTGGGCTTCGATCATCTTTTTCATAATAATATCAGAACAACTTTCCCTGAATTTCCAGTTTGATGGGAGGTGATCTGATTTTCTAGCAGAAAATTAGATTACTATTTTTGATATGACAATCTCTTTATGGGTTTCATTATAGTACAGAAACCCTGAAAAAACTATAGAAATCTTACGAAATTGCTATAGTTTTTTAAAAAGAGACAAGTGGTCTCTTTTGTCTCTTTTGGTTCTATAGCAATTCCGCAAAATAATGCAATCTGTAATGAATTTTGGCCACGTTACTGTGAACGGAGTGAACAGTAACGAATTTTGGCTTGTATGTGCCCACAACTTGCTATCTGATCTGTTAGATGATAAAATTAAAATATAACAGGGAAGTGATATACGAAGGAGATAGGAATGACAGAGTTTAATTTTGATACTGTTTTTGATGAAACCATGCAGACGCACAATCTGGACACTGTAGTGATTCTGGGACACTTAAATCCGGATGGCGATGCTGCCGGATCGGTGATGAGCCTTGCGCACTATATCCATGTCAATTATCCACAATACAGGGTGTTTCCATATCTTGCAAAAACGCTGGAGCGCGGTCCGAAAAAGATGGTCGTGGAAGATAAGATATTTGTTCCTTTTGAGATGCCGGACATATCCGGAAAACAATATTGTGTCATAGTCTGTGATAATGCAACTCTGGAGCGTATGATCGGATTGGAATATTACCAAAATGCCGCTGCCAGCATTGTTGTTGATCATCATGCTTCCAATGAAGGATACGGAGATGTGAACTGGACAAAGGTTTCTGAGGCGTGTGCGGAAAATGTATACCATATGCTTTCTTCCGAACTGCTTCTAAATGCAGCCCAAAAAGAAGCGTACCCCAATGCCGCAGATTATATTTACCTTGGCATCCTGCATGATACCGGAGGACTGGCAAGGGCAAACCAGGGTATTTTTCAGGCAGTAGCTGATCTGATGGCTATGGGAGTTGACCATGGCAGGATTATGAAAACCTTACACAGTGATACCCTGGACATTCTGTACAAAAGAGCCGATATTCTTCATGGAGCAGTACGTGCGATGGATGGCCGGGTTGCCTATGTTATTATGGGACAGAAGGAAATTGCCGAAAAAGATATCACATACGAAGACATCCACTGTATCAGCACCATCCTGCGCGATTGCGACGATATTGAACTTGGTTTTACCATGTATGAGGAAGAAGAAAACGGGTGGAGATGTTCTTTCCGTTCAGACGGGAAATGGATCAATGTTAATGAACTGTTGAAACCTTTTGGCGGTGGAGGACATATCTCCGCAGCAGGATTAAAATATCAGACCGATAATGTAGAAGAATTAAAGAAACAGATTCTGGACAGAGTAGCAGAGATGAAAAAGAAACAGTAATCTATAAATGAGCAAATAAAAAAACTGCAGAAAATTATAAAATTGAAGAGAAATCTAAATACTTGTTGAAATTGTTATTGAGGGAAGGAAGAGGAGAGTCTGTATGGGAAAGATAATCGAAGGTCTCTGGGATTGCCCGTTTTGTGGGAATAAAAGGATTAGAGCCGGTCAAAAAACCTGTCCCGATTGTGGGCATCCGCAGGACGAAAATACAAAATTCTATATGCCGGATGAAATTAAATATGTTTCTGAGGAGGAAGCAGAAAAGATCAGCCGTAATCCGGACTGGCAGTGCAGCTTTTGCGGCAGTCTTAACAGCGACGATCTGAATGTCTGCAAAAACTGTGGTGCCACAAAAGAAGATTCGGAGAGAAACTACTTCGAGATGAGGCAGCAGGAAGAGGAAAAGAAACGAAAGAAAGAAGAGAAAAAAGAATCCTGCCAGAAAAATATCCCCCAAAATACACCAAAGAAAAAGCCACTGCTGAGGCGGGTGCTGCTCATTCTGGGAATCTTCGCAGCAATCATTTTTGGCATGATGTCATGCCTGGCACCGAAGATGTAGAAAAACCAGTCTACCGGAAGGAGCCTGTGTATGCTACAAAATATTACTATGAAATAGACAAATGGACGGTTGTCGATACTGCAAAAAGTTCCGGCAATGATCAGAACCCTTCCTGGCCGGAACCGAAACTTAAAGACGGACAGAGAACAGGAGCAGAAGAAGAGCATTATTTTGTGACCGCTACATATGAGAAAAAGAAGGGCAAGACCGAAACAGGAAGATATGAAATGGATTTTTCTCAATGGAAAGAACTTAAAAAAGGCGAAAAAATAGAATTAAAAATTGATGCTGCTGGATTCGCAGAGATTAATCAAAAATAAGATATAGATATACCCGGAGGGATACTTCGAACCTTTATTAAACAAGGAGATTCATAGTTTTGGCGTGAGTCTCCTTGTTTAATGCTTTTCTCATGTTATAAGGTAGCCCGCATCATTGCATTTGTGCAATGCCTGCAGGCAGATATTGCTCCGTTTATTATACATGCGGAGAATAAAGAGGAGTACGAAGGGCGACTGGACAGCCCGGCACGACTGGAGCAGCTTTTCAGGGTAGAGCATCGGGTTCTGATTGTAGTATTATTTTCTTAAATAATCGGCGATTGCCTTAAATACCGATTCATATCCGGAGTCATGCAGGATATCGTGAGTTCCGGGAAAGCTTCTGATCTCCGTATCCGGGTTGTTTTCTTTGTATGCTTTATATACCTTTCGGACGCCTTTTCCAAAACCGGATACCGGATCTTTTTTTCCATACAGGAATAAAGTTGGAATGGTATTATTCGGATTTTTTAGGTTTCGGCTGGCACATTCCATGCCTTTGGAAAACTCGCAGAAAAAAGCAGGAGACACATCCTGACGAACAAGACTGTCATCAGCGTACTCCCTTCTCTTTTCATTATCCGTCAGGAGCCAGTAATTGGCCGGTCTGCCTTTGAACTTTTTGCCATATGTACCGAACATCAGATCATAGATCTTATCAGAAGCACAGGACATCTTTCCGGTATATTTTTTCCCGATCCAGGTTCTCATTATCCTCATCAGGAAAGCGGACTGCGCACCGGTACCGATCAGGATTTCTTTTTTATAGGGAGTCAGATCAGCGTTTGTCCTTACAATGAAGGAACCCAGAGAAAATCCCAAAAGATAGATAGGCAGGTTTGGGTATTTCCGGACAACATATTCCCTTGCTGATACCATATCTTTAACTGTGTCGTTCCAGTCATTAATGTACAAACAGGATGATCTTGGTGTGGTGCTGTGTCCGTGGCTGATGATGTCATTGCCAAAGACAATGTATCCGCGGCTGGTAAAATACTTTGCAAATTCCACATATCTTCCCATATATTCTGTCATTCCATGGCAGATCTGGATCAGGCCTTTGAGATCGCCCTTATATTCCGGTGCATAGATCTCCAGGTGCATGGTGGTGTCTTTATCGTTTGATGAAATTGCTATACATATTCTTTTCACTATATTTCCTCATTTCTTATTTCTCTGTAATATGCCAGATTTTGCAAAACAGAATAGATGGTGTCAGCGATAACCTTTTCTTCTGGTCGGATTTATTTCGCCGGCAGAACCATCTTCTTGCGTGAAGCATTATATTGCTTTTTTTCAGAAAAGGAAAGTGTTTTTTTGCATACCTGGAAAAAAGTTGTTTAGGATGTTGAGGAGTCTGGTTTTCCGCGGAGAAAAGATATTACAGTTTTGCGCAGACAAGCTCATAAACTGTCTTCAGAAGTTCGTCTCCCCTGCGACATTCTGAAACAAACGAAACGACTGCGTTTTTTTTCGGAAGGATCATAGATATCTGGGAGTATTTTCCATCCGCCCGGAAAGAATTATATTCACCACGCCAGAAAAGATAACCATAGTATCCAACATCAGCTGCCTTTGTACTTTCTTCTATCCATTTCTCAGACAGTATCTGTTTTCCATTCCACTTGCCTTTATTAAGATAAAACAGTCCAAATTTGTGAAGTTCAGAAAGGGTCAGAAATAATCCGCCGGCTCCAAAACTGTTTCCAAGTGGATCAGTCTCCCATGTAGGACGTTTTATTCCAATTTTGGAAAAAAGTCTGGGTGTAAGGTAAGAAACAAGATCGCAGCCGGAGCGTCTCTGTACAAGAATGCCTGCCAGATAGGGACCAACGTTATTATACACAAAATGCGTACCCGGCTTATACTTAAAGGGAATAGCCAGAGACATTTTTACCCAGTTATCTTCTTCATATAAAGGTCGTTGTTCTCCCATCAGACTGCCCTTCTCCTGTCCAAGGCACATGGTAAGAAGATCACGAACAGTTGCTTCTTTCAGGTTCTCATCTATACACTCCGGCAAGTCACCTGAAAATGCTTCTGTTAGTTTTTCATTAAGATCGATCAGCCCTTCCTGAACAGCAAAGCCAACTGCACAGGATGTGAAACTCTTTGTTGCAGAATAAATATTCCTTCTGCATTCCGGTTCGCTGTACCACTCTGCTGCAAGTTCATTATCTTTTGAAATTTTGATTCCAAGAACATTATATTCTTTTGCTTTCTTAACAAAATCTGAAATATCCATAATATTTACACCCTTCTTGTCCTTAAATGTATTTTATTACTTTTATATTAACACAAAAATGGTGGATAAACCAGTTATTGCAGAAGGTGGTATATTACTATATTTCATCTTTAGACAAATTTCAATATTAAATATTGATTTTGTCTTTTTGTTATACCCAAATTTCAGTAAAACATTGTATCTTAATCCCTCAATATCCCCTTTTTTATCATAATCAAATCCTTCTGCTGATATTTTCATCAATGCAGTATTAGCAAATTGCTTAAGTTAATGACATTGTGTGTGAACAGTAACAAAAATGTCATCAATTTTTTCGATAAAAATATATATCTTTGTCTTGCCTTGTCAATGTGTGGTATATTTAAGACAGCAAAATACAGAAAGGAGAAAGTCATGGGAAACGAAGCAGGGGAATGGATCATTCATGGAGTAACATGGGATGATCCGAAATGCATCCACGATGTGGATGAAGCAGTCGAATATATCAACCGGGTTGGTTTTCTTCCTCTTTTTAAGAACGAAATTCCGGGGTTTTCTCTGGAGGAACGGACAGTGGCAGAATATTGGTGGTCTGATGATCCGGTGAGGGATCCGTGGAGATGGAGGATTGCCATTGCCAAAAGACATGATGTTCTTTACGGAAAATTCTTTGCCAAAAAAGCCGGGTTTATTTCCAAAAAATGGCTGCCGGTATTTGCCAACTACCGCAGGGACGGCTATGATTTTGATGCTCTGTTTGAGGATGAAAAAGCACCGATCAAACATAAGAATATTATGGATCATTTTATGGAAAATGATGCAGAAATCTACTCCTACGAATTGAAAAAATTGGCTGGATTTGGAAAAGATGGCGAAAAGGGATTTGACGGAGCCATTACCAGCCTTATGATGCAGACATATCTGTGTAACTGCGACTTTCGGAAAAGGATCAATCAAAAAGGCGTGGAGTACGGCTGGGATGTGGCTGTGTATTCTTCTCCGGAACACATTTATGGATATGACCATGTTACTTCCTGTTATAAAGAAGATCCGCGGACATCCTGGGAAAAAATTGTTGATCATATGAAACAGCTTTATCCAGAAGCCGCGGATACGCAGATAAGAAAGATTCTAAAATAGGAGAAAATATGTGCAGCAGATATTATATAGATCCCGATATGATGGAGGAGATTTCCAGAGTGGTACAGAACATAGATGGGAGGATCCGGCTGACACAAGGAGATATCCGTCCGACCGATGTCGCACCGGTCATTGGACAGTCAGAACATAGACTGGAACTGGGTATGTGCAGATGGGGATATCGAGCAGGAGAATATACGCAATTTGGGGTGAATGCAATTTATAGAAGGCGATGATTACCAAATCCGAAAGAATACAAGTTTTTTATATCAAATAATGCAATTGTAAAAAGAATAAGAAATGAGCAGCAAGTTTTTTGTCATTCAGCATATCTTTAACAGATTTTCAAAGGAGAAAATATTATTTTCAGACATCAGTTCTTGAAATTTATTCAGATTAAGATCCGAATGCTCAAGCTCTCTGGAGAACTGATAACAGATCTGAATCTGAGCATTCAGGTTAAAATGATGTTCGTTTTTCAGATATGTTCCGACATCAAGCTCATGGATAAACAAAGTACAGACGACAGCCATTTTAACCTTGGTAAAGATTTCATCGTCATAGACTGCACCACAGAAATAAGTATAAATCCAGTAAACCAGAAGCTGTTCTTCCTGAATCTGCCAGTCCGGACAGTAGAAATCAAATTCGCTTTTCTGATATATATAATCGTTTTCTCCTGAAGAAATATATAAGGAATCAAGACGTTCCTTCAGAAATTCTTTCCATCCGGGACGAAGAACTTCCATTTCCGGAACAATAGTTTTCCACATGTTTTTAAATAGATCCTTTGATGTGTCAGAAGTATTCATTCTGGAATGAACTTTTTCTTTCTGAGACAGCAGAATTCTTGCTGCTTCCGGGCAGGAAAGGGACAAAGAAATCTCACGCAGGCCCTCAAATTCTTCAATGTATCGTGGATAATTTCTGCAGGTGTCGCAAAGCATTTTCGGACCTGCTTCTGTGTAAATATCACACAGATTTTCTTCGTTCAGAAATGCACACCGTCGGTTGTACTGGCGGAAGACATGTTCCTTCCAGTCGATATCGTTGTGCAGTCGATTGTGAAAAGGACCTTTGAAATGCTGATATTTCTTCAGGGTTTTATTGTCAATAACAATCTGCCATCCTGCACAGCAGGTATCCGGACAGGACCCGGCAATGCAAGAAAATTCTTTATAATAGTTGGGAAATGTAAATTCCATGGTTTCTGCTGCTTTCTGATTATTTCTTTTTTGCTTCCAGATAGTCGTTTAACTCTGCATTCGGAATATCTGTAATGAACATATGTCCGGGAGCATGAGTGATAACGATTGGCGGTTTGGCATTCTCAATTGCTGCCTGCGGAGTTACGCCGCATGGCCAGAACACAGGAATTTCCCCTTCGTAAATATCCACTGCTTCACCGTAATCAGGTTTCATAACGTCATCAATACCGACCTCTTTCGGATCTCCCATATGTACAGGGGCACCATGAACATTCGGCATTTTGAAAGTAATGTCATAAGCTTTTTTTGCGTTTTCCGGTGTCATCGGGCGCATGGAGCAGACCATAGGACCGGAAAATGGACCAACAGGAACTGTCTGAATGTTAGTTTTGAACATCGGTACATTTCGTCCCTGGGCGATATGACGGATTTCAATCCCTTCTCTAATCAGTGCTTCTTCAAATGAGAAAGAACAGCCGATAAGAAATCCAACATATCCCTCTTTCCAATACTCGGAAGCGTCAGTAATTTCTTTTGTAAATACACCGTTTTCATAAATCCGGTATTTCGGGATATCCGTGCAGATATTTCCGCCCTCACCCATGTCATGAGTTTCAGGAGTTCCTTTGATAATCTCGAGAATTGGACACGGAAATGGATTCTTGTGTGCAAATTCTTCAAAATCTGCAGCGTATTCCGGTGGCAGAATTACCAGATTTGCCTGCGCATAGCCACGGCACATTCCTGCAGTGGGGAAATCAATAACTCCCTTGCGGATCAGTTCACGAACTTTCTTTGGGGACATATCTACATAAGGTGTGATATCAAAAGCCATAATAAATTACCTCCTGTTTCGTACTTTACAATATAAAAGTATTGTACAGTAAACTGACAGGAAATGCAATGCTATAAATAGTGGCGGCTTGATTTTTATATAAAATATTTTATAATAGGAATGCCGAAGGGTGCTGCCGGACGCGTTGTGAACAGCAATAATATATGAATGGGGGAATGAGAGTGGCAGCATATGAAAAGAGTAAGAGTGTGAAGTTAAAATCGATCAGTACCATGACAGAAGGGACCATCTGGAGACAGATCTTTCTGTTTTCTATTCCATTGATACTGGGAAATCTGCTCCAACAGATGTACAATACAGTGGACTCAATTATTGTAGGAAATTTTGTGGGCAGCAATGCACTGGCTGCAGTTGGTTCCAGTACGTCGCTGATTTGTCTGCTGATTGCATTCAGTATGGGGGCATCTGCAGGTGCGGGAGTTATTGTATCCCAGTTTTATGGAGCAGGAGATGAGAATGGCGTTCAGCGTTCTGCACATACAGCCTTGATGCTTGCGCTTATTCTGGGAATTGTTCTTACTATCGCTGGAATTGTATTTTCACCTGCAATTCTCAGGTGGATGAGAACTCCGGAAGAAGTAATGAATCAGTCAGTTCTGTATTTGAGAATTTATTCTTATGGACTGGTTTTTAATGTCATCTATAATATGGCAGCGGGGATCCTGAATGCAGTAGGTAACTCCAGACGTTCGCTGATGTATCTGGCAGTAGCTTCGTTTTCCAATATTTTTCTGGATTTATGGCTTATCGGCGGAATGCACATGGGAGTCGAGGGTGCTGCAATTGCAACAGATATCAGCCAGGTACTTTCCTGCATTTTTGCATTATGGTTTTTGATGAGAGTTCCGGATATTTACCGCATAAATCCGAAGAAACTTTCCATTGATAGAACAATGGCAGGACGGATTATCCAGGTAGGTCTGCCGACTGCAATTCAAAACACGGTAATCTCCTTTTCAAATGTACTGGTACAATCTGGTGTCAATGGATTCGGAGCCAGTGCAATGGCGGGTTTTGGTGCATACCTGAAAGTAGATGGGTTTAACATTCTGCCGGTAATGAGTTTTAGTATGGCAGCAACGACTTTTACCGGTCAGAACTATGGTGCGGGAAAAACAGACAGAATCAGGAAAGGATTGAGAGTAACTCTTGGAATGAGCGTGCTTTATACGATCGTGACAGGAATTCTCCTGCTGACCTTTTCCAGACCGATCATAGGGATTTTCAGCAGTGATAAAGAAGTAATCTATTATGGGGCACAGGCAATGAAATATTTCTGCCCGTTCTATTTCCTTCTGGGAATTATGCATTCCCTGGCAGGAACCATTCGCGGAACAGGAAAGACGGTACCTCCCATGGTAGTGATGCTGCTTGCATTATGCCTGTTCCGTATTCTGTGGATTCAGTTTGTGGTTCCACATTTCACCAGCATTGATATTATATATGTACTGTATCCTGTTTCATGGGCTGTAGGAATGGTACTCATGCTTATCTATGCATGGAAGGGAAATTGGATGTCAAAAAAATATCAGAATATTAATCAGACTGTCTGACAGTATTCTTTTACATAGTGAATGAACTGGCGTACATGGGATTTCAGAATTCTGTTTTTACTGTAAACAATATAAAAACTGCGTTTGTGAGCAGATTCTTCTAATGGAAACAGAAGAATCTGCTTTGTTTTTTGCAGGTCAACGACAGATCTGGCAGAAAGAATGGAAAATCCAAGCCCGTTTACAATAGATTTTTTGATTGATTCCAGGTCATTCATGCGGGCTACTACATTCAGACTGGAAGGTTCAATACCGGCATTTTCCAGAAAAATATCCATTTCCTTTTTGGTTCCGGAGCCTTTTTCCCTGATGATAACAGGATCCTTGATAAAGTCCTGAAAAACAACAGGTTGTTCTTTTTGTTTTAAGTTTAAATAATGATCATTCACAGGGGTAGCAATCACCATATTATCCTGACAGAAGGGAATAAATACACAGCTGTCGTCTCCTGTATTCTGTCCTGTCAAAGCCAGGTCTACGGTCCCATCCAGTACACGGTTAATAGCGCCGGAACTGTCTGTCTGCCAGGAATGGAAATATACATCAGGATACATTCTGCCAAAACCTGCGAGAAGTTCAGGAAGGAGATAAGAAGAAGGAATGGTGGAGGCTGCCAGATCAATGATCTGCTTTCTGGAACCGGTGAAATTCTCCAGAAGATTGTTGCGGATATCCAGAATGCGGAAAGCGCTGTCGTAGAGTTGGTATACCACACTTTTTTATAAATGAAATTTATAAATATTTATAAAAAAGTATTATATTTAAATCATCCGATAAAATGAAAAATCCAGTAAATAAATGGAAGTGTAAAAACAGAACAGATAGTTGTAACAAGAATTCCACCCATTGCATAATCGCCATCTGATCCGTAGGCATTTGCCATCATTACCACAGAGGACATAACTGGCATTGCAGAAGTCAGAGCCATGGTAGTGCGGATTTCTGAAGAAATCGGAAGATATCCAAGTAATACATAGAAGAAAAGCGGAAACAAAAGCATTTTTAGGATGACAATTCCATAATAATCCAGTCTCCGGATATTTTTCAGTACATCGATACAGGCGAAAACACCGCCAAGATAGATCATTGCGAGAGGTGTGGCGGTCTGGCCGATTTTCTGAAGGGAATTGTTCAGAACTTCAGGAAGCCGGATTCCTGTCAGCACACAGATCACAGCAAGAAAGATGGAAACAGTAACAGGATTGATCAGCTTCCGGAAATCAAAACGGTTTTTTTGACTGTCTGTACCTGAAGTAAGGCGTACACCTGCTGTCCACAGCATGAGCTGATCAATAATGGTAAATACACAGATGTAGAGCATACCGTTTTCCGGATAAATACTGGTTACTATGGGAATACCCATAAATCCCACATTTCCGAATACGCTCATGGCACTGTAAAGCTGCCTGTGGTTACCATGCAGATGAAAAAAAATACCAGATATGTAGCTGAGTAAAAACAGACATATATACATAATTCCCGCAATCAGAAAAATGCTCAGTGAATGAAAAAGAGTTTTACGTTCCACTCCGTTTACAGTATTGATAAAAATCATTACAGGAAGCGCCAGTTTTATTACAAATTTTGAAATGACTTCAAGATTTTCTCTGTTCATAACCCGTGTGCGGATCAGGATCACGCCTGCAAGCATGTAGATCACGAACATTCCGATCTGAGCAGTCAGAATGCTGAAAGTATTCATTTGAGTTCTCCTTTTTTTTCGTAAATTCACATAAAATTATAACTGCAAAAAAGTGAAAATACAACAGAAAGTATAGGTGGCGAAAAATGTTTTTTTGAGTTACAATAAACAAAGCTGAGTTATATATTAGGAGGAGTAAAAAAGTGAATGTATTAGAAATTGTTCTGCCTGTACTGGTTATGATCGTGGTCGGTATGCTGTGCAGAAAATGGAAGATTCTGACCAGAGACGGAATCAATAACATGAAGGTGCTTGTAACGAATGTTATGCTTCCGGTTGCTATTTTTCATGCTCTGGCAACAGCGGAATATAATAAAGAAACCGGAATCCTGATTTTGATCATGTTTGTAATGCTGGTAGTATCCTTTGGTCTGGGCTTTTTTCTGAAGCCATTTCTGAAAGGAACCTATCAGAAATATCTACCGTTTATGGTAAGCGTATATGAAGGGGGACTTATGGCCTATCCGTTATATACAAGCCTCTGTGGCAGTGAAAATCTTTCCCGTATTGCAGTTCTGGATATTGCCGGACTGTTGTTTGGATTCAGTGTATATATGGGAATGCTGGGACAGGTGGAAAACGGTGAGAAGATTGATGTGAAAAAACTGTTTTTCAGTGCATTAAAGACTCCGGCATTTATTGCAAGTATCCTGGGAATTATTGCAGGATTATCGAAGGTGATCCTTGCAGTTTTAGACAGTCCTTTCGGAGGCGTGTACCAGAGTGTGGAAAATATTCTCACCACATCTGTGACTGCCATTATTTTACTGGTAGTGGGATACAGCATGGAACTGAATGCGAAATTATTAAAGCCATGCATTGCCACGATCATCTTACGTGTATTGCTTCAGGCAGTGATGATCGCAGGAGTTCTTGTTGCTGTACATTATCTGGTAGGTGATGATCGGCTGGTCAATCTTGCAATTATCAGTTATATGTCAGCACCGGCCACATTCAGTATGCAGACTTTTATGAAAGATGAAGAAGGAAGCGCTTATGTTTCCACAACAAACTCCATGTACTGTCTGGTATCTATTCTTGTATATATAATTATGGCAGTGACAATCTACTGATCATGAAATCTGAATAACAGAAAATGAAAATTACCGCGGATTGAAATAGACCTGGCGGTAATTTTTGTATGTCGCAGGAAATTACTTCGTAATGTACCTGTGATATATAGTGCTCCGCATGAGGCGTAGAATCCTGTAAACGGGAAAGGGGTTGCAGATATTTAAATAATTTGGTAAAAACAACTAAAATATATTGAATGATGGCAAAAAAATATTGTAAAATAAAACGAAAACAAAGACTTGTGGAAAGGGAGCATACGTATGGAGAAAAGGTATACGATTGGTGTAATGATCGGAAATGCAAATTCACCGCATACGATGAATCTGATGCAGGGTATTTTTCATGCAGCTAAGTCTATGGACGTAAATGTTCTGTTTTTCTTGGGATTCACAGTAGTTATTACTATAAATCTTATTTTGGCGAAGATACGGAAGATGATTATGATTATCAGTTCAATGTAGTTTATGATTATCAGGCGTTCGCAGATGCGGATGCATTGATTATTGCATATGGTTCCCTTTGTATTTTTCTGGACGAAAAAGAAAGTAAAACTTGCATCCCTGAAGCCGGATACGGATACCACAAAGATCACACTGAAAGTAAAGGAGAAAAAAGAGTTCCCTTGTACAGGCATCAGTTATTTGTCAAACGTAAAGTATTCTTCTGATAACAAGAAGGTAGCAAAAGTCAATTCTTCCGGCGAGATCCAGGCAAAAAAAGCCGGTACAACTTATATCAGGTGTAAAGTTAAACAGTATGGCGATACTTACAATCTCGTCTGCAAGGTAACGGTCAAAAAAGAAGGAAATATCAAAGATCCAACTTCAGCTTACCGGAATCTGATACAAAGTTATGAGAAAAAATATGGGGAAGCTCAATTAAATGAGCAGAAACAGTTTTGGACGGGACTATGCTATGCCAAATTGTTGGATTTCAATAATGACGGCATCAACGAACTTATCCTGACATACCAAACAGAAAGGTATAACAAAGACAAAGTTCAATATCATGTAGAATTGTGGAAGTATGGCGGAAAATCTGCAAAACGGGTTACCTCACGTATTTCATGGTCTGGAAACAATATGCCATATTTTGGAGGTTTGGGTATATGTAAATACAACGGAAAATATCTGTTAGAGCTAACTGGTAATGCGTGTGGGGATAATTATTACTATGGAACCAAAAAAGATGGGTCTGTTGGACTGGTCCACAAGTTCATATGGAAGGGGGATGCAATGGAAGGAGACTGGTATATGGACGGCAAGAAAACCTCAGGAAATATGTATGAAACTTATTACAAGAAATATCATGCAAACGCTACATGGTATAGCTTTGCTCAGTCATCAAATAACAACTTAATAAGAAAAGAACTTTCAAATACCAAACAGAAATTAGGAATGTAATTTCTGTCTGGTCGTTGCAGGACATGAATCCTTTTCAAGCCTAAGTTGTATCTACCAGGCATTCTCAAGGAATTACATCAAAATAAAAGAGGGAAAACCATGAAATTAGAAGAAAGAAAACAAAACTCATTTATACAGAAATCAATATTTTTGCTGATAATAATGACATTATGGATATGTCTCGGAACAGGTTTTACGGTAAATGCAGCGCAAAGAGAAGATACAAAACTCTTGAAAATATATGACGGAAAGTCTATAGAGGCAAGTCAGATTCAGTTTAAGGCAGAGGTAGCCACTCCAGACTCTAATCGAATAGACATCTATCGTTCAGAAAAGCCGGTATCTCAAGGTGGAAAATTAGAAAAACTGGATAGTTTCAGGGTAATAGGAGACTTCTGGGAAGTCCTTGGTGACAATCTGTATATGAACTACGGGGATAATTTCAAGGTACAGTGCTATTCCCATGATACATGCGTGGAGGGAAATCTGACTTTTGTAGATACTACGGCAAAAGCCGGACATCAATATTCCTACAGACTAGTCTATGGCGACATGGTGTATGATCCGGACAGCGGAGAATATAGCGTGGAGATTGTATCAAATATCATTGATGTAAAGGCCAATCTGCAGACACCGGAGCTTTACAAGTGTTACTCCACGGACAATAAAACCGTAAATCTTTCCTGGAGCTATATCGCACAGGCAGACGGCTACAGGGTGTACCGATATGATAACGGAAAGTGGTCATTCCTGAAAAATGTCAAAAAAAGAAATGTAATCTCCACAACTGACAAAAATGTACGGGCCGGAAAGACTTATCAGTACAGAGTGCTGGCGTACAGAGTCATAAAGGGCAAAAATATTTACAGTTCCAAAAGCAAAGCCCGAAAGATTACCTTAAAAACAGCAACTGTAAAAGGTGATTATCAGTATGGCAGCGTCTACGGTCCGTATCTGGACGCGCAGCATCTGGCACAGGTCCGGAGTGTTGTCCAGAGTTTCAAGATCAATTACATCCGTAAAGGAATGTCAGACTATGACAGGGTACTGACTGCATATAATTATCTCCGCAGCAACTGCAGCTACGCTTATAAAGGCTGGCAGTATAATTATGCAAACACCGCCTGGGTGCATTGGTATATGGAGAAGCACAATGCTCCGGATATGCCAGAGCCATGAAAGCACTCTGTGATGCAATCGGAGTAGACTGCAGATATGTACATGCAGACTCCAAGGCAAGTAACCCAAGCCATCAGTGGAATCAGGTAAGAGTTGGCGGCAAATGGTATATTCTGGATGCGCAGTCTGGCGGATTCCTGCTTGGCAGCCGGACATGGAAGAAAAAGGCAGGTATGTCATGGGATACCAAAGGATTACCAACCTGCAGCGTGACGGATTACAAAAAGTGATCAGAATGGAAAGAGACTTCAGTTAATATGACTGGAGTCTTTTTTGCATCTCAAAATACTTTTATTCTCCGCGGAAAACCACTTTTGCATATCCATTTATCCAATTTTTCCTGGGACAATGCCTCCGCGGAGGAGAAATGTTCTTAATTTTTCTTCCTATTTTTTCATATTATCTCCAAATGAATTTCAGGAGGTTATTAACAGTTAAATATAAATTATAAAATCATATAAGTACATGTTGAGTGTTATAAGATATTAGAGTAGAATATTATTGAAAGGAGTTGATTCTTTGAGTAAATATTATTCTATACATGAATTTTCAAAAATTATAGGCGTATCTGC
>ERZ857951.1660-NODE-1660-length-22355-cov-17.299058_pt1 | contig 22355 bp, 10 predicted proteins | sample MGYA00519759_ERZ857951 | MGnify/ENA primary metagenome ERZ857951 (study PRJEB31778, sample SAMEA3449377) | human gut metagenome | biome: human gut; feature: human-associated habitat; material: faeces | place: United Kingdom | collected 2010/2012 ...
GCATCAGGCCGCGCGGTCCGAGGATTTTACCCAGACGACCGACAACGCCCATCATGTCAGGGCTAGCGATGACAACGTCGAAATCCATCCAGCCGCCCTGGATTTTCTGCATGTACTCGTCAGAGCCAGCGTAGTCTGCGCCAGCTGCCAGAGCTGCGTCAACCTTGTCGCCTTTGCAGAATACCATAACGCGAACGGTTTTGCCGGTGCCGTTTGGCAGAACGACCGCGCCACGAACCTGCTGCTCAGCGTGACGGGAGTCAACGCCCAGTCTTACATGGATCTCTACGGTTTCGTCAAATTTAGCCTTTGCGGTTTTCAGGCAGTTTTCAATAGCTTCGGTGGTATCGTACAGAACAGCGGTATCAACCAGTTTGGTGCTGTCCTGATATTTCTTTCCGTGTTTCATTTTTAATTACTCCTCCCTTAAATCTGAGTGGTAAATGCGGAAATCTCCTCCCACCCGGGGAGTACTAGTCAACTACCTCGACGCCCATTGCGCGAGCAGAACCAGCGATCATGCTCATAGCAGATTCGAGGTTTGCAGCATTGAGGTCTGGCATTTTGATCTCAGCGATTTTCTGCAACTGTGCTTTTGTGATTTTTGCAACTTTGGTTTTGTTTGGTACACCAGAACCGGATTCGATTTTGCACTCTTTTTTGATGAGTACAGCAGCCGGAGGGGTCTTGGTGACAAAGGTGAAGGATCTGTCAGCATATACAGTGATGATGACAGGGATGATCATGCCAACGTCATTTTTGGTTCTTTCGTTGAATTCCTTGGTGAATGCCATGATGTTGACACCATGCTGACCAAGAGCAGGACCAACCGGTGGCGCCGGAGTAGCCTTTCCGGCAGGGATCTGCAGCTTAATGTAGCCGGTAACTTTCTGAGCCATTAGTAAATTGCACCTCCATAACATGTGGTCAACCGGAACAGATGATTTGTTCCTCCCACTGGGCTGCCCATTGCCCCATGCAAAGGCAGCAAGAAAAGCCCTTTTCGGGCAAGACCTAAAACGGGTTATGGTTTTAAGTCACCTCATAAAGACGATATTATTCTATGGTCTGTACCTGATCCAGTTCAAGCTCTACGGGTGTCTCTCTTCCAAACATGGAAACGACGACCTTGACCATGTTGCGATCGGTGTCAAGTTCTTCAACCACACCGATGAACCCGTCAAGATAACCGTCGATGATTTTGACAGAGTCGCCAACCTCGAAGTTGACTTCGACCTGTTTTTTCTCCACACCAAGGGCAGCTACCTCTTCATCGGACAGCGGGACCGGTTTGGAGCCTGGTCCGACAAAGCCGGTTACTCCACGGATGTTGCGGACGACATACCAGGAATCGTCTGTCATAATCATGTTGACAAGCACATAGCCTGGGAAAATTTTGCGCTCCACTTCACGTTTTTTGTTGTCCTTGATCTCGACACCCGGCAGCTGTTTCAGCAGCTCCGCGAAACGGTCGTCGGCCATGGTTTTGAACGCCCCCGCGTTGTAGACCGTCGTGTCGCCCCGGAAGACCATGGCGACCTGCTGCCCGACGACCACGACCTGCGCGATCGACTGTTCGTCGACCTCCATTTTGACCTCGATCCGTCCCCGGAATCCGGTGTTTCCGTAGCGTTTTTTGAACGGCTTGTAACCCACGTAGGTGACCTCCAGGTCGACCGAGTCGCGGAAAATCCGGTCGCAGCGGTAGACGGCCATGATACGGTAGAAATCCTCCTTGACGGTCGTGTCCCGCAGCGTGTCGGCCCGGCTGACGATCGAGACCGTGGCGCCCAGCAGCGGGTCGTGCGTCTCCTTGTCCTCGACCGTGACGACCGTGCGCGCCGGCCGGCCGAAGTTCATGGGTTGGTAAGAGAGGGCGAAGGATTGGAGCGCATGATTCCCCGCCGGATGTGCGGAGGGCATGCCGACAAACCCGAGAAGGGCGAGAATCAGTAGTATGTAACGCGTCAAACCGGGGGGGGAAGGTTTATTGGCCGCAAGATAGTAATTTCCGTCCATAGTACAGCCGGTCCGCAAAAAAAGAAATTTCGGCCCGAATGGGGTGTTTCGGATCGAAACCGCAGGCGGAAATCCGGTTAAACATTGTCGCGATATGCCGCAGGATGCGTTCGGATTGTAAGTTCGGTTAAATTCATGGTTCGAAAAGATATTCGGAATGGTGTTTTTTTCTTATCTTGCGAAACAAGATTTGTCTTGAATCAAATGAAACTGGCATGAGGAAGAGTGGATTGAACCGCCGCCCGGCGACCGCCCGGATCAGCGTTCCGGACCATGCCGACGAATTCCCGGCCCGGGTTCCCCCCCCCGCGGGAATTGCCCTACCATCTGTTGACAGTCGCGTGTTTCCCGATGCCCGACAGTTGCGCCATGCAGCTGCCGGAAGCCGTTATTGTGTCCCCTGACCGGTAAAATCCCCATTTCTCGGGGTTGCCGCCTGTTGTGCGGCACTCTATCTTTGTCCCCCGAAAACGAATGACATTCTTACTATTCACATAACCCTGTTTGCCGTGAAGAAATTTTTACTAATGCTTTTATTGGCGGGCGTCTGCATTCCGCTGGGAGTGCAGGCCCAGGCTCCGAAGAAGGTCTCCATCGAAGGGACCGTGACGGAGTACAACACGAAGGAGCCGATTGCGGGCTGCGTGGTTTCCATTCCGACGCTTGAGCTGTGGGTGGTGACCGATGCCAAAGGCCGGTTCCGGATGCCGTCGGTGACCACCGGCAGCTACACCATCGAGGCAACCTGCCTGGGTTACGAGCCGCTTTCGTACAAGGTGACGGTCAGCGCTTCGATCGGGGCGCTCTCGCTGCGCCTCAAGGAGTCGAGCCTGCAACTCAACACCGTGACCGTAACGGCCCAGCGGGGCCGCAGCATCAACTCCTCGTCGACGATCGACCGTCAGGCGATGGACCACCTGCAAGCCACCTCCGTCAAGGACGTGATGCAGCTGCTGCCGGGCGTGCTGACCGCGAATCCGGAATTGACGAACTCCACTTCGAATTTCGTCGGCATCCGTGATCTGCCTAATTCGATGACGGACGGTAAGGATGCGAACAGCATCAACTCCAGTTCGGTGGGCGTCTATGTCGATGGAGCCGTTGTGAATAATAGCGCGATGTTGATGGGTGGAAAAGCGGCCGCTTTCGGGCAGCAAACCAGCCGGGGTATCGACATGCGCACCATTTCGACCGACAATATCGAGTCGATCGAGGTCATCCGCGGCGTTGCGTCGGCCGAATACGGCAATATGAGCGCCGGAGCGGTCGTCGTCAAGACCAAGCAGGGCCGCACTCCCTATGAAATCCGGGTGAAGACCGTGCCGGACACCAAGGCCGTGTCGCTGACTAAAGGTTATGCGTTGGGGTCCGACAAGGGTTTCCTCAATGCGTCGATCGACTACGCCAATGCGATGAAGGACATCCGTACGGTGGAGGAATCTTATGACCGCGGAACGTTTTCGGTGGGTTATACCAATACCTTCAACCGTGACCGCACGCCGTTTCAGTTCAATGCGAAGGTGAGCGGTTACCTTTCGCGCGGCACTACAAAGGCTGATCCGGACAATATCTCGCAGGCTGAACGCAAGGAGTTGGACGACCGGAACCTGTCGATCAACCTTAATGGTTCGTGGCTGCTCAACAAGTCGTGGATTACGTCGTTGAAATACGTTTTCAACACATCAATGACCCGTCAGTACGCCCGTCAGCAGATGGCGCCCAGCGCCCTCGGTGTCGCCAATCCCGGAGCTTTGGAAAACGGGGAGTATCTGACTGAATTCACCCCTGACAATTACTTGAGCGATATTCGGAATTTGAGTATGGCCTATTACACCACGGCTAAAATGGTGGCTGAACTTTCGGGGCGTTACGGCAAGGTCTACAACAAGGCGATGCTCGGTGTCGAGTGGAACAATTCTGGCAACACCGGCAAAGGACAGTATTACGAAGGCGTGCGTCCCATGTCGTTCCGTCCGGAGCCGTTCAGCGATATTCCTTTCCTGAATCAGGTGGCTGTCTTCGCCGAAGAAAAAGCGACGCTGCCGATCGGAAAAACATCGCTCACGTTGCAGGCCGGCGGACGTTTTACCTATATGGCGACGGATCGGCTGAACGATAAGTGGGCCGTCGATCCGCGTTTTAACGCCAAATATACGATCATCAGCAATCGCGCGCCGAAAAAGGTCCGCGAACTGTCGCTGCGCGCCGGCTGGGGCATCCAGACCACGTTGCCGGCCCTGCGGCTGCTTTATCCTTTTCCGGTGTATATTGACCGGGTTTCGTTCAGCTGGGGCGGAACTGCCGAGACGGGGCCTGTGGCGGCATGGACTACGTTCGTGACCCCGCAGTCCGATATGATTAACCGCGATCTGAAGATGCAGTACAGCAAGAACTTCGAAGTGGGTCTCGATTTCGATATGTTCGGTGTCAAGGGAGGCATTACCTATTATAATGAAAAGATGCGTAACGGTTATACCCTTCGTATGGTTCCGCAGGTATTGTCATTCCGGGAATACGAAACCTATAAAGGGACGGAAGTTCCGGTTTATATGGATGATCCGAACAATCCGGGACAACCGGTTCTGGGCGTGGGAGGCGAGCCGCTCGACTATCGGGATGAGAAAATATTCCATACGGCATCCGTCAAGAAACCGGCCAATGACGGTAAATACGACAAGTGGGGTGTCGAGTATACGTTCGATTTCGGGCAGATTCGTCCGGTCCGGACTTCGGTCGTTGTCAACGGAGCATACATGACCATGACCCGGAAGGATAGCGAGGGCGTGTTGTTGTACGATACTTATTCCTCGGTGAAAGTGCCTATTGACGGTAAGAATATCTACAACCCGTTTCTGGGAGCCTATTATGGAGGCAAATCCGTCTCTTCCGGTTCGGTGTACACCCGGTTCAATTCCAATATTAACCTGATCACGCACATTCCGAAGTTGCGTCTGATTACAACACTGACGGTCCAGTGTGTATGGCTCAACCGGACCCGGAATCTCCAGGCAGACGGTGTTTACATCCTCGATGACGACAATCATCCCGTTTATGGCGATTTTTCGAATGGGACGAATGGCAAGATGATCTACCGGGATCCCGATTTCTATATGAACATGGATGGTCAGCTATTGCCGTTCAATCGGGACTTGTACAACGATCCTACCTATGGAGCGGCTTACCGGGAATACCTTCAGACGGGCAGTGCGACTACGACCTTTGTCGAAAATTCGTTCAAGCCTTATTTCATGGCCAACCTCCGTGTTACGAAAGAGATCGGCAGGATTGCCCAGATTTCATTCTACGCCAACAACTTTACGAACTCGCATCCTAAAATGTTGCTGAAGAGTACGGGAACTTATAAGCGCGTAAATACGGATATTTATTTCGGCGCGGAACTAAAACTTAAATTCTAAAGAGTTGCAGATGATGAAAAAGATTTTATATTATCTGGTGCCTTTGGCGACGGCCTTTCTGCTGTGCGGCTGCCTCAAGGATATGAAAGACGGCGAATTGCTCCATGGCAACAGGGAGGTGCTGATCTCCATTGATTTGCCCGGAGAGTTGGCATCGCTCGACAAGTCGGGGTTCAAGGTGACTATGCGCAATACGAAGATCGGAAATACGTATACTTCCGAAACGGATGCGAAGGGTGAAACCCGGATCGACGCCGAATACGGAAATTACAGCGTGATTATCAGCAAAGTGGCCGATGTGGGCGGAATCAGCAAGTTCCTGCATGCCACCAGGGATTTCGTGCTGAATAAAGACGGTCAGTCGGCCGGGACGAACAATCTCGAGATTAAGGCTACGGCGCGTGGCACGATCATTCTGAAAGAGGTTTATTTTCACAAAACGAAGACTGCCGACGGGAAAGCGAATTATAACTATGACCAGTATTTCACGCTCTGCAACAATTCCGACGATGTGCAGTATCTCGACGGGGTGGGAGTCGGATTCCACACGTCGTTCAATTCGGGAAAATCGGCCGTGTACAATAAATTCTGGTTGGGAAGCACCAGCACCGAACTCCGCGATTCCATTCCGGTCAACGCTTTCGGTTTTGTTTTCCCGGGCGAAGGCCGGGAGCACCCGATACAGCCGGGCGAAGAGGTCGTGATTGCCTTGAGCGCCGTCGAACATACGGCAGACCAGACCAGCAGACCGATGAACCTTGCCGCGGATAATGTATGGGCGATGTATATCGACCGTTTTGCTGGCTCCGCGGTAAAAGCTCCGGCCGCGGGCGTTGAACGGCTGGAATGCTTCTGTGAGCTGGCATCCGGAAATTCGATCGTTCTCTCCATCAGCTCGCCGGCGATCGTTGTATATCGGCTGCCTGAAGATCCTTATGAGTACGTTAAGGACGGAGCCATCAAAGGCCGGCCCTACGGCAAGGTGATGTATCAGCCGACGAAGTATCAGAGTATGCCCTCGATAATGGTTCCCAAGGAGTGTATTCTCGATGGTGTGGAGTTCCGCAGTAACGATACGCACGTCCCGCGTCTTTGCTCCGACATCAGTCTCCAGCCTTTGTTTATCACGACGGCCTCGTACAGCGGTCAGTCCTATATCCGCAAGGTGGACGAAAGCGCTTCGGAGATCGTAGGTCGTACGGTTTATCAGGATACGAACAATTCGGCCGACGACTGGATTCCGCTCGATGAACCGACCCTTTGCACGGAGTACAAAAACCGATAAAACGAAACAGCCATGAAGAAAAAGATCTATGCGGTGCTCCTGTTGACTGCGGTATGTGCGGGGTCGGGCGTTTTCGCCCAGTCCTCCGCTCCGAAGGAGAACCTTGAAAAATATTATACCCTGGAACGGATTCGTTCGAAAAGCGGATGGCTCGTTTCGGACAATGCGGCGGGCCTGATGCTCAATCAGGCATCGCTCTCCATTGCGGAAGTGAATTATGATTTCGAGCAAGGCGGACTGCGCAACGTTACCGATGGAGCGGAAGTGAATGCGTTCGGGGTCCGGTCCGAGTCGTACCGCCGTTGGAATCGTCTTTCGTTCTACGGTAAGTTGAGTTATGATTATGCGGCTTCGAAGGACCGCAGTTGGGCGGGAAATGCCAACATCGGAGATTCTCCGATGCTGCTCGGCGATTCGATTCCCGGAAATACGCGTGATGAAACCTATGCCATCGAGGCCGGGGTTGCCTACCGTATGGGGCGCTGGGTGGTTGGAGCGATGGGGAAATACGAGGATCGCAGCCTGGCAAAGCGTCGGGATTCGCGCAATAAAACCACCTCGATGTATTTGAGCGTTCAGCCGGGTGTGATGTTTACCTCGAAGGTGGTGGACGCAGGTCTTAATTTTACGTATGAACGCACGACGGAGCAGGTCGGCTATGCGGCTTTCGGTACGAATACGACCAGCGGAATGATCTACTTCTTCGAAGGCATGTGGTTTTATACCAGCCAGCAGCTCGGGGGAAGCGAAAAATTCTATGACGTCTATTACAAAGGCTCCGAATACGGAGGCGCCGCCCAGTTGGAATTGAAATTGGGAAAGAGGGTGAAGTTCTTCAATCAGTTCTCGGCCGAATACGACAAAATGGAGCGTTTCCGCTTCGATTTGGACCAGCATCTGGGCGACAACGATCAGTTGACCTACCGCTATCTGGGGGTGCTCAACGTTGCGGGCCGCAGGGTCGATCAGCGGCTTTCGGTCGACGCCTCGTGGGGCGACCTGCTGAAATACAACAATATTCAGGAGCTGGAACTTGATCCGGAGACCAATCAGAAACTGTACAAACAGTACGGCCGCTTCCTGAAATTCTCGCAGAAGCAGCGCAGCGTCGATGCCGATTACAAACTCTACGTCAAGCGCAACGAGTGGAGCAGTTCGTGGATCGTCGATGCGGCTTATACCTATTACAAGGCCGAATCGGAATATACGATCTCCCCGGCATGCTACGATCAGGACCTGCACTATTCGAAACTGATGCTGGGCGTGACGAAGAACTTCCGGTTCAGCGGCCGCAGCTGGCTCGACGCGACGGTGCGCGGCGGCTATACGTTCGGCGGCGGAACCGAACTGGAGAAGAGCTGCCCCGAGGGGGTGCAGATCGACAACGAGAACTATCGCGCCGACCTGCTGGCCCAGGAGTATGCCTTCCTGACCAACGACCGTCTGAACGGCGAGGCCGGCCTGCGCTATACGCACTGTTTCCCGGCGAAGAAAATGAGCCTGTACGTCGATCTGAAAGGGCGTGCGGCATGGGGGTGCAGCGGCCTGATGGACGGCAGCCGGCGCGGCGGCCTGTTCGCGGCCGTGGGTCTGAACTTCTGAACCGCGGTTCGTCATTAAAAACCCCGCAGGACGCGAAAGTCCTGCGGGGTTTTTGTCGTCGGGGATTCATAAAAAAGGAACGGACCCTTTTCGAAAGGGTCCGTTCCTTGGCGAGCGCAGGGCGGGTTATTTCACCAGCCGCATTTCATCGATCAGCTTTCCGGCGCCGGCGTATTTGTCCATGATCCACAGCACGAAGCGGATGTCGACGCAGACTGTCTTGAAGTTGGTCGGGTGGAAATAGATGTCGCCCGACATCGACTCGCGGTTGCCGTCGAACGCCAGTCCGATCACGTCGCCCCGGGCGTTGAGCACCGGGCTTCCCGAATTGCCGCCCGTGATGTCGTTGTTGGTGAGGAAATTGACGTACAGCCGGCCGTTTTCGCCCCAGCGGCCCCAGTCCTTGCTGCGGATGAGCGAAGACATCCGGTCGTCGACACGGAATTCGTAGTCGTCGGGATTGTATTTTTCGAGGTAGCCGTCGATCGTCGAACGGGAGTCGTAGTGCACGGCGTCCTTGGGCGAGACCGGGCCTACGGTTCCGTAGGTGAGGCGCATTGTCGAGTTGGCGTCGGGATATTGGGGCGTGCCTTCCGATTCGCGCATCTCGTAGATGGCGTGGGTGTAGCGGAGTTCCTCCTTGTCGGCGTCGATGCCCGACGTCTCCTCGGCCTGTTTGAGTTTCTCGGCGAAACGCCGCGAGCTGACCGAATTGGCCATCGCCGCCATCGGGTCGGAGAGGATCTCCTCGGCCGTGCGGGGCTGTGCGAACCAGGCGCAGAGCTTTTCGTAGCTGGTGCAGCAGGTGTTTTCGAACGCGTAGTCGACCAGCGCCGGAACGTTGCCCTTGAAACGGTCGTAAAGCTGCGGCAGCTGCTCGCCCCACATTTCGCGGGGCACGTTGTCGATGAAACTCTCCATCATCCGTGTCAGCACCTCCTTGTCGGTGGCCAGGTCGAAGTCCTTCATCATCCGGCGGGTGTTGGACTTCACGCCCGCGAAGTTCTTGTCGCCGTCCTGCACCGAGGCGATGCCGTCGCGCTGCATGCGGTCGACGAGCGTGCCGAGACGGTTGGCCGTCATCATCACGTCGCTCGGGCGAATCCACGTCTCCTGGTAGTAGCACTTTTCGCGCACGGCTTCGGCGCGGGCCTCGTAGCCTTTTTTGAGGTTGGCGAGCAGGTCGCCGTATTCGGCCCTGCGGGCCGGATCGGCGTCGATCCAGGCGGCGAGGCGCGCCTCCTCGGCGGCGCGGATGCCGATAACGTCGTAACGGCGCAGGCAGATGTTCTCCCACTTGGCGTAGTCGGCGTAGTTGCTGATGTTGAAATACTTGTCGCTGTACATCAGCCGCACGTCCGGGTCGGCCTCCATGTGGCGCAGCATGATGTCGAGGCGGTCGCGGCGCGCCTTGATCACCACGGGGTTGGTCACGTGCTCCTTTTCGCGCACGGCCTGCGACGACATGTAGCGGTTGGTGCGGCCCGGAAAGCCGATCACCATGGCGTAGTCCCCGTCGTGGATGCCACTCGTCGAGACATTCAGCACCTTGCGGGGCGTGATGGGCACGTTGTTCTCCGAGTAGGCCGCCGGGCGGCCCTTCGCGTCGCCGTAGACGCGGTAGAGGGCGAAATCGCCCTTGTGCTGGGGCCAGCCCCAGTTGTCCTGCTCGCCGCCGAAGGCCCCGATTTTCACGGGAGGCGCACCCACGAGGCGCACATCCTTATAGGTCTCGTAGTAGAAAAGCAGGTATTTCTTGCCCTTCCACATCGAGGCGCACTCCACTTCGAAGGGGGTGTCCCTGCCGTACTTCCGTTCGAGGATGCCGTAGACCTTGCGCGTCCCGAAGATGCCCAGGCTGTTGGCCTTTTCGAGCGAGTCGCGGATGGCCTGGGCCTCGTCCGTCACGTCGCGGACCTGCCGCAGGAAGGTCACGGTCTTGCCCTTGAGCGGCAGTTCGTCCTTTTGTTCGAGCGCCCAGAAGCCCTCTTCGAGGTAGTTCTTCGCGGGGGTGCTCAACGAGTGGATGTCGCCGTAGGCCACATGGTGGTTGGTGATGACGAGTCCCTTGTCCGAAATCACGCTGCCCGTGCCCATGCCGCCGTCGACGGCCACGATGGCGTTGCACAGCGCCGGGGACTCCTCGTTGTAAATCTCTCCGGGTTTGAGTTTCAGCCCCTCCTTCTTCATCTGGGGGTAGATCACGTCCCGGAACGTGCTGACCAGCCACATGCCTTCGTCGGCCGACGCCGCAACCGGGAGCAGGACGCAGGCCAGCAGGTAAAAAATCGCTTTTTTCATCGTCTTCTTGGTTTATCTCGAAAAAAGGGGCTTGCGTATCACAAGCCCCGGTGGTGTCAGAGGGTGTGTCCCTCGGTTTTGAAGGTGAACTTCGGCTCCTCGTCCTTGAGCGTGCCGTCCTTGTATTTCACGGGCCACACCTTGGCGTTGAGCAGTTCGTTCCAGATCTTCGCGTCGTCCCACATCGACTTGACGTAGACGATCCGCAGTACGGGAACCTCCTCGTCGTTCAATGCCACGTCGAGCCGCGTGATGCCCTCCTTGAGCGAGAGGAACCCGCGGAAGTAGGGGAAGCTGCGCTTGATGAGCGGCTTCTCGATGCCGCGGCACTCGACTTCGTAGACGCCTTTGGGGTACTTCGCGTCATCGCCGTAAGTCTCGGTGTTATGCTTGAACGGCGCCGAGAGGTCGCGGGTCTGCTCGAACATCAGGTCGAGGAACTCGCGGCGGCCGATCCTGCCGGCGGCGGGGTCGTAGCTTTTGAGCTCGTAGTGGACCGGAATCGCGCGGACCTTGCCGCCGTGGGCCAGCATGTGGGCCTCCTTGACCTCGATCGAGTCGCGGAGCATCTTTTCGGGGATCGCGGCCGACGGGTCGACGTAGAGCGTAACGGCTACCGGGCAGTCGTACTGTGCGTCGAAGCCGCAGATGCCGTCGATGTTGCGCAGGATGGCCCCGAAGTAGACCATGTCCATCTTATCGTGGAGTCCCTCGACGCCGATGCGGACCACCGACAGCGAGTCGACGCCGGCTTTCGGCGTTGCGAACTTCATGGTCGTCGGCGAGAAGATCGCCTTGTCGATGCTCGTCTCGTCGATCGCCTTGGGATCGTAGCTGATCACCACGGCGTGGCGTTTCACGAACGTTTTCACGCCGTAGACGCCCGGCACTTTCTGCATCTTCGCGGAGAAGGCCTTCGAGCTGCCGAAGCACTTTACCGAGGTGAGTCCCTCGATTTCGTAGGTCTGCATGCCTTCGACCTGCTCGTATTCGCCCCACTTCTCGTCGATGGTCGGAAGTTCCCAGTGGCTGCCGAACCACAGCGCCGCGCCGAAGAGCGCGACGGCCAGGATGCCGGGCAGCCAGCGCAGCGAGCGTTTGCCGCCGACCTGCAACGAATCTTCGGGGCAGGCCGAGACGCACGTTCCGCAGAGCGTGCAGTCGATATGCTTCACCTTGTCGAGGTTCTTGATGTCGATCGAATAGGGGCATTTGCGTCGGCAGACGTCGCACTTGGTGCACGTGGCTTCGTCGCGGACGATGCGCAGCAGCGGGAAGACCTTGCTCTTGAGATAGATCATCTCCCAGAGGTAGCCGATGACGCAGGCGGCGCCCAGTGCCCATACCCAGGCCGAAGCCACGCCCAGCAGCCCGAGCGCCCACAGCAGGATGACGATGCCCGCGAAGGTGAGGGTGAATTTGAAGATGTTGCTCAGCGCACCCAGCGGGCAGATGTATTTGCACCAGAACATTTTGACGAAAAAGCTGCCGAGGAAGAGCAGCGCAACCGAAATGACGGTCATCCAGACGGTGATCTCACCCTTGAAGCCCGTGGCGACGGCGTAATAGGGGTCGAAATTCTTGCAGAAAAGTTCGCTGCTCGACGCCGACATGTAGAACACGTAGAACAGCAGCGCGTATTTGACGGCGCGGAGCAGGCGGTCGGCGATGCTTCCCGGGCGGATTTCGACGCTGACCTTCAGTTTTTTGCCGCCCCGGCCCATCCATTCGCTGACGGTTCCCAGCGGGCATAGGTAGCCGCAGAAGAGTTTGCTGAAAAGGATCACTCCCACGGCGAGCATGACGCCCACCATGATCTGCGTCATGGACATCGTGCATGCCAGCGAGTTGTTGACCAGGTAGCTTCCCAGTGCCTGCAGTCCGCCGAACGGGCAGTAGGCCTCCACGTCCGCGGGTTTCTCCCCGAGCGTAAGCCCGTAGACCACGAATCCCACGATTGCCGCAAGCGTGCCCCATTGCAGCAAATTCTTTAACCAATTGCTTTTTCTTTTCATTGTTCGGGTTGTAAATGATGTGTATAACGCAAAGATAGTTATTTTGAAGTTTGATTGATCCGCGACGTCCGTTTTTTAGCGTCTCCTGTGCGACTTTTTTGTATATTTGCGAAACTGCACTGCATAATTAAGCGAATCCACGATGAAAAAATCTGTTCTGATCCGTGCGGCCCTGCTCTGTCTGCTGGCCGTTCCGGCGGCGGGGCAAGTCCCCGCAGGCCCGCAAGAGAAGATGCCGCTCGACGGCGAGGTCCGGGTCGGCCGGCTCGACAACGGGATGACCTACTACATCCGGCATTACGACAATCCCCGGCAGCGGGCGGATTTCTTCATCGCCCACGACGTAGGCGCCCTGCAGGAGGAGGACGATCAGAACGGCCTGGCCCATTTCCTCGAACACATGGCCTTCAACGGAACGAAGCACTTTCCCGGAAAGGGCATTCTCAACTACCTTGCGGCCAATGGAGTGCGCTTCGGATACAACGTCAATGCCTACACCTCGCGCGACCGCACGGTCTACAATGTTTCCAACGTGCCGCTGGTGCGCGAGGGACTGGTGGACTCGCTGCTGCTGATCCTGCACGACTGGTCCTATTACATCGCCTGCGAACCCGGGGAGATCGAGTCGGAGCGGGGCGTGATCCGCGAGGAGTGGCGGCGCGGCAACGACGCCCGCTCGCGCATGGCCCGCAAGTCGGCCGAGGTCGAGTACGACGGGTCGAAATACGCCCGGCGCGATGTGATCGGCGACATGGAGATCGTCAACAGCTTCGGGCGGCAGACGCTCATCGACTTCTACCATAAATGGTATCGTCCCGATTTGCAGGCGGTGATCGTCGTCGGCGACGTGGATGTGGACGCGATGGAGCGGAAGATCCGCGACGTGATGTCGTCGATCCCGAAGGCCGAAAATCCCGCCCGGAAGGAGGTCTACGACATTCCGCAGCGCGACAAGCCCCGCTACGGACTGGTGACCGATCCCGAAACCAAGGCTGTGGCCGTGAAGCTGATCTTCTACCAGCCCTATCCGTCGGAGGAGGAGCGTGCGACGGTGGGCGCCGTGCGCGACGAACTGGCGCGCAAGGTCTTTCTCGAAATGGCGCGCGCCCGGCTGGCCGAGGCGGAGAAACGCCCCGACGCCCGTTACAAACGCGTGGTGGCCGTTCTCGGGAGCCTCGCCACATGCCGGAACACCTTCATGCTGACGGCCCTGCCCAAGGAGCACGATATGCGCGAGGCGTTGGCCGGGGTGCTGACCGACGTGGAGCAGATCCGACGCTACGGTTTCAGCCGCGAGGAGTTCGAGGCCGCACGTGCCAAGGTGGCGCGGAGCGAGAAAGCCGCGCTCGAAAAGTACCGGCTCGCCACGAACACCGACCTGGCCGGGCGGTATGTGGAGCATTTCACGCGCAATGTGCCCTACGTGACGCCCGACGACCGGACGCGGATCGTCGGCGAGCAGCTCGATGCCCTGACCTGCGAGGAGGTGAACGGCCTGCGTGCCGGCATGACCTCGCCGGAGGGGATGCTCGTGCTCGTGTCGTCGTCCGAGGAGCATCTGGACAAGGTCCCTTCGGAGGCGGAGGCCTTCGACCTGATCGACTCGGTGAAGCGTGCGAAGATCGCCCGTCCCGAGCGCCGCGGGAAGTCCGCCGGACCGCTCTTTACGGAGAAGGTGACGCCCGGAAAGGTCGTCAGGACCCGCAAGGCGCCTCTCGGGGCCGAGGAGTGGACGCTCTCGAACGGTGTGAAGGTCTTCTGGCGCACCGTTCCCGAGGTGATCGGCGTCCGCAAGGTCGGGGTGACGGCGGTCAGCGAGGGCGGCTTCGCCCGCGACAGCGATGTGGAGGGCATGCACCTGCTTCAGAACTACATTCGCACGATGGGCGTGAAGGACCTCGACCGCGCCGGGATGCGCGACCTGCTTTTCGCCCACGACGCCAGTCTGATGGTGACGCTGGGGCGGACTGAAAGCGTCTTCTCGGGAGCGTCCGGCGTGGCCGACTTCGAACTGCTGCTGCAACTGCTGCATCTCTATATCACCCGTCCCAACTTCTCGGAGCAGGCCTACGGCGACTATCTCGACCTGGCCCGCGCGTCGCTCGGAAAGGAGAAGTCGCCCAAGGCGCTTTTCGCCGAGCGCGCCGACAGCGTAAAATACGGCGGCCATCCGTGGCTGCGGCGGGCGACGCCCGCGACGCTCGACCGTTTCGACCGCGAGGCGGCCCGCAGGCTCTATGACAAGCTCTTCGGCAACGTCGCCGACTTTGTCTTTTTCTTTGCGGGCGAGATGCCGGCCGCCGAGGCGCGGCCGCTCGTCGAGAAATACATCGGCTCGCTGCCCGCGGCCCCGAAGCGGAAATTCGCGAAGACGGATTTCAGGATCGTTCCCGGAGCGGCGGAATACGACGCGGTCGTCCCGGGCGCCGTGACGCCCAAATCGTCGATCGAACGCATCTACCACGGCCGGTTCGACTATACTCCGGAGAACTACGCCGCGCTGCGTTACGTCACCTACATCCTTGGCGCACGCTATTTGACGACGGTGCGCGAGGAGAAGGGCGGAACCTATTATGTCGGCGTGCATGACGAGGTCAGCGCCCGTCCCCGCGGCTACTGCCAGCTGGTGGTGAGCTTCGACACCGACCCCAAACTGTGTGAAATGCTGTTGGGCGAGGTGCAGAAGGGCATCGAACGTCTGGCCGCCGAGGCTCCCTCGGAGCAGGAGGTGAACGAGGCGATGCTCTATTTCCGGAAAGTCAACGCCGAAAGCCGGTCGAAGAACCTGAAATCCACCTCCTACTGGCTCAACAAGATGCGTGCGGAGTATTTCGACGGCGTGGATCTGGACAAGGACAACGAGGCGTTGTTCACGGCCGTGACGCCCGCCGAGGTGCGCCGCCTGGCGCGTGAAATCCTCGCCCAGGGCAACCGCTATACGGCGGTCTTCACGCAGGAGTGACGCGGGGCAACCCGCTTTCCGAAACGAAACCCGGGCGGCCCATCGAGGCCGCCCGGGTTCTTCGTGTGTGTCGCCGCGCGCTATTTGCGCGTGATCTTCAGGGCGAAGCCTCCTCCGGGAGCCATCTTCACCGTCAGCTTCCGGTCGGCGGGAATTTCGACCGACTCGCGTTTGTAGTCGCGGGCCGCCTTGTCGGCGTTGACGCCGTCGCGGAACAGTTCGGCGGTGTAGGCGCCCTCGCCCAGGAAGCCGAGGTCTATGGTCAGGGTACGGGCGTTCCAGTCGGTCATGCCGCCGACGTACCAGGTGTCGCCCTTGCGGCGTGCGATGGAGACGTACTCCCCGACGCGGCCGTCGAGACCCACGGTCTCATCCCAAGTCGTCGGGACGGAGGCGATGAACTCCGTGCATTCCGGCTCGCGCATGTAGTTCGACGGCGAGTCGCACAGCATGTTGAACGGCGATTCGAAGATCACGTATTCGGCCAGCTGGCGGCAGCGCGTGCCCTGGCTCATGGCCTCGGAGCCTACGGCGCGGAAGTTCCGGCGCGTGGCGTTGCGCATGGCGCCCTGCGTGTAGTCCATCGGTCCGGCGAGCATGCGGATGAAGGGGATCGTCACGTCGTAGGTCACCATGTCGGTCTTCTCGCTGGTCCACTTCATCTGCTCCAGCCCGAAGACGCCCTCGAAGTTGAGCACGTTGGGATAGGTGCGCTGGATTCCCGCGGGCTTGTGGTAGCCGTGCATGTCGAGGAACAGGCGGTATTTGGCGGCCGTTTCCGCGAGGCGGTAGGTGAAATCGGCGATCTTTTGGTCGTCGCGGTCGAGGAAATCGACCTTGAAGCCCTTAATCCCCATCTCCGAGTAATGCTTGCAGACGCGTTCGAGGTCGCGTTCCGTGGCATAGAAACCGGCCCAGAGGACGATGCCCACGCCGCGCTCCTTGCCGTAGGCGACCAGTTCGGGCAGGTCGATTTCGGGGACGACCTGGAAAAGGTCGGCCTTTTTGTTCACGGCCCAGCCTTCGTCGAGGATGACGTATTCGATGCCGTGGTCGGCGGCGAAGTCGATGTAGTATTTATAGGTTTCGTTGTTGATTCCCGACTTGAAGTCCACGCCGTAGAGGTTCCAGGTGTTCCACCAGTCCCAGGCCACCTTGCCGGGTTTGATCCACGAGACGTCCTCCACGCGCGAGGGTGCGGCGAGACGGTAGACCATGTCGTTGTCGGCCAGCTGGATGTCGCGTCCGGCGATGGCGAAGACGCGCCACGGGAAGGTGCGGGTCCCCGAGGTGCGGGCGATGAAGTCTTCGCGCTCGGTCACCAGCAGTTGCAGTTCGTTGTGGCCTCCCTGCACCTCCTTGGCCGGATAGGGCGCGAAGTTGCCCCGGAGGGCCTTGCCGCTCGTGGGGTTGTAGAGGTACATGCCCGGATAGTCCTCCAGATCGGCCTCGGTGATGACGATTTTCGCCGTTCCGGCGTCTGCCAGGATCGGCAGGAAAGCCAGACGGTTGTCGGCGACCTTCGAGACGGGCTGGGTTGAGTAGGTGCTCTCGAAACTGTTGAAGTAGTAGCGGGCCAGCCCCGGTTCCTTCTTGCCGTCGCGGGCGTAGGGAACCAGCGTCGTGAAGTCCTCCGGGAAACGGATGTCCACCAGCTCGTCCGTAACGGTGATTTCGTCCTTCATCGAGGTGCGGAACCGGTAGGCCGCGCCGTCGTCATAGGCCCGGAAGTCGATGCCGTAATCCCCTTTGAACGTAAGCGTCAGCGAGTTGTATCGGTTCTCGACGGCGCTGCGCTTGTAAAAGGGCGCTTCGATGATTTCGTCGACGCTTTTTGCCGACGCCTTGCGCACCGAGGCTTTGCGGCCGAGCACGCGCCCGTCGGCGAGCGTGAGCGAAAGGGGCGAGGGGGCGATCAACTCTTTGCCGTCGCGCGAAATGGAGTAGGTGACGGCGTCGGCGCCGACATCCACGCGTACGGCGATTTTCCCGTCGGGGGATTTCAGATCGTAGGTCTTGGCTGCGGAAATTCCGGTCCCGGCACTGAATAGCAGAAGTGTCAGAAGTAGTTTTTTCATAATGGATTATTGGGTTTAAGCTACGAAAATAGTGAAAAAAACGCGAAAACCGGCGTTTCGGGCGGAAAATCGGTTACTTTCCCTGCAATGCGTCCATCACGGCGTTGCTCTGGCGGCGGAAAAGACGCAGGTTGTAGGTGAACTGGAACGACACGTAGCGGCCGACGGCCAAGTTCGTCACGTTGCGCAGCGTCGTTCCCGACACCGTGCGGCGGAAGGTCGTGCCGTTCTGGTCGAGAATGTCGTTCACTCCGACGCTGGCTTCGCCCAGGCAGTTGCGGAAGAGCTTGACACCGAGCATCGCGTTGCAGATCAGCCGCTCTTCGAGGAACGTGTCCGTGATCCCCCGGTAGTAGTTGTAGTCGGCGTTGGCGCGCAGGACGAGGCGTTTCCAGAGGACGAACGTCGTCTCGGCTTTCGCCGTCTGACTGAAATAGGTGTTGTCGAGCGTGCGCACCTCGGAGGAACTCCGGCTCACGTTGTAGCGGCCCGTGTAGCTCAGGCGGAAGTCCACCGCTTCCGAGATGTTGCTGCCGAGCGTCAGTCCGGCATTGTAGGCGTTGTTGTTCAGAAAGTTGCGTTCGCCGTTGATGATGCTCGGGATGCGGCCCGTCGAGATGCCCGCCCGGAAATTGAGGTTCGAGCGCAGCCACCGGACCGGCATGCCGTAGTTGACGCTGGCGCGCAGGCTCCAAAGTCCCGCGAGGTTGACCGGCTTGGTGTACTGGTTGCCTTCGCCCAGTTTGGTCCCTTCGTCGTCGATCACGAAATCCGGCGAGTCGATCACCAGCGAGTCGGTGATGGTGTTGGGGCTGGCCGTCGCTTCCGCCGAGACGGTGAAGGTGCGCCCTTTGGCGGGATTCGCCCGGATGTACTGGCCCGAAAGGCGGTGGGTGTAGACCGGGTCGAGACCGGGGTTTCCGGCGAAGACGTTTTGGCGGTTGGTGGTGTTGACGATGTCCTGCAAGTCGGTGGCGCGGGGATTCGACGTGCGTCCCGAAGCGTTGAACTTCAGGGTGTTGTTGCGGTTTACGTTGATGTTGGCCACCACGCTGTATGTCAGGTTGTCGAACGACGTCTCGGTCTTCCGCGCATAGGGAAAGGCGTAGTCGCTGCTGAAGGCGGCGTGCTGGTAGTGGAGCGTTCCGGCGATCTTCGTCTTTTTGAAATAATACTGGTACGTACTGCCGATGCGGTGGGTCAGGTAGGCGTAGTCGTATTCGGTGGACTGCCTGGGGTTGCGCTCGTCCGGAAAGACGTTCTCTTTGGTGAGCACGAACGTATTGCGTTCGACGCTGTTGTCGGTGTAGTTGATGCGGTATTCGAAGCTCAGGCGCGAGCGTTTCGAGAGCGAACGGGTGTAGCTCACGTTGCCGTTCACGTCGTAGCCCGGCTGGTCGCGGTCGGTGCGCGTGATGTTGCGCGAAGAGTAGTCCGACGTGTCGCACTCGATGTTGTCCGGGTCGCGGAAGGTGTACTGCCGCGGGCGGCTCAGCTGTTCGTAGCTGCGGTAGGTTCCCCCGGCTCCGACGGTCAGGTTGTGCGACTTGGCGCCCGGCAGGCGGTAGCGGTAGAGCAGGTAGTTCGAGACGTTGTAACCGTCGCTGTTGTTGTGGCCGAAGTTGCGGCGGCGGTAGACGAAGCGGATGTCGTCGTCGGAGAACTTGTTGTCGGTGCGGCTCCGAAGTTCGTTGCGGGAGTTGTTGTCCTGCAGGCTGAACGAGGTGCGCATCATCACCGAATGGCGGTCCGAGAACTTGTAGTCGATGCGCGAGTTGAAGCGGTGGTTGAGGTTGAGCGTCTTCGAGCGGTTCTCGTCGTTGTAGAGCACCAGTTTGTCCGTCGAAGTGAAGGTCTGTCGGTCGCTTTGGCTGGTGTTGCGGTTGTCGGTGCGGTTGAAGAAGTAGCTGGCCGTGACCTTTCCCTTCGCGCCCCAGTCGTCGCTGTAATTGACGCCGATGGCCTGCACCGTCGAGATGCCGTCCAGCGGGCGGACCATGAAGCTGTTGTTCGGGCTTTTCCGGCCCGACCGGTCCGTCGTGCCGAGAATGTCCTCGAACGAGAAGTTCTGGCGGCTGATGTTGTTCGCCAGGCCGACCACCGAGATGCGGCGGTCGTTGTCGAAAATGTTGACATTGCCGCCCCCGATGTACTTGTCCGCAATGCCGTAGGCGCCGTAGAGGCGGCCGAAGGCGCCCCGCCGCTTGTCGGGAAGCGTCACGATGTTGAGCGACGTGTGCCCTTCGCCGGTGTCGACGCCCGTGAACTCCGACTGGTCGCTCTGCGAGTTGTAGATGTCGATGCTCTCGATCATGTCGGCCGGAATGTTGCGGATGGCCGACATCACGTCGTTGCCGAAGAACTCGCGTCCGTCGACGTAGACCCGCTGCACGGTGCGCCCCTGGGCTTCGATGCCGCCGTCGGCGACCTCCAGTCCGGGCATCTTCGAGATCAGCGATTCGGCGTCGGCGCCGAACGAGACCTTGTAGGCCGAGGCGCGGTAGGAGAGCGTGTCGCCGCGCACCGACGAACGGAGCGCCGGGGCTTCGACGGTCACCTGGTCGATGGCTTCGGCGCGGGGCGCGAGCCACAGCGAATCGAGCCGGACGGTTGCCGCGCCGACCCGCAGGTCGCGGCGCAGCGAGTCGTAACCGAGCGAGGTGACGGTGAGGCGGTAGTCCCCGTGCGGCACGCGGGGGAACGTTCCGCGTCCGTCGATGTCCGAAGTGGTATAGAGTGGCGCCGCCGCGGTGTCGGTGCGGCTGCGCAGCTCGGCCACGGCGCCCACGACGGCCTCGCGCGTCGCCCGGTCGGCGACGCGGAAACGCACCTCTGCGGACTGTGCCGCGGCGGTCGCGGCGCAGAGCAGAAATTGCAGGAGCAGCAGTGTTTTTCCCGGGTTCATCGGATTAGGGAAGGATTCAGTTGCTAAAGATAGCAATTTTGATCTTTCGGTCCCTCTTTTTTGGGGATGTTTGTGACATATTGGGACGCCGTTCGACAAGTTTTGACCATAAAATGGTCCCGATTGCCTTGCCGTTTGCGTATTTTTGTCAAAATAATTGCGGAGCCCGATCCGTTTCACTCGTAAATCTGGGAACCTTAACATGAAGAACAAGGATATTTTCACCTTCCGCGACGCGGAGAAACAGGCGGGTCCGGTCGCCTTTTCGACGATGCTCAAGCCGGCCGGTTCGGCGTGTAACCTCGACTGCCACTATTGCTACTACCTGGACAAGGCCGTGCAGTACGGCGGCCGGCAGGCCGTGATGAGCGACGAGCTGCTGGAACTTTACGTGAAACAATATATCGAGGCCAACGAGGTTCCGACGGTGCAGTTCTGCTGGCACGGCGGCGAACCGCTGCTGCTGGGGGTGGATTTCTACCGGAAGGCGATGGACTTCCAGCAAAAATACGCCGATGGCAAGAAGATCGAGAACATCCTCCAGACCAACGGCACGCTGGTTGACGAGGCGTGGTGCGACCTCTTTGCCGGGAACAATTTTCTGGTGGGGATTTCGCTCGACGGGCCGCAGGACATTCACGACGCGTTCCGCCTGACGAAGGGCGGCCGGCCCACTTTCGAGCGGGTGATGCGGACGATCGAAATGTTCCAGCGCAGCGGCGTGGAGTACAATACGTTGAGCGTGGTGAACCGTCTGTGCGAGGGGCGCGGCGGGGAGATCTACCGCTTCTTCCGCGACACGGTGCACAGTCGGTACATGCAGTTCCTGCCTGCCGTGGAGCATGTCGTCGACAAGCCCGGGTTCCACCGCCCGCTGATCGTCTCGCCCGACCGCGAGGGGGCGCGGCTGGCCGAATGGTCGGTGACGGCCAAGGGTTACGGGGGGTTCCTGTGCGACGTGTTCGACGTGTGGGTGGTGAGCGACGTGGGGCGTACGTTCGTGCAGATGTTCGACGCGACGCTGGCCCAGTGGTGCGGCGTGCCCCCGGGCGTCTGCTCGATGGGCGAGACGTGCGGCGACGCGCTGGTCGTCGAGCACAACGGCGACGTCTATTCGTGCGACCACTTCGTCTATCCCGAATACAAGTTGGGCAACATCCGCGAAACGCCGTTGTCGGAGATCTACCGTTCGCGCAAACGGGTGGATTTCGGCCTTGCCAAGCGCAATGCGCTGCCCGCCGAATGCCTGCGGTGCAAATACTATTTCGCCTGCCGGGGCGAATGTCCGAAACACCGCTTCGAGACCGGTTCCGACGGCTGCCGCAAGAACTCGCTCTGCGAGGGATTGCAGCATTGGTTCCGCCATTCGGAACCCTACATGGAGTACATGCGCGACATGCTGGCGCGCGAGCAGTCCCCGGCGTGGGTCATGCCCTTCGCCCGCAAGCGCATGGGGCTGATGTAGCGCCTTACCCGGTTTTTTCCGTTTTTTCCGTTTTTTGCGTTTCAGGAGCGCCCGCACGAGCGGCACGGCCGATGCGGGGGTGAGCCATCCCGCGACCGAACGCGCGTCGGCGATCCTTTCGGCGTAGGTTTGGGCCGCCGGGAGCGTTTCGTGCGCCGTGCGGGCCGCGGGGCCGGCCGGGACTTCTGCGGCGGAATGGGCCTGAAAACAGAGGAGGCGCCGCATTGCTGCGACACCTCCGTACGTGCAGGTCCTGTAAGCCGGGTTCTGTTCCCGGGGCGAACCCCGGGCCCCTGTCATTTATCTA